>OWJI01000022.1_pt1 | contig 109958 bp, 83 predicted proteins | sample 1732541 | NCBI WGS metagenome assembly OWJI01 (sample SAMN05065727, study PRJEB22554) | human gut metagenome | biome: ENVO:2100002; feature: ENVO:00000062; material: ENVO:00002003 | host: Homo sapiens | place: USA
GCGCCGATGGTACTGCAATGCAATGCGGGAGAGTAGGTGGCTGCCTTCTTTACTTGAGGTCTTCAAAGTCAAATGACTTTGGAGACCTTTTTTTGTGCCCGTAGGAGGCTACGGCATCCTGCCGGGGGTGCACTTGTCCCAAGTGCACCAACCGAAGCTTGGTTGGTGCAACAGAGGACTCATTTGTCTCAAGTGCACCAACCGAAGCTTGGTCGGTGCAGCAGAGACTGCTGCACCCCCTGATCCTGGTAGATACTTTCAATTCCTGGTAGATTCTAACTGCATCTGCCAGCTCTTAACTACTTCAAAGCCAATTGGCTGTGCCGCTGCTGGAAGATATGGTAGATTTTTTCACCTTCTTTATTTTTCTGCAGACTCTCATATAAGTAAAACCTAAACAGGCTATTTCTTTTCAAAGTGTTGATAGTCTTTCAGTGATCTCCAGTCACCTCCCCAAGTGAAGCCGTGCATCTTAAAGAGTTTGTATGCCAAATCGTTGTGATCAATCTTATACTTGAATGTTTTAGTGCGATTGGCATACGCACGTCCCGCTTTCGGTTCTACAGTCATGCTGCCGTCCTTGCGGCGCTTTACGCAAGGATTATATAACGGGTTTATGTCGATGGCTTTACCTCGACTATGATAAGAAAGCGTCTTTGAGCCAGCAACACGACGATAGTTGAAGCATGAAGTGTTGTTGTGAAGCATAGAAGTTTCGTCGTCAGCGTTATAATCGTCGATTAGCTGTATGCGTTCGATGGGGTAGCGCGCCTTGTATAGCTCCTTGAATATTTCTATGAGGTCGGCAGCAATGTCTCGATGGCACACCAGTTCGCCAGACTTTACCTTACCGTCAAATCCGTAATGCAGAACTCGGATGTATCGAAGTTCTGTGCGTGGTATCGTGCAGTTGGCTTTGTAAGACTTGCCTTGCATACGCTTGAAAACCGCTTCGCTGATAGGCTCGGCTGTAAAGTGTATTGTTGTGGTTGTGTTAGTAGAGTTGCTATGCTGAGATGGTAGATTGTTAATATTAGCTTTTTGTGCATTTGTGCTAAATGACATCATTGCGAGAGTCACGGCGAATAATGTTGTTTTCATATAAAGTTCAGAAATAGTTATATATCGATTTGTGATGTAAGGTAGAGTAGAGTGTATAAACAAAAAAGCCACCGGCCTGAGGCCAGTGGCTAATTTTCTCTTTTCGTTGTTCGAGCTATAATTACTCAGCAACAGTTGTGTCAGCTGCAACAGTGTCAGCAGCAGTTGTGTCAACTGCAGTTGTGTCTGTTGTGTCAGCAGTTGCGTCAGTAGCAGCTGTTTTGTTACCACAAGATGCGAAAGAGATAGCTGCGATAGCTACGAACATCAAAACTAATTTCTTCATTTTCTTTGCTTTTTTAAATCTGTAAAACAATCATTTGTTTATTAAAACATTGCAAAGGTATACATTTTTTCAATACAACGTACAACTTTTTAGGTTTTTTTTTTGACTTTTTTGTAACGCTTTTAAAACGCATTGAAAATCAATGAGATACAAAGTGTAAACAAACGTTAATGTTTTTGAGTATTGAGAAATCTGCTTAAAAAAGATGATTTTCGGCCTCTTTGTGTGCGTACAAAACAGAATTTTCATTACCTTTGTATCTGCTTAATTATATATAATAAGGTATAATGATCAATACATCTGTTTTTCAAGATAAAAAAGCTGCATATTTCACATTAGGATGCAAGCTGAACTTCTCTGAAACCTCTACTTTCGGCAAGATGCTTGCCGATTTGGGCGTTCATGTTGCTGAAGAAGGCGAGGTTGCTGACATCTGTCTGGTGAATACTTGCTCTGTAACCGAAGTGGCTGACCATAAATGTCGTCAGGCCATCCATCGTCTTGTACGTAACAATCCTGGTGCCTTCGTGGTTGTTACAGGATGCTATGCACAGTTGGAATCGGAGTCAGTGAGCAAGATAGACGGTGTAGACCTCGTTCTGGGATCTGACGAGAAGGCGAATCTCATTCAGTTCTTGAGTGACGCATGGACTTCAAAGGAGTCGGCTGCTGAACGCGATGAGGATGGCAAGGCTGAATCGCTGCATGAGTTCCACTCGGTAAAGACAAAAATGATTAAGTCGTTCGCACCTTCTTGCTCTCGTGGCAACCGCACACGCTATTTCCTTAAGGTACAGGACGGCTGCGACTACTACTGCACATATTGCACCATTCCATATGCACGTGGCAACTCCCGTAACCCCACCATTGCTTCGCTCGTGGCTCAGGCAGAAGAGGCAGCAAGAGAAGGCGGCAAGGAGATTGTGCTCACCGGTGTGAACATCGGCGACTTCGGAAAGACAACTGGTGAGAGTTTCCTCGACCTGTGCAAGGCCCTTGACAAGGTGGAGGGAATTGAGCGCTATCGTATAAGCAGTATGGAGCCGGACCTTCTGAGTGACGAACTCATAGAGTTTTGTTCGCAGAGTCGTGCATTCATGCCTCACTTCCATGTGCCGTTGCAGAGCGGGTCGGATGAAGTGCTTAAGCTGATGCACCGTCGCTATGACAAGGCACTCTTTGCACACAAGATAGAACTTATAAAGCAGAAGATGCCCGATGCGTTCATCGGCGTCGACGTTATGGTAGGCTGTCGAGGCGAAACTCCTGAGTGTTTCGAGGAGTGCTACGAGTTTCTTGACAGCGTAGATGTGACACAGTTGCACGTGTTCCCGTACAGCGAACGTCCTGGAACGGCGGCGTTGCGCATACCTTACGTAGTAGATGACGCAGAGAAGAAGGTGCGAAGCAAGCGTTTGCTCGATCTTAGTGAGCAGAAACGCATCAATTTCTATGCACGCTATATCGGCACCGAACAGGAAGTGCTCTTCGAGAAGGCGACACGTGGCAAGGCTATGCATGGCTTTACAGCCAATTATATCCGCGTAGAGTTGCCGGCTAAACTTGCCAAGGAGGAGTACGACAACCAGATTCTGCGAGTAAGGTTGGGCGAGTTCAACAGAGACAAGTCGGCATTGCAGGTAGAACTGCTTTAATTAAGTTGCACTATTATAATAAAATAGGATGAAGAAAGTAGCAATCGTAATATTGAACTGGAACGGCGAGCAGATGCTGCGCCGTTTCCTTCCGTCGGTGTTGCAGCACTCGGAGAATGTTGCAGACATCGTTGTGGCAGACAATGCGTCGACAGATGCATCGCTTGCGCTTCTTGAGAAGGAGTTCCCTACAGTACGCACCATCGTGCTCGACCGCAATTATGGCTTTGCAGAAGGTTATAATAGGGCTCTAAATCAGGTGGAGAACGAGTATTACGTGTTGCTCAACAGCGATGTGGAGGTGACAGAAGGTTGGCTCGACACACTTGTCAGCTTTATGGATAGTCATCCTGAAGCTGCAGCTTGCCAGCCCAAGCTACTTGCCGAGCACGACCACACGCTCTTCGAATATGCCGGAGCGAGTGGTGGCTACATCGACCGCTATGGCTACCCGTTCTGTCGCGGCAGACTTTTCGAATCGGTTGAGAAAGACGAAGGACAATACGATGATGTGTGCGAAGTGATGTGGGCAACAGGTGCCTGTCTGATGATACGCCGCACAGACTATTGGCGAGTTGACGGACTCGACGGGCGCTTCTTCGCCCATAACGAGGAGATAGACCTTTGCTGGCGACTCTGCAATCTGGGTCGCAAGATTTATTGTGTGCCGCAGAGCCATGTGTTCCATGTTGGAGGCGGCACCCTACCGAAGGGCAATCCGATGAAGACTTTCCTCAACTTTCGCAACAATCTGACGATGCTCTATAAGAACCTGCCCGAAAGTGAGTTGCGGCATGTGATGCGAGTGCGTTGCTTGCTCGACTATGTGGCTGCGTTCAAGTCGCTTATCCTCGATCGCAATATCGGCGAGTTCAAAGCCGTATTGCGTGGCAGACGAGCCTTCAAGGCATGGCGCCATCAGTTTGATTCCGATCGCCTGGCTATTCAGAATTTGCGAGTGAACCAGACCGACCCGATGCGTAGGCCGTATAGTCTGCTGTGGCAGTATTATGCTCACGGTATACATACATATAAAAAATTGAAAAACGAGCAATAAAACCATATTTTTAGGAATATTTTATAGTTAAACAGCGAAAAAGGCTTCGCTGTTTAACTTTTTTAGATGATTTTCTTGGCTTTTAAAACCTTTTTTACTATTTTTGCAAATAATAATTAACAAATCGCTAATAGCAGGATAGTAAAAGGTGAGAAAACTATACATTATAATAATAATGGCAATTGTTTTTGTTTCGACAGCATGTGAATTGAAGCTGAAACAATTCGGAGAAGACAGTCAGACGACGCTTGTAGAGATACAGCGCTATGACCGTCTTGAAAGCCGTTATCTCACTACTGGTGATTTCTCTGCGTTGCAGCAGATGAACATCGAATATCCGATGGAGACACGCACCTTGATTGAGGACGTGTTGCAGTTGGGCGAAGTGAACGATCCTGGCATCAATTCGAGATTCCTGCAGTTCTATCAGGACACAACGCTTCAGACAATTATCTCTGAAGCTGAGTTGCAATATGCTAATGTCTCTGATATCAGCAAGCAGCTTAACAAGGCTTTTGACAATTTGCGCAAGCTCTCTCCCGATGTTGTCTTACCGACCATCTACACACAGATTGGCGCACTCGACCAGAGTGTGGTTATCGGAAACAACTCAATCGGTATCTCACTTGACAAGTATCTCGGCGAGAACTATCCGCTTTATCATCGCTACTATTCCGAAGCCCAGCGTACTCAGATGACACGCGAGCATATTGTACCCGACTGCATGTTCTTCTACATGCTCAGTCTTTATCCGCTTAAAGACTATGAGGTACGTTCTCAATATGAACGTGATCTGCATGTTGGCAAGATAATGTGGATAGTGAACGGACTGCTCGACCAAAAGTTCTTCACTACAAAGTACGTCGACAAGGTAGACCGATATGTGCGCAAGAACTCGCTGTCGGCAAAGCAACTCTTGAAAAACCAGCTTTAAGCCAGCTTGGTTCAGAGAAGAAATAGCAGGTATAGTTCAACGTATGTTGAACAAGTATAATGATAAAGAAACGGAGTGAAGGCTTTAAAGTCTTCACTCCGTTTAATTTTAGATAATGATTTTATTTAAATTTAGATGATAACTCCGTTTAAATTTAGATGATGAGCCTTATTGTCCTATTTGTTCTTTTTACCTTTTACTTTTTTACTTTTAAAATCTCCTCAGGTTTCTCAACGAGAGTAGTGGCGCCATGCTGCAACAGGAAGTTCTTGTCGCGGAATCCCCACAACACGCTGATGCATGGCATGCCTGAGTTGCGAGCCGTGTCAATGTCCACGTCGCTGTCGCCGATATACACAGCGCCGTCAGCCGTGGCACCGAGCTGTCTGAGCGCCTCTATCACCGTGTCGGGTGCAGGCTTCTTGCGTATATCCTCTCGTTCGCCGATAGCCACAGGCACAAGCTCTTCGCCGAAGAAGTGGCGGCACAGCTCCTGCGTCGCAGCGTAGAACTTATTGCTTACCACAGCCACCTTCTTTCCACGTCTGTGCAACTCCTTCAGCATATCCATCACACCATCGTACGGGCATGTTGTGTCGAGGTTGTGCTTCATGTAATGCTGGCGGAAATCCTGGTAAGTCTTGTCGAACAGCGGATTGCTGAGTCCGTCGGGGATAGCTCTCTCCATAAGTTTCTTCACGCCGTTGCCTACAAACTGGCGCACTTCGTCTATTGAGCGCTGCGGCATACCATTGTTTTCCAAAGCGTAGTTGCAACTTGCAGCGAGGTCGTTGAGTGTAGAAAGCAGGGTGCCGTCCAAGTCGAAGATGTATGTATCGTACATATTCATATTGTTTTTTTTAATTGATTCAGATAATTGAATTGTGCGCTACAAAAGTACGTATTTTTAAGCAAAGGCGTATAAATTTGTATCGACGATTAAAAACATTACATTTATTTTTGTCATATATCATATTTACTCTACCTTTGCATTGTTTCAGCAACATATAATTTAAAACTATGAGAAAGAAAAAGAATAAAAGCAGTATGCTTTTCAAGTTCATTGGCGTCGGTCTGTTAGTTGTAGTCGCCATTGTCTATTATTTCTTCTTTGCCGGTATGTCGTCGAGTGGCGACACACAATACGTGTACATCGACGACGACGACACCATCGATTCCGTATACACAAAACTCGGCGAAGTGTCAAAGAGCAATGCAATGACAGGCTTTAAAACCCTCGTCAAGGTGAGCAGCTATGCCGACAACGTACGCACAGGCCGCTATGCCGTGCGTCCAGGTGAAGGATCGTTAATGGTGTTTCGCCATCTGAAGAATGGTTTGCAGACACCGGTCAGTCTTGTCGTGCCGTCGGTGCGCACTATGGACCGTCTTGCAGCCGAACTCTCCAAGCGTCTCATGATGGACAGCACCGCCCTCTACAAGGCACTTACCGACGAGGCTGTCTGCCAGAAGTACGGTTACGACACCGCAACCATCGCCGCCCTCTTCATTCCGAACACCTACGACATCTATTGGAACGTGACGGTAGACAAACTGCTCGACCGTATGCAGAAGGAGAACAAGGCGTTCTGGAACGCCGAACGCACAAAGAAAGCCCAGGCTATGAAACTCACGCCGATTGAGGTGACTACGCTTGCCAGCATCGTCGACGAGGAGACAGCCAACAACGGCGAGAAGCCGATGGTAGCCGGCATGTACTACAACCGCCTTATGCTACGCAACGCCGAGTATCCGGAAGGAATGCCGTTGCAGGCCGACCCTACAATCAAGTTCGCATGGAAGCGTTTCGACCTGAAGCGCATCTACAATAATCTGCTCTACATAAAGAGTCCGTATAACACCTACCGTAACCCAGGACTGCCGCCCGGACCAATCCGCATCCCGTCTATAGCAGGCATCGATGCTGTGCTCAATCATGTGCAGCACGACTATCTATATATGTGTGCCAAGGAAGACTTCAGCGGAACCCACAACTTTGCACGTACATATACAGACCACATGCAGAACGCAAAGCGCTATAGCGATGCGCTCAACAACAGAGGGATTAAATAATATAAAAGATTGATAATGAATATATTCCCAAGACTATTACTGAGCGTCGCACTTTTCGTGCCGGCGCTCAGTTTGTATGTATATGCCGTTGAGACGGAGCTGTCTGCCGCACATGGCTATGTTGAGACAACCGACGGAACGGTTGGTGCATCGGGCATCAATATGCCTGGCGAAGCGCTCAACTCCAGCGGTCGTCCGCAGATGAACAACACGCTTTCTGCCTGGACCTCAACCTCCGTTTGTGCCGTCTATTATTTCCATCATCCTGCAGCAACGGTTTCAAACACTTTGAAACTTAATATCAAGGCGTTGCAGACTGTGCGCTTCCGCCTCACCGTTTCCGACCCCAATTCGCCTGCCACACCGCTATATACAAAGGAGTTCAGTGCGAAAGGTCCGATTCTTGGAGGTGAAGTAGAAGTTGGTATGGGCGACATAACCTTCACACGTTCAGCTTATTATCGCTATAAACTTGAGTGTCTCTCCGGCAACAACGCTATAAACAACATCAGCCGTTTCAAGTTTTCTACATCTTCCAGCGAAGCATCCTACGCCGCCAACTATCTGTCGTCGCCGTCCGTTCATCTCAACAACTGGCACACCACAGCGGCTGGCGCTCCTTCCGGCGACGGCTACGACTGGCTGTTCGAGGAGATAATGATACCTGCGGAGTCAGACCTCGTTGGCACATACGCCGAGGCAATAGGTGCGCTCAACGGCTATATGGGCATACAGATGAACGGCTACGTCGACGGCGAAGCTCGTCACGATGTGCTCTTCTCGATGTGGGACGACGGATCGACCGACGAAGACCCCAATCTGCCGGAGCATCTGCGTGCCGGAGCAGTCGATTGGGACGAGCAGACCACGGTCAACCGCTTCGGCAATGAGGGTACCGGTGTGCAGACCTATCGCCGCGGCAACTATTGGACACCAGGCACCTACGTGCAGTTCATCACCAACTGCCGACCAGAAACGACGTCGTACACCACCGTTGAGAACGGCAAGACCGTAGTTCATGAGCAGCACAACATGCTTGTCTCCACATGGTTCAACGCTTTGGACGGCAAAGGCTGGCAGTATATGGCTACGGTGCGCAAACGCAACTCGTCTACATATTTCAGTTCATGGTATTCGTTCCTTGAGAACTATGTATGGGCTAACGGACAGGCTTCTCGCAAGGCATACTATCGCAACGGCTACGGACGCTCTCGCGCTACAGGCAAGTGGTACAACTTCAACAGCGTAGGCTTCGGACATACCGACGGCGGCAACGAGGCTGGAGCTCGTGCCGACTACGGACAGGGTGTTACCGACAAGGCTTCCGACCGCACGTTCTTCATGCAGTCAGGCGGTTACACCTCTACAAAGCAGACCGCTTCTACCGTAGCTCTTGCTACCGACAACACCGTGGTGGACACCATCGACATCGCTCCGCTCGACCTTCGTGTTCGTCAGGCCATACAGAAAGAGATTGACCGTGCTACGGAAGACGAACTCTTTACGCAGAACCTCTTGGACAAGAAAGGCTGGACGGTGATAGAGAAGTCGAGTGAGGAGACATCCGGCGAGGGCACCAACGGACGTGCTCAGCAGATTGTAGACGGCGACGATAACACCTACTGGCATCCGCAGTGGAGGGGAGGTTCGGCAACATTGCCTCACACACTCGTTGTGGATATGCAAACGGTCAATAGCGTCGGCGGCTTCCAGTTCAAGATGGGCGACGATCCTACGCGCTACGTCAAGGCATACGATATATACGGGTCTACCGACAACAGCAACTGGACTCTGCTCTGCAGCGACGACTCAGCTCCGCTTAAGTCGGAGTTTCGTAAGGTTCTCGGCGAGCCGGCAGACATACGCTACTTCAAGATTGTTGTGCGCCAGACTACAGCCACCGACGGACCATGGCTGCGCATCTATGAGGTAGACCTCGCTTCGGGCAAGACCATACGCTCGATGCTCTCAGGCAGGGTCACCTGCAACGGCAAGCCGGTGAAGGGCGCCACGGTAAACCTTCGCAGTTCTGAAGCTGTCTATGAAGGTACAAGCGACGAGTCGGGCTACTACAGTATAAATGTCGGCAGAACCGACCTTACTTATCAGCTCACCGCTTGGGCAGACGGCTATTACAGCTACAACGAGAGTCAGCCTATAGAGATAAAGGGCAGTGTTGTGAAGGATATCGTGTTAAGTCCGATGACGTCTGTCAATGGCGTGTCTGTCGAAGGCGAAATTCCTGCCGACGCCGTTCGCTATAATATCAGCGGACAGCGAGTAGGGCAGGGCGCTCACGGAGTGATAATAGTGAACGGAAAGAAATTCCTGACAAAGTAATACAATAGCTATACATAAAGTTTGTATAGCGAAAAAATCTACCATATCTTCCAGCATCCGTATAATCGGCTGTATGTGAAGATGATAAAGGCTGGAAGATGGCTGGCAGATAAGCCCTGAACAAGGTTTATCTTCCAGCCTATCTTCCAGCCTTACGTTGTTATCATGGTCAATTCTGTAGCTACGCTCCTTTTTTATTCGTAGCGTATCGCCTCTATAGGGTCGAGCTGTGCAGCCTTCTTAGCCGGATACCAGCCGAAGAACACACCTGTGAAGGTGCAGACAGCGAAGCTCATGATGATGCTCCACGGCTGAATGTAGATAGGCCAGTGGGCAAGCAGCTTCACGGCGTAGGAGGCTCCGATGCCCAGTCCCACGCCAATCAGTCCGCCGGTGACGCTGAGCAGGATAGCCTCGATGAGGAACTGGCTGAGGATATCAACGCCACGAGCGCCTACACTCATGCGCAGACCTATCTCGCGTGTGCGCTCCGTAACGCTCACGTACATGATGTTCATGATGCCGATGCCGCCAACGATGAGCGAGATGCCAGCCACGCAGCCGAGCAGAATGGTCATCATGTCGGTTGTAGAGTTCATCATGCTTGCCAGCTCCTCCTGCGAGCGTATGTTGAAGTCGTCGTCATCAGCCTCCTGCACGTCAGTCGCCTCCTTCAGCTTATGGTTGCGGCGCAGCACGTCTGTTATCTCGTCGATAGCCTTCGACGTGAGGTCTTCGGTTATTGCCGAGCAGGTTATTCCGCCGAGGAACGTCTGCGCCTTGATGCGTTTCATCACCGTTGTGTACGGCGCAAGCACGAGGTCGTCCTGGTCCATGCCCATCGAGTTGTAACCCTTCTTCTTCAGCACGCCCACCACGCGGAACGGTATTGCGTTGAAGCGCACCACCTTGCCTACGGGGTCCGACCCGTCGGGGAACAGATTGTCTACCACGGTCTGACCCAGTATGCACACCTTCGCACTCGACTTGATGTCGGCGTCTGTGAACATTTCTCCCTCACTCACAGAGAGTTGTCTGATTTCGAGATAGTCTTGGTTCACGCCGTAGATAGACGACGGCGTGTTGTTGTTGCCGTATATCCACTGTCCGCTGCTGTTCACCGTGGGGCTGATGCCTTTGATGAAGTGGCATTCGTCCTTGATGGAGTTGTAGTCGTTGAGCTTCAGCGTCTCCATCGCCGATGGGTCCTGGCGCACACCGCCCGGACCGCGGTCGGCTCCCGGACTAATCATTATCATGTTTGAGCCCATCTCGGCAATGTTTGCCTGAATGCTGCGCTTCGATCCCTGGCCGATGGCGAGCATCGTGATGACCGACGCCACACCGATGATGATGCCAAGCGCTGTGAGGAACGAGCGCAGCTTGTTGGCTGCAATGGCGCGAAGGGCTATTTTGAAAAGATTGCTATAATTCATAATCTTGTTGTGTTTTGGCGACTACAGGCGCAGCCGCCGCTTTTTGTCATTTTCATTCGTCAGAGCCGTTCCTGAGGCTTCATTCGTCGGAGCTTGCCGGCAGCGCCGCCAGTCCTTCCTCAGCCGAGAGGATATTGGTGTTGTACTCGTCGCTTATCACATGTCCGTCGCGCAGCATGATGTTGCGCGAGGAGTAGTTGGCTATGTCGGGGTTGTGCGTCACGAAGATGATGGTTCGGCCCGCTGCGTGCAGCTTCTGGAAGAGAATGAGAATCTCGAACGAGGTGCGTGTGTCGAGGTTTCCCGTTGCCTCGTCGGCAAGAATCACGGCAGGGTCGTTCACCAGCGCGCGTGCTATCGCCACACGCTGCATCTGTCCGCCCGACATCTGGTTCGACTTATGGTAGAGGCGCTCGCCCAAGCCCACAGCCTGCAGCGCTTTCACGGCGCGTTCCTCACGCTCCTTAGCTCCGATTGCGGCATTGTACATCAGCGGCAGCTCCACGTTCTCCACGCTCGTCGTCTTCGGCAGCAGGTTGTAGTTCTGGAAGATGAAGCCGATCTTGCGGTTGCGAAGCACGGCGCGCTGCGACTTCGACATCTTGCGCACCGACACTCCGTCGAGATAGTATTCGCCCGATGAAGGCGTGTCGAGGCATCCGAGCTGATTGAGCAGCGTCGACTTGCCCGAACCCGATTTGCCCATGATCGTGACAAACTCGCCCTCGTATATCTTGAACGACACACCGCGCAGCGCATGCACCGTCTCGTCGCCCACAAGGAAGTCGCGCTTCACGTTGTCGAGTTCTATTACTACTTTCTTTTCGTCCATAGTTCGTAATGTTTATTGTGTAGAGTTAGGGTGTGCGGCGAACGCCGCCGATGGCTCTTGCCCTAACCTTTAAACGCTGTTTATTTCTTCTTGTTCTTTCCCGGAGGGCCTGGAGCGAACGGACTGCTCTCGCCTTGAGCCTCCATCGGCTTCTCCTCTTCGCCGCCCATCACGTTGAGTCCGGTAACAATCTTTGTGCCCTCGGCTATACCACCCACAATCTGCGTGTTCGTGCCGTCGGTCATGCCGATGTTCACCTTGTGTGCCACGATAGAGTTGCCCTCGATGGTCCACACCTTGTTCTTTGCGTTCGCTACGTCCACAATCTTCATCTTGCCCACGGTCTCCTTCTGCGGAGTGAAGCGCAGCGCCTTCGACGGCACGGAGAGCACACCCTTGCGCTCGGCTGTGTAGATTGTGACGTTGGCGGTTAGGCCCGGCTTCAGCTTCAGGTCGGCGTTCGGCGCAGAGATAACCACCTCGTACGTCACGACGTTGTTCGTCGTGGTAGCCTCCTGGCGCACCTGCTTCACCTCGCCCTCGAATGTGTCGTCGGGGTAAGCGTCTACGGTGAACGTCACGCGCTCGCCCTCCTTCACGTCGCCTATGTCAGCCTCGTCAACATCTGCCACTACCTGCATGTTGGTGAGGTCCTGCGCGATGGTAAACAGCTCCGGCGTAGAGAAGCTTGCCGCAACGGTCTGTCCCTCCTCAACCGACTTCGATAGCACCACGCCGTCGATAGGCGAGGTGATAGTGGCATAGCCGAGATTGGTCTGTGCGCGCTGCACCTCCTCCTTAGCCGAAGCCACCTGCTCCTTTGCCTGCGTGTACGAGAGCTTCGCGTTGTCGAAGTCGTCGGCAGCCACGAGTCCCTTCTCGAAAAGTGTCTTGTAGCGTTTGTAGTTGGCTGTCTGGTAGTTGAGCTGGCTCTGTGCCGTAGCCAACTGAGTCTTTGCCGTGTTGAGCTGACTCATAAGGTTTGTCTTGTCGAGCTCCGCAATCACCTGTCCCTTCTTCACTACCGAATTGTAGTCGACGAAGAGCTTGCTTACGATGCCGCTCACCTGCGTACCCACCGTAACCGACGTTACCGGTTCGATTGTACCGGTAGCGGTGATGCTGTTCATGATGTTTGCCGGCGCAACGGCAGCCGTGTCAAACGTAATTTTTTCTTCCTTCTTGCCGCCCGACAACAGCCATACGGCAAGTGCGGCGATAGCGGCAACCGCCACTATCACCAATGTCTTTTTCTTATTCATATTTACTCTCTAATTATTTTACTTTTACTTAATGTTTCCTGTCTGATAGAATTCCAGCATGTTGAGGTTGAGTATCGCGAGATACTTGCTCTGCAGTTCGTTCTGCTGCGCCTGCAGCAGGTTTGTCTTGCCCGTCATCAGTTCTACGGTGTTCTTCAGACCCTGCTTGAACTGCTCAGAGAGAAGCTCGTAGCTTGCCTGCGCACTCTCTGTAGAAACGCGCGCCGCCTTGAACTTGTTCTGGTTCGTCACAGCCTGCAGCCAGTAGTTCTCGATAGTAGAGTAGAGTGTAGTCTGCTTGTCCTGCAAGTCGAGCAGGTAGCTCTGTTTCTGCAGCTTCGCCTTGTTCACGGCTGTCTTAGTCTGTCGGTTGTCGAAGAGCGGTATGCTCACCGTTACTCCGCCGCCCAAGCTGAAGTTGTTCTTCATCTGCGTGCCCCACGCGTTGTCGCTCATTGACGACGTAGAGGTCGTAACGCCGGCGTTTAGGCTTACGGTCGGCATTCTACCCGCCTTAGCCACCTTTATGCCGAGGTCGCTGCTCTCTATGCCGAGCTTCGCATTCTTTATCTCCGGTCGCTGTTCGAGCGAAGCCGCATACACGTCGTTCAGCGCCGGCACGGCCTCAAGCGCCATGTCGTCTGTGGTAGAAGGTACGGCGACGTCAAACTCCTCGTCGCTTGTAATCTGCAGCAGTTCCTTCAGCTGGCGCTTGTAGTTGCGCAGGTTGCTCTCGGCTTCAACGATGGCATACTCGTCCTGCGCACGCTGCGCCGTGAGCTGCGCCAGGTCTGCCTTGCTCATCTTGCCCACCTCTACCATTGTCTTGCCGCGCTGCTCGTTGGTCTGGCTTGTTTTCAGACTCTCCTTGGTCACGGCGATAGCCTCGTTTGAGTAGAGTATCTGCACGTATAGCTGCGCTATCTGCTCGAGCACGCTGTTGGCTGTGGTAGCCGAGTCGAGTCGTGCCTGCTCAGCCGCCACCTTGTTCAGCTTCACGTTGTTGCGGTTCTTGTTGCCGTTCCACACCGTCCAGTTGCCCGAGAGCGAGTACGATCCGTTGTAGTAAACCTTATCCACGCTCGACTGCACGTAGCCGTCCGCCACCGTAGCTCTGCCTTGCTGAGGCCACGGCGTGTAGCTTACGTTCTGCGATGTAGACAGGTTGAGCGACGGCAGCAGCGCCGCTTGGCTCTGCTTCACGTCTTCGAGGGCGGAATACTCCTTTATCTTTGCTTTCTGCAACTGGATGTTGTTAGCCAAGGCGTAGTCGATACAGTCTCTCAACGACCACTGCTTAGCCGCACATTCGGTTGACAGCGACAGCAGGAAAAGTCCTGCCAGACAAGTCATCCCAATCTTCTTCATAATTTAAATAGTCTTTTAATAATTCATTATTCTTTTATAATCTCTCTCTATCAGTTTGATGTACCTTTTGGGCGAAAGGTTTAGTCTGAAGGTTCTTAAAAAGCCTTAATTCTGTAGTAGGCTACGGCAGGAAAGCCGTAGCCTACGCATCCTTCAGTTTTACTTCAGCTGCTGCAGACGCGCTATATACTTGCCGAGTATGTCGAACTCGATGTTCACACGGCTGCCCACCTTGATGTCGCAGAAGTTGGTGTTGTCGTGCGTGTACGGAATGATAGCCACTGTGAACGTGTTCTCAGTAGGGTTGCAAACGGTGAGCGACACGCCGTTCACCGTTACCGAGCCCTTGTCTACTGTGAAGTAGCCGCGCTCCGCCATCTCGCGGTCGAACTTGTACTCGAAGGTGTAGTATGTCGATCCGTCGGCGTCGCGCATCTCCTTGCACGCAGCCGTACCGTCTACATGTCCCTGCACGATATGTCCGTCCAGTCTGCCGTTCATCAGCATTGAGCGCTCCACGTTGACACGGTCGCCAACCTTTAGCAGTCCGAGGTTAGAGCGGTCGAGCGTTTCTTTCATTGCCGTTACGGTGTAACTATTACCGTCTATCGCCACCACTGTGAGGCATACGCCGTTGTGCGCCACGCTTTGGTCTATCTTCAGTTCGCCAGTGAACGAGCATGTCAGCGTGAAGTCAACATTCTCTTTGTCGTTCTTGATGGCTACGACCGTAGCCATTTCTTCTACTATACCAGAAAACATATATACTTTGTTTATGTTTATATTGTTTGTACTTGTTGCTTGTTTTTATTGTTGCATTATTTTCATTCGATGTCGAAATCTGCAGGCTTTAGCTTGTAGAAGTCGGGATACACGAGGTCTATGTCCTCTTCCGAAGTGATGCCATACAGTTTGAATACCCAATAGTCGATTTGCCATTCATTTTCTTTTACGAACATTTTGTCAGAATCTGGTTCTCTGTCTTTTGCGAATATTCTATCGTAACATGTCTCTATTTCTGAGAAATATTTATTGTTTTCATCATCTATTTCCGGTAGAGGAAAATTGTTTATGTCTGTTATCAGTACTTTGGGGAATGTTCCTTTGCTCGCCTTGGGAGCGAAGCGGAGAAGGAAAAATGTAGCCAGTCGGCTGTTCAGTATCCCCCATAATGTCTTGAATGAATAGACGTTGTTGTCTTCATTCTTTATTACGTCTATTATTCCAGGGTCGTTGATGTATGTATCTTCAGCGTAGCAAGCCATCAACGGATTGATGATTTCACGAACGAGCAAACGAGGAGAACTGAAATATTTCATATCAACATATGTACCAACGTGTTTGCCATATTTAACGTACACATTGCTTGGAGTACATTTGTATTTTGTTATATTCTCTCCTTTTATTTCAAGTTCGTAACTATCGTTGAGTTTCGTGTCTGAATGCCATCTTTGTTCTTCTTTTATTATTTTGGCTTCTTCTTTGCCAAAGTTTTTCTCAAGATCTTTTAGGCGGTATGGTATATATCCTTGTGATACGTCAAAGAACTCGTTCAGTCGTCTTGGCAACGAGTTGATTTTTGACACAATGCCTTTTTCCTGCTTTGTCAGGTACAGCGCAAGTCCCCAGTTTTGTGAGAATTTATCAATCAGTTCTGATTTGTCAACAACGAGTCTTTTACGTCGTGTCAATTCCGTGAAATAATCCTTTCCCGACGATTTCTTGCCTTCCGTTTCGTCCGAAAGATTGCGCGTGTTTCTATAACCGATATTATTTTGCTGATTTGCTGATTTCTGTAGGGTAATAACAGAGTTGCGAACTGTTGCTGCCTCAAATATTTGAAAATTTGTACAATCCAGCAGTTCCACAATGCTCCAATTGTTGAATATGTCTTTACGATATTCTTTTGCATTGACATTGAATAGCCACGTATTCGGAATGATATACGCCAAATATCCGTTGTCTTTCAGCAACTCTTGTCCTAAGGCTATGAAATAGTAGTATATTTCGTAGTCGGGCATGTGCTCGTACTTTTCTTCCACGGTTTTGCGGTATCCGTCTTTTATGGATACGCCGTAAGGTGGATTGCCTATTATGCAGTCGAAGCCTATGAACTCGCCTTTCTCGTTCAGTGTTTCCGGAAACTCATAACGCCATTCAAATGCTCCCAAATGGGCATAGCGTGTCGAAGCCTCTTCTAATGAAACACGAAGCTTCTCTTCCTGCTTGCGTAAGTCGGAGAGCCGTTTGCTCTCGGCTTCCTCAGGCGGAAAGAGCGAGTTGTCGAGCAAGAGAATGTCGGAGCATACCTTCACCCATTTCTTGTATTTGTCGGTGTCTTTGTCGTAGCCTTCGTTGAGCTTCGATTTTATCATCCAGATGTCGTGCTCAACGATGTGCTTATTCTCTTTCGACGGACTGTTCTTGTAGTGAGCCACATGATTCTTGTAGTCGCCTATGGTGACGTTTGCTCCTCTTAGCACATGGTCAATAGGGGCATCCAATGGGTATTTCATCACCAACGAGTTGCCGCACTTTATGTTTATGTCGATGTTTGGCAGCGTCTGCAGATGGCGCTTGCCGTCGTTGCCCTTTATGTAATAGGCGTTTTTCAGCAGTTCTATCCACAAGCGTAGCTGGCATATCTCTGCACTGTTGGGGTTTATGTCCACACCGAAAAGGCAATTCTCGATGATTGTGCGTTTCTCCTCGAAAAGTGTCTCCTGAACCAATTGGCTCTCGCTGTCGTTCGGGTTGTAGCGCAGCTCGCCGTCGGCATCGGTCACAACCAGTTCGTCGTCCTCTACGTCTACGCGATATTTGAAACGCTTGCCGTCGATGGTCTTCAGCACCTTCAGCTCCCATTTTATGGCTATCAGTTCGTTGAGAGCCGACACGATGAAGTGGCCGCTGCCGACCGCAGGGTCGCAGATGCGTATGTTGTTGATAAGGCTGTTCACCTCGTCGCGTCGCGTCTTGTCGGTAGGGTCGAAGTCTTCGGCGAGCTCGTCGAACGAGGCGTATTGTGTGGCATACGTTTGGTTGTATTTGTCTGTCACGCAGCGGCGCAGCGTCTCGCGGCACAGGTATGACGTGATGTATCCTGGCGTGAAGAACGAGCCGTCCTTGTAGCCGTTTATCTTCTCGAAGATGAGTCCGAGCACCGAAGCGTTTATTATTGTCTTTCCGCTCTCGCCTGTATCTGCACCGAAGTCGTAGCTGTCGAGAAACCTCTTCAGATAGTCGAGTATGTGTATTCTGCCAGTCAGTGTCTTCCCCTTATTGTCCTTCAGACAGGTGTTCTTCATAACAGCCACTTCGCTGTCGCGCAGACTGCTTATATGGAAGTATTTCTGCTCGATGTCGGTAAGCTCAAAAAGCGAGCTGTTAAGATATGGAACCTCTCCGAATTTGGCTCGCATCTCGTCAGAGCGTTCTGCCTCGGGTATTGCCATCACTTTGCAGAACAGGTAGTGCATCAGTGCAAAGTCGGTGAGTTTGTCGAAGAATGCATATTTTCTCTTGCTTCCGTTGAAGGCTATCAGTTGCGACTCAAGAAGCTTCATGAATAGTGTGCGGTTTATCCACACTATCACCAAGCCGAGAGCTGTCTCAAAACGTGCGTCGATTTCTCTACCCGTTACCTTGTCTGTCGTAATGTCGTAGTCGGCAAGGAGGGCGTATGCTTGTTCGAACACGGAGTAGGCTTGCCGTTTCTTCGCTTCGAGGCGTTGTATTTGGTGCTTTTCGCCACGCTCCTCAAGTCCCATTATGTACAACAATTCGGTATAGAACTTTCTGTTGAGGGTGTTATGGTCTTCAGCAAACGGCAGTTTCTGTAGGTGGATAGGGGAGAACAGCTTGAATAAAGCCTTGAAACGTGGCTTTGCAATGATGTCGGCAGCAGAAGTTTCTTTAGCGATTGTTTCCAAATCGACGAAAGTGAACGAAAGTTTGTCTTTTACAGCCTCTACTTTCGGCCTTATTATCTGGTTGTAGATATACTCTCTCTTCTCGTTTGCCGTGTTCTCCGACGATTTTATCTCGCTTACCAGTTTCCGGTCCTTGCCGAATAGTTCCCAAAACTCGGCTTTCTCGAAAATAAAATATTTGTACCCGTCGGATATGACGAGGTGCTTTATACTTGTGTTTTTCTTTTCGTGTTCTTCAAGTATATAATAAAGTACAAGCTCGAACATGGCTTTCTTTACAAGATTGTCTTTTGTTACCATTTCCGCGCTATTCACTTTCTTGAACTCGAAAAGTACCACATTGCGTCCGATGTTCTTGTCCTTTATGGTAAGGTCGGTTTTTTCCGACGCATTAATCTCGTATGTCGTTGAAGGCCATAAGGTCTGCTCAAGAAACGTTTTAACACGTCCCTTGTTGCTCTCTTCTGGGTCGGTTGGGTTCAGCTCGTTTAGGAGTATCTCGAGCTGGCAACGGAAATTTTCCAGCTCGCCCATGTCGGTGGGTTGTCTCAGATACGACTTCTGTATCGACTGCGATGGAGTCAGTATGTGTTTGCTTTCGTATACCATTGGCGCAAGTTGTATTCTACAATTACAAAGTTACTTAATTTTATCCGACTACAGTGTGTGTGTGTATCCTATTTAACGTGATTTATAAAAAAAAAGGAGACTGCGCCAACATGTGTCGTAATCTCCTGTATATTAAAAAGGGACGCCCAGTGATGTGATGAAACTCCGAGTATACAAGATTTGAGAGCTCTCCGCCTTTGTAATCCACCGGCTTTGCAGCTTAGTCCACTGAGGTTTTATATGGCCCGCCATTGGCAAAAGAAGTCTTCTCGGTTTCGATTTTTTTATTGATGAGTATCCCGATCGAACGTGGCGCGCCCCTATGGGTTGAGTGTCTGTTTCTGTTTTCTAATGCAAAGTTAATACTTTCATTTTATTCTGACAAGTGTTTCGCCCATTTTATATGTTTGCAATCGACATGATGTTGGCGAATACGCCAGCTGCCGTCACGCTTGCGCCCGCTCCGTAGCCCTGGATGAGCATCGGATACTCGCGGTAGCGTTCGGTTGTGAGCGCCACGATGTTGTTGCTGCCCTGCAGGTTGTAGAACGGGTGAGTGCGGTCCACCTCCTTCAGCGCCACCGACAGTTTGCCGTGGTCGAACGTAGCCACGAAGCGCCAGCGCTTGCCTTCGGCGTCGAGCTGTTTGCGTCGGGCCTCGAAGTCTGCGTCGAGCTTCGGCAGGTTCTTCCAGAATTCGTCTATGCTGCCCTCGAAGAACTCGTCGGGTATGAAGAGGTGTGCCTCCACGTCGGTCTTCTCTACCTTGTAGCCGGCTTCGCGCGCTAGAATGACGAGCTTGCGTATCACGTCTTTGCCCGAGAGGTCGATGCGCGGGTCGGGTTCGCTGTAGCCCTGCTCCTTAGCGCGGCGCACAGCCTCGGAGAGCGTCACGTCAGCCGAGATCTCGTTGAAGATGAAGTTGAGCGTGCCCGAGAGCACCGCCTCTATCTTCAGAATCACGTCGCCCGAGTTGCGCAGGTCGTTGATGGTGCCGATGATAGGCAGGCCGGCGCCCACGTTGGTCTCGTAGCGGAAGAACACGCCGCGTGCCAGCGCCGTCTCCTTCAGGCGTGCGTACTTCTCGTACGACGACGATGCGGCTATCTTGTTCGCCGCAATCACCGATATGTTGTGCTCCAGCAGCGGCTGGTAAATCTCTGCCACCTCCTTGCTCGCCGTGCAGTCGACGAACACGCTGTTGAAGCAGTTCATTTCTATAATGGCGTCGCGCAGCTTGCTCTCGTTGCTCTCAGGAGCGTCTGCGAGCAGCTGGCGATAGTTGGCGAGGTCGATGCCGTCACTGTTGAAGAGTGCCTTCTTCGATGTGGCTATGCCCACCACGTTCAGCTTCAGACGCTTTGTGCGCTTCAGCTCCTCATACTGATTGTGAATCTGTTCGAGCAACTGTCCGCCCACTGTGCCCACGCCGCAGACGAAGAGGTTGAGCACCTTGTATTCAGACAGGAAGAACGAGTCGTGAATGGCATTGAGCGCCTTGCGCAGATGTTCGCTCTTAACGACGAACGAGATGTTGGTCTGCGGCGCACCCTGCGCACACGCTATCATGCTGATGCCGGCTCTGCCGAGTGTGCCGAAGAGCTTGCCGGCGATGCCCGGTGTGTTCTTCATGTTCTCGCCTACGACGGCGATGGTAGCCAGTCCGTTCTCGGCGTGCATGGGGTACATGGCGCCCGTCTCTATCTCCTTCGCAAACTCGCCGTTGAGCACCTCTACAGCTTCCTTGGCGTCCTGGTCGCGCACGCCGATAGACGTAGAGTTCTCTGACGAAGCCTGCGACACCATGAACACGCTGATGCCGTTGTCTGCCAGAGCGGTGAAGATGCGGCGGTTCACACCGATCACACCCACCATCGACAGACCCGCTACGGTGATGAGCGTGGTGCCGTTGATGCTCGATATACCCTTGATGGGCTTGTCGTTGTTAGCCACCTTCTGCTTGATGATGCTGCCCTCGCCGTCGGGGTTGAACGTGTTCTTCACGCGGATAGGAATGTTCTTCACGCAGACGGGGTAGATAGTAGGCGGATATACCACCTTCGCACCGAAGTTGCAAAGCTCCATCGCCTCGATGTAGCTCAGCTCCTTGATGGTGTAGGCGGTCTTTATGACGCGCGGGTCGGCGGTCATGAAGCCGTCCACGTCGGTCCAAATCTCAAGAATTTCGGCGTCGAGTGCTGCGGCGATGATGGCAGCGGTGTAGTCTGAACCGCCACGACCGAGGTTCGTAATCTCGTCGGTGTCGCGGTCTTTGCTTATAAAACCCGGAACAAGCGAAATGCGCTGCAGGTCGCTGAAGGTACGACGCACGAGGCGGTTGGTCAGTTCGGAGTCGAGAGTGTTCTTATGGTTCTTGCGCACGGTCTTGATGAACTCGCGCGAGTCGTACCACTTTGCGCCCTGCACCAGTGTAGCCACGATGTTCGAGCTGAGACGCTCGCCGTAGCTCACGATGGCGTCCTGCGTCTTCTTCGAGAGGTCGTGTATGAGGTACACGCCGAAGTAGATGGAACGCAACTGCTCGAAGAGCGAGTCGACGATGTTGAAGAGCTGTTCGCGTTTGCGCGGGTCGGTGATGATAGTGTCTATCATCTTGTGGTGGCGTTCCACCATAGCCTGAAACTCGTCTTTCCACGTCTCGTCGCCCTTCTGTGCGAGCAGCGATGTGGCGATGAGCTTGTCGGTGATGCCGCCCAGGGCGCTCACTACGACGATGATAGGCTGCTTCTGCGCCTCTTTCTCTACGATAGCCTTAAGGCTGAGAATACTCTCTACGGAACCCACTGAGGTTCCGCCAAACTTCAATACTTTCATTTCTTTTTGTTCTGTGGTTAATGTCTCCATACCAGGGAGACGCTTGTGTTTCGATGTGGGCGTGGCTCGAGGCGTGGTGCGACTGGCGTGCGTCGGGGTCCTCTTTACGAGCGAGGTTTTACGCTACTCCTTGGTCGTCATCTGCGTCGGGGCTGCGTCAGCACCGTGTCGTTGACAATAAAGTGATGGGGATGTGGGGGCAAAATTACGAAAAAATGTTCTTAAAACGTTTCATTTCTTATGAAAATCGCATAAGTTTGCGTAATTTTGTACCCTAATAGGAGGATATGGCATCTTGCCATATCCACGCACCCTACCAGGGGGTGCAGTGGTCTCCACTGCACCAACCAAGCAAAAAATAACAACATAATAGCCCCTACCAGGGGGTGCAGTGGTCCCCACTGCACCAACCAAGCAGAAAAATAACAAAATAATAGATATGATTCAGGAATTTCAAATACGAGTGCTGCCCGTGGTAGCCTCGAGCGAGCAAAACATAATAAGCTACATTGCCGACGAAAAGGGCATCGACGCACGCACCGTCAACGCCGTGCGTGTGCTGAAGCGTAGCATCGACGCGCGTCAGCGCACCATCTTCATCAACCTCACCGTGCGTGTCTACATCAACGAGATACCGCAGGACGCCGAGTATGTACACACCGAGTACGGCGACGTGAGCCAGAAGCCGCAGGTGGTAGTGGTAGGCGAGGGTCCTGGTGGACTCTTCGCCTCGCTGCGTCTCATCGAACTGGGCTTGCGCCCCGTGGTGCTTGAACGCGGCAAGGATGTGCGTCAGCGCAAGGTAGACCTCGCCAATATCACCAAGACGCAGAGCGTAGACCCCGAGAGCAACTACTGCTTCGGCGAGGGCGGCGCCGGCGCTTACTCCGACGGCAAACTCTACACCCGCTCGAAGAAGCGCGGCAACATCGAGAAGATTCTCAACGTGTTCTGCCAGCACGGAGCCTCTACTTCTATCCTCGTTGACGCCCATCCGCATATCGGCACCGACAAGTTGCCGCAGGTTATCGAGGGCATGCGCAACACCATCATACGCTGCGGCGGCGAGGTTCACTTCCAGACCAAGATGACCAGACTGCTGCTCGAGGGCGACAAGGCGGTGGGCGTTGAGGCTGTCGACCTGCAGACCGGTGCCGAGAAGACCTTCCGCGGACCGGTCGTTCTCGCCACGGGCCACTCCGCACGCGATGTCTACCGCTATCTCGCCGAGGCGAAGATAGAGATTGAGGCGAAGGGCATCGCCGTCGGCGTGCGCCTTGAGCACCCGTCGCAGCTGATTGACCAGATACAGTATCACTCGCGCAACGGACGCGGCAAGTATCTGCCTGCAGCCGAGTACAGCTTCGTGACGCAGGTGGACGGACGCGGCGTCTACTCGTTCTGCATGTGTCCCGGCGGTTTCGTCATTCCGGCGGCTACCGACAAGCAGCAACTCGTCGTTAACGGCATGAGTCCCAGCAACCGCGGCACGCAATGGTCCAACTCGGGCATGGTCGTGGAGACACGCCCCGAAGACGTGGGCGGCGACGAGAACGATCCGCTGCGCGTGATGCACTTCCAGGAAGAACTGGAGCGTGCGTGCTGGCAGCAGGGCAACATGAAGCAGACCGCTCCGGCGCAGCGCATGGCAGACTTCGTGAACAACCGTCTCAGCTACGACCTGCCCAAGAGTAGCTATGCCCCCGGACTCATATCCTCGCCCCTTCACTTCTGGATGCCGCAGCACGTGGGCAAGCGTCTGCAGGAGGGCTTCAAGAAGTTCGGCAAGATGAGTCACGGCTTCCTCACCAACGAGGCTGTGCTCATCGCCATCGAGACCCGCACATCGTCGCCCGTGCGCATCACACGCGACTTCACCACGCTGCAGCACGTGCGCATCCAGGGACTCTTCCCCTGTGGCGAGGGCGCTGGCTATGCCGGTGGCATCGTCTCGGCAGGTGTCGACGGCGAGCGCTGCGCAGAGATGTGCGCTGAGTATCTGAACAAGTAAACAGCTGAAGAATCCAGCCGGCGATTACACTAAATCGCCGGCTTTTTTATGTCTGATATCAGCTTCTTTTATATTTAATTGCAGTTTTTTTTATATTTAGTTGCAGTTTCGTTTATTTCTAATCTGAAACTATGCGCAATTACCGCAGCCCAATAACCCTATTCCCGCAATGCGGTAACGCTGTTTTAGATATGCGGTAATGTCAGTTTTGCTGCGCGGTAATTTACCTCAAATAAATATAACCTGTTGGCGGAATTAATTTAGTGCATACTTAATTCTACCAATGGGCTTGTTGTTAATGAAGTTTATGTATTGCAGAATAGTAAGTGCACTAATTTTGTACGGCATCTGATTGTCATCTCCCCAGGGCATGTATTTCATGCGCTCGTTGATGAAGATTGGTGCGATGTTGTGCTCCTCCTTGAAGACTTCGGATGTCTTGGAGGTGAAGGCTGCGGAGACGTGTGCACCGGGGATAGTGACAACGGATGTAGGTGGAATAAATGAAAAATCGCTCATATCTTGCTTTTTTAGGGCAAAGATAAGGAGAGAAATGTGCGGTGGAAAAGACAATACTAAATTGAAAGTAAGTCATATAGTTGTAAATTCTCCTTAATTTTTTTAGTCGGTTGTGGTGGAATCTCGTAAAAAAGCTTTATTTTTGTATTCTGATTATTACATACAGACATACAAACAAGAAATATAGCAAACAAGGATTTAAATCGGATAAAGTTAGTGCTTGTTGAGAAGAAGAAAACAGGCAAATGGCTTGCCGAGCAACTTGGAAAAGACCAAACCACGATTTCAAAGTGGTGTACGAATTCCAAGCAACCTGATATAGAAAGTGTTATGAGGACAGCTAAATTGTTAGCTGTTGACATCAACGACCTTTTATAAGCAACAATGTTGAATAAACTATTAATATGGAAGCGACGAAACTACCTTTAGCGAGTATATTCACGGGACACCGTGTATTTGACATCCCTTTCTATCAGCGTTCATACGTTTGGAAGAAAGAGCAATGGGAGCGTTTTCTTGAAGATATGGAGTTCGTTTCCATAGAGTCGAAAGATTACTTCTTGGGTTCTGCGATATTAAAGCAGCAGAATTTAAATATGGGTGTTACGGCTGATCATAGAACTGTAATTGATGGTCAGCAGCGTTTCACTACTATTGTTATTTTCTGTAAAGCATTATGCTTGAAGACAGGCGAATTGGATGAGTTCGATAGATATTTCATGGTTCGCAACAAAAAAGAAGGTACAAAAAAATGCGCTTTGGTTCATAGCATGAATGACAGAAAGGACTTTGAACAAGTAGTAAGTCTAACAGAAGATAAGCCAATTGACGATGCCGGTAACAGCAGTATCTTACAAGCATACAATTATTTCCAAGAGAAGATTGATGTAAATAAAGTAGATGTTGACGAGTTGCTAAGTCACCTCATATTTATCGATATAGAGTTACACCCCAATGACGATGAACAAGCTATATTCGATACAATCAACTCTCTTGGAGTTCGGTTGACTACAGCCGAACTTTTGAAAAACTATTTTTTTACAGAAAGTACGTTTGAGGAATACCAAGAATTATGGGTGCCAATCTTTGAAAAAGACAAGGGCACATCAGAATATTGGAATTCCCAGATAACAGCAGGAAGACTGAAGAGAAATAACATTGATGCGTTTTTCTCAGCATTTCTCAATATCAAAATCCAAGACCGCAAAATTGGGGTTGACAACGAACATAAGAATATGTATCGCCGTGTAGATTCTATATTTGCCAGTTACAAGGATTTAATAGCCACTTACAACATTGACAAGAAAGAACTGTATCGAGAAATTATTGAATATGCGAAGCTATATGCCAAATATATAAATTCGGATGTCGTGGAATCAGACATACCAAGCAAATCTTGTGTAGAAAGAATCAATTTCATGATATTTACCCTTGACTGTTCTACAATGCTTCCGTACATTCTTTACGTTTTGAAAAATGTGAAGAATGAAAAAGAGCGAAATGACATATTTGAATACTTGGAATCATACGTGGTGCGCCGTGCAATATGCAAAAGTGAGAATAATAGCTTCAGCGATTTGTTCTCTGAAATTCTCATCGGCAATGAGATAAAGACATTTGAGGACTTGAAGAGCCTTATAGAAAATCGAGACGAAATGGCTTTGGCATTTCCGAATGATGAAAAGATGCAAGAGTGTTTCCATGATATAGAGCAGCCCAACAAACGTGCATTGGCAATACTCTATCTGATGGAGTCAAGGGTTAGGAACAATCAGCCTCATGCCACAAAGATTCTGTCTTTCTCGGAGTACAGTTTGGAGCATATCATGCCGAAAAAATACGAAAAGAGCTGGCCCCTTAACGATGGATATGATGAGGAGACAAGAAGAATGATGATAAATACGTTGGGTAATATGGCAATGTTACCACAAAAGTTAAACTCTTCTGTTAGCAATGCTGATTGGAATACTAAAAAGAATGGTAAGGGAACAAGGAAGGGTATATCGTATTTTGCATCAGACCTTGTGACGATGAAAGGTGTTGTCACTTGCCCAGAATGGAATGAGGACACTATTTGGAATCGTGCAGAATGGTTGGCTAATATAGCGATAAAGATATGGCCGTCATACCAAGAGACGAATGACGATGACTTTGACATAGAGGCAGAAACAAAACTTGACCAAGTAAATCAAGAAGATGAAAGTGCCAAGTCAAGAAACATGAACCACGACAATACGAAGTATTCGTTTGACGGAACAGAGTTTCTTTCAAAGTCGGAGTTTGTCGTAACATTGGTGAGAAAGTACTTGGAGAATCATCCTCAATTGACATACAAAGAACTGAAAGGCAAATATCCAGACAGGCTTTGCGCAAAAGGATATAAGTTTAGAGGGTTTCTCTGTACAGAAAAAGATTATAACGAATGGAACAATAAGTACAAAGAAAAGCGTTATCAGCCTAACAAGGAGAATCACAGGTTGACATCCTCGGATGGTGTTGTTTTCTATGTGAACACACAGTGGACTAAAGAGGGTGTTGACAAATTGGTAAAGATAGCAAAGGCTGATGGATTTAGTATTTATACAAGAAACAAGTCGTAAGATAATAGAAAAGAATAAAGTAGAATTGCTCAAAGAGCAAACAAATAAAATAGAAGAAGTCCTCACTGTTCTTCGGACACAATTCGGTGAAGAGTTTGAGGATGAAGAGAATTACCTCTCAATAGTTGTTGATAATCTTAAAAATAAGTAATAAGACTAATGTCAGAACTGAAATATAATGTTTTAGATCTATTCTGTGGATGTGGTGGGCTTTCTCTTGGCTTTGAGGAAGCTGGTTATAACGTATTGTTGGGAATTGACATTTGGGAAGATGCCTTAAAAACATACGCTTACAATCACAAACATAGTAAGACCTTGTGTGCTGATATGTCAACACTCCGTGGTGAGGATGTGAAAGACATTATCGGTGACAATTGCGTGGATGTTATTATTGGTGGTCCTCCATGCCAAGGCTTTTCCATCGCAGGAAAACGGATTGTTAATGATGACAGAAACAAACTGTACAAGGGATTTGTCAGAATGGTTGAATATTTCAAGCCTAAAGCCTTTGTTATGGAAAACGTGCCAAACATACTCTCGATAGGTGATGGTGCGGTAAGAGAAACTATTATCAATGACTTTAAGAGCCTTGGTTACACCGTAGAGACTAAAGTTTTGACAGCTTCTGACTATGGCGTTCCACAAAATCGAAGACGTGCGGTATTTGTTGGATTGACGAAAGGAAACTTTGATTTTGATATACCTATGGTCGCAGAAAAGGTAACCACAAAAGAAGCCTTGTCCGATTTGCCAGAGCAAAGCATAGAAGATGGAGGTAAGTATTCTGTGGAGAGTACTTCTGGATACCAAAAACTTATGCGTATTAATAGTATAGGAGTTTACAACCATGAGGTGACACAACATAATGAACAGACTGTAAGAATAATCTCAATGGTTCCAGATGGTGGAAATTATAAGGATTTACCAAAGGAGTTCCAAGAAACAAGAAAAGTTCATATTGCATGGACTCGTTTGAATAGTAAGCGACCAAGCATCACTATTGATACAGGACATAGACACCATTTCCATTATAAATGGAATCGTGTGCCAACTGTAAGGGAAAGTGCAAGAATCCAGTCTTTCCCTGATGACTTTATATTCTTGTGTAGTAAAACCAGTCAATACAAACAAGTGGGTAATGCTGTTCCTCCACTAATGGCAAAAGCAATAGCAGAACAATTAAAGAAGCAACTGTAATGGCAGAAAAAGAGATGAAATACTATCGAATCCCAGACAAGGATTGGTTTAGAATACATTTCGTAAGACCACGTTTCAAGGGCAACATTGAAAATGTGTTGCTCTACATGGCTAATGAATGTTGCCGAATACCCAAATGTTCATGCAGCGAGTATAGTAAGCGTTATTATAATGCCATAAAGATGTTTCCGGGAAACATTGACATGAAGAAGAAAACACTTGATAATTGGAGAACAGAGATTCCTGCTTTGTTTGGTTTCTATACAGAAGACAAGAAATCGAATGTAACGGAAACATCAAGTATGGCTACATTTCTTCACGAAAATCAAGATTTGACCCAATTTTTGCGCATTTTCTTATATTCTTTTCAGTTCCCTGGTGGACACATGAAAGGAAAGGATGTCAAAGAAATAATAGAGCATGGCATTAAGTTTAAGCCAGCACGCACAATCATACAAGTGCTTATGGCAGGAAATAAAATTCTCAACGATAACGGCACTGAGAAAGAAATGTCATTGTCTGCGGAAGAAGCTACATATTGCATATTCAATGATTTAAGGGTCACAACTGCCAAAGTTTCAGCAGAAGATGTTGCAAAAGTAATCTTGGAGAACAGAAAACAAAGAGTCAAATATTATAATCCCCAAGACATTCAGAGCTATTCTTTAACAGGTACTGCAAGAACAAAAGGGGATATGACCAGATATGCAGGAGACATTCTTGACTATATGGAAATAGCAAATCTCTTGATTAAGAGAAACGGATATTTCTATCTGAAAGGAAATGAACTTGTTGCATTGAAAACATTTGCTGATGACAATACATGGTTCAATGGATATGATAGCATATATGGTAAAAAAGGTTTGGTTACGGCAGATATTTCAAAGATTGAGCCAGCATGGTTTGATTACGTCCAAGATTCCATGAAACCAGACCTGTTCAAGTCAGACATCAAAACTATTTTGGCTAATACTGGCGAGGTTGATGTTGTTGTCGAAACAAGGATTAAAGATGTCGTTACTTCTGGAGACAGAACGACTAAAGACATCGGAAATCTGGGAGAAGCACTTATCTGTGGACACGAGAAGATGCGTCTAAAGATAAATGGATATGATGAGTTTGTACGTCTTGTGCAAATTGTTGACAGCCCCTCATACCATCCAGGCTTTGACATAGACAGTTTTGAGGGAGATGGAACAGAAAACCACCGATATATAGAGGTGAAAACAACAGTAAGCAAGAAGAAAATACAATTGTACGGATTCCATATGTCCACAAATGAATGGAGAGTTGCAAACACAATAAAAGAACATTATTGTGTGTATCGTCTTATGCTTAGCGAAGAAGATCGTATTTTGTATATTCTTCGAAATCCAGTAGCACTGTACAAAGAAGATAAAATCGAAGCTGAACCACGCAATGGTATGGAGATTTCTTTTTCTACAGATACGTTTGACAAAACAGAATTATTGACATGGAAAGAATAAGAGTTGCATCACTTTTTTGCGGTTGTGGTGGAATGGACTTAGGTGTAATAGGTGGATTCACATACTTGGGCAAAGAGTATGGTGAAAATCCATTCGATATTGTATATTCGGTAGACAATGATGATTATTGCACAAAAATTTACAATGACAATTTTGACCATAAGTGTATCATTAAGGATGTACGAAATATAGAAATAGACAAATTGCCTCAATTCGATATGCTTATTGGAGGTTTTCCTTGTCAATCGTTTTCTATTTCAGCTCAAAACCCTCCTCGTTTAGGCTATAAGGATGAAAGAGGCATGTTGTTTTTTGAAATGGTAAAGATTCTCAAAGAACGTCAGCCCCGATTTTTTATTGCAGAGAATGTAAAGGGTATTATGTCAGCCAATAAAGGCAAGGCATTCCCGATGATTATTAAAGAGTTCACGGATGCAGGATATAAGGTTACATATAAACTCTTGAACGCTTCCGAGTATGGTGTGCCACAAAAGCGTGAGCGTGTCATTATTGTTGGTTTCAAGAACGAGGATGATTATTTGAAATTCAAGTTTCCGATAAAATCAAAATTGTCAGAAAGGAAAGTTCTTGGAGATGTAATCATGGAAGAAGCCAATAATGACGAAAGTCTGTTTTTCAGTGAAAGAGCAGTGGCTGGCATGATGGCTGTGCGTGAGAAAATGAACAAAGGACGTGCTATGAGATTAGATGAGCCTTGTAATACCGTAAGTGCCCATTTGGCAAAGGTGAGTCTCAATAGTACAGACCCTGTATTTATGGTGGGCGAACGTTATCGTAGATTCTCGACTCGTGAAGCTGCACGAATTCAATCTTTTCCTGATACGTTTAGGTTCAACTCAGTTTCACAAGCTCGTCAATACAAGGCAATAGGTAATGCCGTTCCTCCTGTATTGATGTGGCATGTCATTCGTTCTCTCCACAAGGTGACAATTGTTCACCAAGTGGATTTTGAGGACGTGAAAGCGGAATACCCCAATACGATTGTTGAAAACAAAACGGTGGTAGCAGTTCCTCGAATATCGTTTGGTAGATGTTCCTATAATGAGGATAAAAATGTATTGATTAGTCTTGTAAAGGCTGATAATATGGAGCAGTACCTTGACCGCTCTGCAAAAGTATATTACACAGGAAAGAAATTCCCATCAACTGTTGCGCTAAACAAGTTGTATTATTTTATGCCATACATAAAGCGTAAGGGAGTGAGAGACCTCTATATGATAAAGATTGCACGAGTAGGAACAAAGAAAGAAGTGCATCCTGAATGCGATGACAATGATTTCAGACTTGTCTTTGAAATTGAATATGTAGGACAATACTTTGATGATTATGTCCCTGTACATTTGGATATTTGGAGGGCATTTACAGATACTACAATGTCTAATCTGGCAAAAAGTAAAGAAGAAAAGATTCTCTTAAATGGGTAAATTTATAGAACTTATAGATGATGATAACCAGTCTGTGCTCATAAACACAGACTGGATTATCTATATAGAAGAAGATACAAAAGATCAGGTTATTGTTTATTGGGGTGTACCGCTTTCTAATTGCCAAGGCTCTATAATTGCACGGAAACAATTTAAAGTTTCAATACATCAACTTAAAGAAAAATTGAATATTTATGAAGAATGACTCTGCAAATGGAGAAGCTTTTTTGATTCCAATAGATGAAAAAATCAAAGAATTCAAAATTCATTTAGATTCTCATCCACGAACCATTTTTTCTGCAAAATATGGTGATGGGAAAAGTTTCTTTATGAACAAAGCAATAGAGTATATTTCTAGAGAATATGATTATGTTTTTCTGAAGATATATCCTATAAACTACCAAGTACTTGAAAATAAAGATATTTTCGAGATGGTAAAGCATGATATTCTATATCAGATGCTCTTAAAAAACATTATAGAAAGCGACTATGATGTGGATGAAAATGTCGCAATGTCGTTCTTCTTACAAAATAACATCAACAGTGTGTTTGAATATTTCTTTGACTATCTCCAAATATTGAATTCTGATAACCAAGTAATAAAAAGCGCATTGTTAGGGTATCAAACAATAAAAGTGTTTAAAACCTTTAGAAACGCATATTTAAAATATAAGAAAGAATGTTCAAAAGATGATTATGTCTGTAATTTTTTAGACAAAGTAAAGACAAATTTTTCTATAGAAGAAGATATTGTCACAAAAGTCATAAAAGATAACATAAAAAAATGCGGAAAGAAAGTGGTTCTTGTGTTTGAAGACATGGACAGAATAGACCCTGCACATCTTTTTAGAATCATGAACGTATTATCTGCTCAAATTGATTATCCTTATAGACTTGGTATGCCCACTGATGAAAGTCTTATAGGCAATAAGTTTGATGTTGACAATGTAGTAATGGTTCTAGATTATAGAAATTTAGAAAACATATTCCATCATTTTTATGGGGCAAATACTGACTTCAAAGGCTATGTATCGAAATTCTCTTCGCGCGGATATTTTAAGTATTCCCTCAAAGAGGTTAGAGAAGAATACATTTATGATTATTTTTCGCAAAAAACAGAATTAGATAAATCTATGGTTAAGTTTTTCATAGATTCAAAAGTATTAAGTAATTATAGATTGCGAAATATAAAAGAGGCTTGTGAAGATTTAGATAAACAAATATCTCCAGACTGTAATTATAAAGGGACAGAAATAATATGTAGCCACAAAATTCTGAAAATGATAATCATCTTGCAGCGGCTTGGATGTGACAATAGTCACCTCTTTAACAATGTCGACAATATAATGAAGAATCACAGGGAAGAATTCCTCAAATTGTTTCCTGCATATATTTTGTACAAAAAGAAAGATTTTCCATATTCATTATATTTGCCTAGAGAAAGAGCGACGGATTACTGGGAGATAGAATATAAAAAAATATTAGAAGATGGTGATGCGCAAATCGAATGCGTCCCTATTGGTGGAAAATGTTATAATGAAATGACAACCTTAAGACAAATGTTTGAAACAATGTTCAGACTCATTTCTCAATAAAAGCAGAGTTGAATATCGTATAAGTGGATGTACATATTAAGTGCATCCACTTATGGTGCTAATATGTTGAAGACAAATCAAGCAAGAAATCGTAGATGCAGATGATTTGGATTGTAATTTTGTGAAAAAAAACAGTCTATAAGGACTTGATAATTTCTACTATCGTAGATTTCGTGACAAGTTGGGCGACTCGCTTTACGTCTATAAGGACTTGATAATTTCTACTATCGTAGATGCGCAGATCTTCGCCGCTGTGCCGGCGGCGTCTATGAGGACTTGATAATTTCTACTATCGTAGATTATGTAGGTTATAATAGGGGAGGCTGGTATTTTACTATGCCAAATAGTTTGCATTATTAATGATTATTCGTATCTTAGCAGCACGAGAACCCGCCAAGCCTCTTAACAATGCTCAAATGTGCGAGGCGTTTTTGTTTTTATGGGTATATGGCAACAAGAATTCCGTTTGTAAAAACATATCAAAACCGCAGAGGTCGATGGAAAGTGGACAACGCTGAAGAAAGGGAATATGGTTGTTGACGTCTCCGTGGATGGCAATGCCTATTGTTTCACCTTTTACATCAAATAGACGTTGATTAAAAGCTGGTGAGAACTGAGTTGGAACTGAGTTAGGACTAAGCTTGTGCTGGCAGATACCACTCTGCGCCTGGAAGATAGGCTGGCAGATATCGCTTTCGGGAGCGTATCTGCCAGCCTTTATTGTACTTATACTGTGCAGGTTACGGCGATTCTGGGAGATATGGGGGATTTTTTCGCTAACTTTATTTGCTAAATAGTTTGCATTATCAATGATATTTCGCCTTACGGTGGGCATTATATCACTTCGTCCAAGACCTGATGCAGATTGCCGATCAGGTAGAAAGGCAGGTTTATCAGACGGAACTCCTTGCCTTTAGGCGTCTTTACAACATTCACAGAGTATGGGTTCGACCAAACGCGGATGGCTATGTCTATATCCGAATTGTCCATGAAAACCTGGAGCGAACGCAGATGGGCATTGGTGCCGCTCTTTACTTCTATGGGGTAGAGTTTGGAGTTGTGAACGAACAGGAAATCTACCTCGGCACCATTGTTGGGCTTTGCCCAGAACGAGCGATGCTGACCCACTCGGTCTTCCATTGACAAGAGCTCTTGAGCCGTGATTTGCTCAGCAATATGACCTCTCCAGCTGTCCACCATCTCCGTAGAACCGATGATTTCCTTTCTGATGCCTGCCTGATAGTTGACCAAGCCGGTATCAAACCAGATGAGTTTTGGCATTCGTTTGGTTTCGGGGATGATAGGCATCTGTGTGGAAGATACAGGATAAACCAATTCCAGAATCATGGCTTTCTCTAAGAGGCGGAATGCTTCGCCTACCTCTCGTGATTTATAGCTAGAGTTGGCGAAGTTGCCCAAGGTGATAGTCTCACCCGAGAACGCCCAGCCATACGATAAGATGAAGCGCACTACATCTGTCAGCTTATTGCTTCTGGCATATTTCTCCGAATCGTCCTTGTAAGCTTGTACCAAAGTCTCGTACACATCTTCTATGGCTATGATGTCTTGTGTCTCTGCGTAATGCTGCACAGCTTCGGGCATTCCGCCGATAATGGTGTACTGATTGAACTGGTGCATGAGCTGTTCGTGAAAAGCAATGGAATATTCAGCTTTCTGTGAGAGAATGGTAAGAAGATTGTTTTTGCCTATGGCACCTAAAAACTCATAGAAAGAGCAAGGACGCAATGCCAAATACATAACTCTTCCTACCGGGAAACTGACATTGACGTCTACAAGGTTCTCCAACAAACTGCCTGCGGCTATGACATATAGGTCGGGCCTCTGCTCGTAGAAGTATCTGAGCAGAGCGATTGTCTTGGGAGAGTTCTGTATCTCGTCAATAAAGATAAGCGTACTGCCTTCTTTTTGTGGCTTGCCTAAACTGGCAAATAGCATGGTGACTAAATCATTCAATGGAATGTCCATCTCGAACAATCTGACGCTCTCGCTTATTTCAAGGTTGAAGTATAGGTAGTTGTCGAACTGGGAGCCAAATTCGTTGACAACAGTTGTCTTACCCACTTGTCTGGCTCCTCTCAAGATGAGTGGCTTATGCCTTTCGTCTTGCTTCCATGCTTCTAATTTGCTTAATATCTTGCGTTTGAACATAGCGTTTGTTTTAATTCATGGGCAAAGATACAACTTTTTTGTCTCAAATCAGTGGCAAAAGCTATATATTTTGTTGCAAATCATGGGCAATAGCTATCTCTTTTGTTGCAAATCATGGGCAACATGGCTTCCGTTTTGTTGCATAATTAAATAGTATCATTAGTGTCCTTTTAAAATCGGGACACTAATGATTTTCATAATAAAGGCGATAAGTCTATACCCAATTGCCGACAGCATACAACGGTCGGTTCTCCATCCATCCTTGGTCTTGGTATGGCATCATTGAAAGGCGTAGTCCTTTTAGTTCTGGGTGTTTGCCAATAAATGTCCGCAATGACTTGGCATGCACATTCTCTTCAGCTTTGACCTCAATAGGAACTACAACTGTGCCTTTTTGTACTATCAAGTCGATCTCAACTCTCGAATCATTGCTGCTGAAATAATATATAGGCAAGTCTTCTGTCATGAGTTGTGTCAAGACAAACAATTCGGTAAATGCACCTTTATATTCTTTAAATAGTGTATCGGCTACAATGACGCTTTCTGCAGGAGCATCTGACATTGCGCCCATCAATCCTATATCAAGCACAAATAGTTTGAATACGGACATCTCCTCATAGAATTTCAATGGTACAGAAGGTGTCGAAATACGATTTACCTGATATATTAGTCCTGCATCCAACAGCCATTGTATTGCAATTTCGAACTCAGAAGCTCTTGCTCCTTTCTTTAGAGCACCGAAGATGAATTTCTTGTTCTCTTTGGCAAGTTGCGCAGGGATAGAATCCCACACCATGTTGATGCGAGGAACTTCTTGAATCGGAGCATGTTTTGAGAAGTCTCTCCGATAATCGAAAAGTATCTGCTTCTGTATATTGCGCACTTCCTGCAGGTCCTTTGTTTCTGCAAATTCTGCCACAGCTGCCGGCATGCCTCCTACATAATAATACTGACGCAGACAATCAATCAAACGAATCGATAGAGAATCGATAATGGAGAAATCCTTTGTGGCGAGAACATCCACCAATGGTTGTTCGCCAATGGCCATAAGAAATTCGTCGAAAGTCATCGGATACATCTTTATCATGTCAACTTTACCAACAGGGAACGATGTGTCACGATGAAGCGAAATGCCAAGTAGCGAACCTGCTACAGCTACATGATATTGAGGCGCATCTTCACAAAAATATTTCAAGGAGTTTAGTACAATCGGACTCTCTTGTATCTCGTCGAAGATTATAAGGGTGTTCTCCGGCTCGATGTTTACATGCAGAATGGCAGAAAGAGAAAGCAATATTCTGCTGATATTGTAATCCTGCGAGAATATCTTCTCCAACATCTTATTCTTGTCACAATTGATATACGCCATCTTTTCATACTGTGAAGTTCCGAATTCTCTTAATATGTAAGTCTTGCCCACTTGTCTTGCGCCATTGACAATCAGCGGCTTGCGATTCTTCTTATTTTTCCATTCAATGAGCTTTGATAAAATATTTCTCTTCATATCTACATTTTTTTGCACGAATATATATGATATTGTTACATTTATTTGCACGAGTATCTGTGGCAAAGGTACATTTTTTTGCACGAATATTCGCTATGTACTTACATTTATTCGCACGAGACAATGCGATATTGAATAAAATTAACAGTCGAGACCTTTTTGCTTTTAACAAAAAAACTGTATATTTGTATTTCGTTACTAACGTAGAACAAATAATTGATACGACCTTGCAACAATGAAAGATTTTGCAGCTATAGATTTTGAAACCGCCAACAATGAGCGTTCTTCGGTATGCTCTGTTGGCGTGGTTATTGTTAGAGGTGGAGAGGTGGTGGATCGCTTCTACTCGCTCATCAAACCGGAGCCGGAGTATTACAACTACCGGTGCAGTCAGGTGCATGGCCTTTGCGCTGCAGACACAGACGATGCGCCGGTCTTCCCCGAAGTGTGGAAGCAGATAGAGCCGAAGATAGCCGGTCTTCCGCTTGTGGCTCATAACAAGGCGTTCGACGAGAGCTGCCTGAAAGCCGTCTTCCGTGTCTATCAGATGGACTATCCCGACTACGACTTCTACTGCACCTGCATCGCCTCACGCAAGGTCTGGCCCAAAGGTCGGCATACGCTTGATGTCATAGCCGCCCGCTGCGGCTATGACTTGACACAACATCATCATGCACTTTCGGATGCTGAGGCCTGCGCAGCTATTGCGTTGCAGATATTATGAAAGACCAAGGCTTTTATCTGCTGATTCTTCTCAGCACCCATAATGCTGAGAAAAGCATTGCCATGCCTAAGATCCAGGAAATGGCAGCACTGGCTACGATGCCGAGCTGCTGTGTGAAGCCGGCTACGACAAAGGTGAGGAACGACACGGCGGCGACAGTCAGGGCGTACGGCAACTGCGACGACACGTGGTGAACGTGCTTGCACTCGGCACCTGCCGACGCCATGATGGTGGTGTCGGAGATCGGAGACACATGGTCGCCGCATACAGCACCTGCCATGCACGCCGAGATGGAGATGATGCGGAGCGGAGCGGCTGCAGGGAAAACGGCGATGCAGATAGGGATGAGTATGCCGAATGTTCCCCAAGAGGTGCCGGTGGCAAAGGCAAGCAGCGCTGCAACGATGAATATTATTGCCGGCAGCAGCATCTGCAGACCAGAGGCTGTGCTTGCTACAACGCCCGACACGTATTCGGCAGCGCCAAGTGAGTCGGTCATGCTTTTCAGTGTCCATGCAAGAGTGAGAATCAGTATGGCAGGCACCATGGCTTCGAAGCCTTTGATAAGACAACTCATGGCATTGTCGAACTTCAGCGTGCGACGTGCCACGAACATTGCTACTGTAAGAATCAACGCTGCAAGCGAACCGATAACCAAGCCTACCGAAGCGTTGCTTGCTGCAAATGCATCTACGAAGTTGTGGTAGCAAGTGCTCGTCGCGTCGAAATATCCTCCAGAGTAAATCATGCCAGCCATGCAGAACACTATGAGCATCAGGATAGGCACTACGAGGTCGGCAACCGAACCCTTTGTCGTTGCAGGCTTCTTGCTGTCTTGCTTGGCACCCACACCGTGTTCTACGATTTGCAGTTTTGTGTCAATCACCTCATCCACCTGACCGCCGGTGCGCTCGTACCATTCCTGCAGACGTGCGTCGTACTTGCTCATGGCCTTGAAGTCGAAGCCCGACAACACGATCATAAATATGAAGATGATGGTGAAGAAAGCGTAGAAATTGAACGGTATAGCTTGGCAGAACAACGCCAGACCATTCTCGCCGCCCGACACGAAACCCGACACGGCAGCCGCCCAACTCGATATGGGCGAAATGATGCAGACCGGAGCAGCGGTAGAGTCGATGAGATAGGCAAGCTTTTCCTTTGTAACGCCATGGCGTACGGTTATCGGACGCATCACAGAGCCTACTGTGAGACAGTTGAAGTAGTCGTCGATGAAGATGAGTAGACCGAGAATGATAGTTGCAATCTGCGCACCTATCTTTGTCTTTATGTGTTTGGAAGCCCAGCGTCCGAAAGCAGCCGATCCGCCAGCCTTGTTCATGAGCGACACGATGGAACCCAAAACCACAAGAAACACGATGATGCCCACGTTCCATGGGTCGGACAGGCAGGAGATAAGACCGTACTGCTTGGCGTCAGCTCCCGTGCCAACGGTGTCGTTGAGCAGATGAGTCAAGAAGCCTTCAAAACCTGTGCCCATCGACATGCTGTATAATATAGCGCCGAGCACAATGCCGATGAACAACGAAGAATATACCTCCTTGGTCTTCAGTGCAAGTGCAATTGCCACGACGGGAGGAAGAAGAGACCAGATAGTCCCGATGAAATTAAAATCCATAATATTATTATCCCTTAATCTTTTTCGGAGTGCAAAGGTAAGGCTTTATTTGGATTGTTGCAAAAAGTTGCAACAAAAAAACGGATGGCGAGCCGTTTGTAGCTTACCATCCGTTTTGTCGGTTATGTTAGCGTCGCTTGTTGGCGATGCGTTGTCTTACAGTTATGACGTCGCTTTTACTTCGCGATTACCTCGAACACCTCTACGTTGCCCTCAATCTCAGCCTTCACAGCCTTCTTGTTGAGTTGTACGTTGAAGAACGAGTTGTTGATGTCGGTAGAAGCGAGGAGCTTGCCCTTCTTGTTGTACTGGTTGAACTTAACGGCGCCGTTCTGCTCTACGTTGAGGAGCATGGTGTATGCCTTTGTGCCAGGAACAACAGAGAACGAAGTCTTGCCACTGTTGCGGAACGATGTTACAGGGTTCTTGTCGAAGCCGAACATGGCAGCGTCGAGATCTGCTGATTCAACCTTGAAATTGAGGCTCTCTGGAGTTGTGGGGTTAACCATGAACTCGCGAACAGCAATCCAGCTCTTCTTCTCAGACACGGCCTTGCGGATGCGGACGTAGCGTGCCTTTACCGGCTCGCCCTTCCAATGAATGATGTAAGTCTTGAGCAACTCGCCGGAGAGCTGTGTCCACGACTTGCCGTCCTCAGAAGCCTCGAGCACTACGTTGTCGAAGTAGTCGACATCGTCTACCGAGTTGCGTCCCTGGAGAATCTTCACCTCGCGAACCTCGCGAACAGTGCCCAGGTCGGCACCCACCCAGTCGCCAGTAGACTGGCTCTGACCGCAGTGGTAGTATGTAGTAGAGTCGTTGTCGAACATCAGTTTGCTCTGAGTTGTAGCGAGCGTCGGGTAAGTGCCCATGCCCTTATAGAAAGCAGGCACCTCGCCAGTGAGGTTCTTGAAGAACTCCTGCGCCATGTCGTCCATGGCGTTCTCGTAGAACGGCTGCAGCTTCATTGTGCCGAGCTTGTGCTTCTCGTAAGCGGCGCGAGCCTCCTTAGTCATGCGGTTGGCTACGAAACCGTTCCAGAAGTTAGAAGCGTCGCCGCTGCGGAAAGTCTTCATCAGTTCGAGAGTGTTCTTGCCACGTGCACCGAGCTTCTCAAACTCTACGAGCCACGGCTTCAGTTCCTTCATCAGAAGCGGGTTCTTGCAGTCGCGCTCCATGGTGCTCTTTGTCTTCTCGACGCGGTCGAACTCTGCATAGAGGTCGTTGTAAGCCTTGTCAGAGTAGTCGGCAAGACGGAAGGTGTTTGTCTCCCACGACTCGGCGCGGCGGTAGCCCGTCTCTGTGTCGCAAGAGTGGATGGCGAATGTGCGGTAAGCCTCGTGAGCCTCAGGTGTGAGGTCTACAAGACCGCGTTCCCAGTTGTCGATAGCGTTGTAGTCGGCTACGTTCCAGTTGTAGTCAGCCACGCCGTAGAGCGCCAGCTTCGAAGCCTCGCCGTGCTCCATCGGGTTAGACAGTACGCCAGAAGTCATCTTGTCGGTGATGTCGGTCTCCAAGCCGTATGCCGGGCCCTGCATGATGATGTGGCGGGCATAGTCGGTAACGGGGAAGTTCCACCAGTAGTAAGCCGGACGCTTGATACGAGAGTCTACGAAGTCGAGAGTCTCCTTGGTGAGGTCAGAGCAAACCACAGCACCGGTCCAGAACACCTGCACCTCAGGGTCGAGCTCGTTGCCGTAGATGGCGAGCGGTCCGTCAGGACCCGGCTTCGCCCAAAGCTGCGAGTAGTCGGTAGGGCAGACAACGAGCGGAGCAACGTCGCCCTTCGCCTTCACGAACTCTTTTGTGAGGCGGTTCACGAGTGCCACCTGCTTCTTCGGATTTGTACCCTCGCCGTCGATGTCGTCGAAGTGGATGGCGAACGAGCGCACACCGAGTTCGTACATGAGGTTGAACTTGTTTACGAGGTTGTTATAATCCTCCTCGTTCCACTTGATGTCCTGACCCGGGTGGATAGCCCACACAAAGTCGACACGGTTGCGGCGGCAAGCCTCCACGAGTTCGTGGATGTTCTTTGCCTGCTCGGGCGGATAAGGCAGACGCCAGTTAGGACAGCTGTGATAAGGGTCGTCCTTCGGTCCGTACACATACTCGTTGAGCTTGTTGCGTCCGTAGTAGTCGATGAGCGAGAGGCGCACCTGGTGCGACCAAGGTTCGCCGTAGAAGCCTTCTATCACGCCGCGCAGCGGCAGGTCGGGATAGTCGTTGCATGTGAGGTAAGGCACCTTGCCTTGAGCAGCCGGACTCTCCACAATCTGGCGCAGAGTCTGAAGAGCGTAGAACGCACCACGCTCGTCGTAGCCCACGATGTTGATGCCCTTCTTGTCGACGGTGAGGAGATAAGCACCTGAAACCATCTTCTTCAGACCAGCCTTCTTTGCCGGTTTCTCGCCGAAGGTGATGTTGAGCAGAGTGCCCTTAGCGTTCTGCTTGAGGAAGTTGACGTCGCCAGCAAATTTGCCCGACTTGTCGATGAGTTTAACGCCAGCGCTGAGGTCGGTCCATGTCTGCATGTTGAGATTGAAGTTGTGCGGCGTAGGGCTTACGACGATGCCGTGGTGGTCGAGCTTCTTGCCCGGTACCATGTTCACATCCTGCTTTTCACCACGCTGCGAGTTGAGGTCGAATGTCTCGGTCTGCGCAAACGCGCTGGCACAAGCAGCTGTGAAGAGAGCTGTGAGAAGGAGGTTGTTTTTAATCATTGTTATGTTTGTTTTAGTAAAAGTCGTTAGGTCGGTGTATGCTGTGGTGCATACACACAAGTACAAAGTTAGTGATTTTGTGTTGATTGGTAAAATAGGCAGGTCTCTTTTAATTAATTTTAGTACGTGAGGAGCTAAAACGTGCGTGGCGGAGAGGGTAGAATGGAAAAAAATGTGTAACTTCGCAGTTGATGATAGACCATGCAACGATAGAAAGGATAAAAGACGCTGCCAACATTGTGGAGGTGGTGTCTGAGTTTGTGACGCTCCGCAAGAGCGGCAGCAACTATAAGGGCCTATGCCCGTTTCACGACGAGAAGACCCCGTCGTTCTATGTGTCGCCGGCACGCGGCACCTGCCATTGCTTCGGATGCGGCAAGGGCGGCAACCCCGTTGGCTTCATCATGGAGCATGAGCAGATGACCTATCCCGAGGCGTTGCGATGGCTCGCACGCAAGTATCACATCGAGATAAAGGAGCGCGAACTCTCCGACGACGAGAAGCGCGAGCAGAGCGAGCGCGAGAGTATGTTCATCGTGAATGAGTGGGCTGCCTCTTATTTCCAGCACCTCATGCACGACACTGCCGACGGCGTTGCCATCGGCATGCAGTATTTCCGCAGCCGTGGGTTCCGCGACGACATCGTGAGCAAGTTTCAGTTGGGCTTCGACGGCACCGACCGCCGTGCTTTGGCACAGGAAGCGCTGCGCAAGGGCTATAAGGAAGACTTTCTGCTGAAGACCGGCATCTGCTACAAGAACGACCGTGGCGAACTAATCGACCGCTATGCCGGACGCGTTATCTTCCCGTGGATAGGCATCAGCGGAAAGGTGGTGGGCTTCGGCGGACGACTGCTCGACTCGCGCACAAAGGGCGTGAACCAGAAGTACGTCAACTCGCCCGACTCGGAGATTTACCACAAGGACCGCGAGCTGTATGGCATCTATCAGGCTAAAAAGGCGATAGCCAAGGAAGACCGTGTGTACATGGTGGAGGGCTACACCGACGTCATCTCCATGCATCAGTGCGGCATAGAGAATGTAGTGGCTAACTCGGGTACGGCACTTTCGGTGCATCAGATACACATACTGCACCGCTTCACGTCGAACATCACCCTGCTTTACGACGGCGACGCGGCAGGCATACACGCTGCGCTGCGCGGTACCGACATGCTGCTCTCTGAAGGCATGAACCTCAAGGTGTTGTTGCTGCCCGACGGCGACGACCCCGACTCGTTCGCACGCAAGCACTCGGCTGAGGACTTCCGCAAGTATATTGAGGAGCATCAGACCGACTTCATCGAGTTCAAGACCGACTTGCTGCTGCGCAACGAACGCGACCCGCTGAAGCGTTCGGAGGCAATCAACTCCGTGGTGCGCAGCATATCGTTCGTGACGAACCCGATTCTGCGCGACACATATCTGCACGACTGCTCGGTGCGTATGGGCATCAACGAGGCTACGCTCATCAATACGCTCAACAACTTCATACGCAGCAACCGCGAGGAAACCGCTTCCTCATTGAATAACTCACAATCGACGCAGACGGCAACTCAAAACTCAAAACTCAAAATTCAAAACTCTCCTTCCCCGCTGCAGCAGGCGTCGAAGGTGGAGCAGATGCTTGTGGAGCTGGTTGTGCGCAACGGCGACACTATCATATATAATAATGTAGAGACGGAGGACGGCACGACGGTTAACCTGAATGTGGCGCAATACATAGCGTACAACCTCGGCGTAGACGGACTGAAGTTTGCCAATCCGCTCAACTCGCGCATCCTTGACGAGGCTGTGAACCACGCCGGCGACGAGAATTTCTGTGCCGAGCAGTTCTTTCTTCACCATTCGGACATCGAGATATCGCGCATAGCTACCGACCTCTGCATGGACAAGTATCAGTTGCTCGACGAGCAGAAGGCTGCACGTGCCGACGAGGAGAAGAACGCCGACGAGCTACGTGCTGAGGAGGAGAACCGCATAGAGGCTCTGCGCCAGCAGACCGAACACCTGCTCAACGACTTCCGTATGGACTATCTGGAGCAGCGTCTGCGCGATCTGAAGCGCGATATTTCGCTTGCGGTGAACGACCCCGAACGACTGCAGCAACTGATGGAAGAGTATAAGACGGCGCACGAACTGCGCTCGCAGCTCGCAAGGTTGTTGGGAAATAATATTATAGCATGATAGGGGGTGAAGTGGTGAGATGGTGAGATGGTGACAATAGTCTTGCAAATCTCAACCCCTCACCATCTCACCATCTCACCATCTCACCATAACAACAAACGATATGTTCTACATCCATTGGGCATTCATATTAGCTTACGTCTTCATTATTGTCAGCATCATGCTGGCGGTATTGATGGACAACCGTCAGCCGGCAAAGACGATAGCCTGGGTGATGGTGCTGCTCTTTATGCCCATTGTCGGAATAGTTTTATACGTCTTCTTCGGACGGAACACCCGCAAGATGACGTTCATATCACAGCGGTCGCTCGACCAACTGTCGAAGCGATCGATGCTGGAGTTTGTGGAGCAACGCCAATTGACGTTGCCCGACGACTACCGTTCGCTCATACAACTCTTTACCAACCAGAGTCTTGCTCTTCCGTTCAAGGACAACGAGGTGGAGTTCTACACCGATGGCTACGAGTTCTTCCCCGCATTGCTGAAGTCGATAGCTTCGGCACGCAAGCATATACATCTTGAGACATACATCTTCGCCGACGATGCACTCGGACGGCTTGTGGCAGACGCACTCATCTGCAAGTCGAGAGAGGGCGTAGAGGTGCGACTTATCTACGACGATGTGGGTTGCTGGCGGGTGCCCCGCGAGTTGTTCGAGCGTATGCGCCGTGCCGGGGTAGATGTCAATGCCTTTATGCCCGTTAAGTTTCCGGCGTTCACGAGTAAGGTGAACTACCGCAACCACCGCAAGGTGTGCGTAGTAGACGGCGTTGAGGCGTTTGTGGGCGGCATGAACATAGCCCTGCGCTATGTGAAAGGAATATACAAAGGGCGTCTGCCGTGGCGCGACACCCATCTCCGTATACGTGGTGGAGCGGTGTACGCCCTGCAGCGCACGTTCCTCGTCGACTGGTATTTCGTAGACCGTACACTCGTCACCAACTCAAAATACTATCCGCCGATGCCGTGGCGCATAGAGAACAACTGCCTGATGCAGGTCGTGACGAGCAGCCCGATTGCCAAATGGCCGGACATCATGCAGGGATATGTGCGCATACTGCTTGAGGCGAAGAACTATGTATACATGGAGTCGCCTTATTTCCTGCCTACTGAGCAGGTGCTCTTCGCCATGCGCACGGCAGCACTTGCCGGCGTAGATGTGCGACTGATGATTCCGCGCCATAGCGACTCTCGCTTGCTTGAACTTTCGTCGATGTCGTTCGTGACGGAGGTGCTTGAGGCTGGTGTGAAGATAATGCTTTACGAGGCTGGATTCAACCACAGCAAGTTGCTTGTGGCTGACGATGCGCTCTGCACCTGCGGTTCTACGAACATCGACTTCCGTAGCTTCGAGAACAATTTCGAATCCAACGTCTTTATCTACGACCGCACAACGGCGCTGCGCATGAAGGAAATCTTTATCAGTGATGAGCAAGAATGTGTAGACTTCCTGAGCGTGTACAGCGAGCGAAAGCGCCCGTTCATGCACCGTCTGGCGGAGTCGCTTGTTAGAGTGTTCTCACCATTGTTGTAAAATAAGATGGTGAGGTGTTGAGATGGTGAGGTGTTGAGATGGTGAGATGTTGATGTGTTGAGATGTTGAGATATGTTTCATTTGTCAACACATCACCACATCACCACCTCAACACCTTCACCACATATCCTAAATAATTTCAAAGTGTTTCAGCGCATTCGCGATGCCATCCTCGTCTACGCTGCTTGTCACATAGTCGGCGTGCGCCTTCACCTCGTCAAGCGCATTGCCCATAGCCACGCCAACGCCAGCCGCACGCAACATCGTAAGGTCGTTGCCGCCGTCGCCGAACACCATCGTTTCGCTGATGTCGATGCCCATGTGCTCGGCAATGGCGCGGATGCCGTTCGCCTTGTCGGCATTGGCAGACGTAAGGTCGCAGAACGCAGGATACCAGCGTGCAGACGTTGTGCCTGGTATGTGGGGCAGGATAGTGCGCTCCTGGTCCTCGGTGAGGAACGGCGTAATCTGCAGTATGCCCTGCTTTATGACTTCCTCAACCGGCACGTCGAACTTGTTGTACGTCACCTTCAGCATGTCGTAGAATACATGGTTCACGCTGTCGTTGCGGTTGATGATCTGCAGATCCTTTGTGCCTACAACCACCGCCGGCACGTCGAGACGGTTGCAGAAGTCGACTATCGCCTCTGCCTCGTGAGTAGGGATGAGGTCCTGGCGCACTACATTGTCGCCATAAACGCATTGAGCGCCAGTGGCAAGAATAAAACCGTCCATGATGTCCTCCACCTCCGTGATGTTGTTGAGCAACTGGCGTGGGCGACCCGTAGCGGTAAAGAGCTTCACGCCGCGCTTGTGAGCCTCGCGAAGCGCTTCGATTGTTGACTCCGGCACCTTGTGTGTATTAAAGCTGACGAGTGTTCCGTCGACGTCGAAAAATAAAGCTTTTATCATATTTCGTTTTTTTTATTCAGTAGGAGGCTATGGCATTAGCTTTCCGCTACGCGCCGCTGACTTTCAGTTCTTGCAGTAGCCCTGTTGTGTGATACGGGCAGGAAAGCCCATACCTCCTAAACATTGCAAAGGTACGCAGAAAAAGCAGAAGCCGAAAATTATACTACTTGATTGATGTCAAAATCAAAAAATAATTACTACTTTTGTAATTCATTATTCACACGGAACACACATTAAACAACCATTAATCAGCAAAGGAAATGACAGAGCAGACGCAACTCGCTTGGGACATAATAGAGACAACGAACACCAACCTCTTCCTCACCGGTAAGGCTGGCACGGGAAAGACCACCTTTCTGCGTCGACTGAAGGAGGAGTCGTCGAAGCGCATCGTGGTGGTGGCACCTACGGGCATCGCTGCCATCAATGCCGAAGGTGTGACCATCCACTCGTTCTTCCAGTTGTCGTTTGCGCCGTTCATACCCAACTATAATCTCAAGGAACAGCAGTTCCGCTTCTCCAAACAGAAGATAAACGTCATCCGTTCTATCGACACGCTCGTCATCGACGAGATCTCTATGGTGCGTGCCGACCTTCTCGATGCCGTAGACAGCGTGCTGCGCCGTTTCCGCAAGAACAACCTGCCGTTTGGCGGCGTTCAGATGGTTATGATCGGCGACTTGGGTCAGCTTGCTCCGGTAGCTAAGGACGACGAGTGGCAGATGCTCTCGCGCTATTACGCCACGCCTTACTTCTTCTCGTCGCTCGCCCTGCAGCGCACACGCTACGCCATCGTCGAACTGACAAAGGTGTATCGCCAGAGCGACAAGCGTTTCCTCGACATACTGAATAAGGTGCGCGAGAACCGTGCTGACGCTGCGGTGCTCTCTGCGCTTAACTCGCGCTACATTCCCAACTTTAAGCCGCGCAAGGAAGACGGCTACATACGTCTTACGACGCACAACTGGCAGGCGCAGCGCATCAACGACCACGAGCTCGAACTGCTCCCCGGCAAGCCCTATACCTACACTGCCACCATCGAAGGCAAGTATCCAGAGATGCTCTTCCCGACCGACGAGACGCTCACGCTGAAGACCGGTGCGCAGGTGATGTTCGTGAAGAACGACTCGTCGGCAGACAAGGCTTACTACAACGGTATGATTGGCACTATTGCGGCGATAGATGCCGAGGGCTTCACCGTTACGGCGAAGGACACCGGCGAGAATATACGTGTGCAGCCTGAACAGTGGGACAACACGCGCTACGTGCTCAACGAGAAGACCAACGAGATAAGCGAGGAGGTGGAAGGAACCTTCACGCAGTTCCCCGTGAAGACGGCTTGGGCTATCACCGTTCACAAGAGTCAGGGCCTTACGTTCGACCACGCCATCATCGACGTGCAGCGCGCCTTCACCCACGGACAGACATACGTAGCGCTCTCTCGCTGCCGCACTCTGGAGGGCATGGTGCTCAGTGCACCTCTGCCGCAGTCGGCTATCATTCGTGATGAGGCTGTGGACGAATACGCCACGCACGCCATTGAGCACACGCCGAGCGAGGGACAGATAGAACAGTTGCAGCGCGACTACTATCTGTCGGTGGTGAGCGAACTGTTCGACTTCCGCCCGCTCATGGATGTCTTCAACCGTGTGCTCGACTTGCTCGACGGACATTTCCGCCGTTCCTTCCCGAAGCTCATTGCCGAATACAAGGCACGCACGGGCACTATAAAGACCGAGCTTATGGATGTAGCCGAACGCTTCAAATTGCAGTACAGTCAGATCGTTATTGCCTCTGCCGACTATCAGACGAATGCCCTGCTGCAGGAACGTCTGAAGAAGGGCGCCGACTACTTCGCTCGAAAGATTACCGATGTGGAGGAGCTTGTGAAGAAGACGTCGGTGAAGACCGAGAACAAGGACGTGAAGAAACGCTACAACGATGTGTTCCCAGCGCTCAAAGAGGTGGTGATGCAGAAGCGCGCCCTCCTCAACTGCGTCAAGGCTGACGGCTTCACTCTGCAAAGCTATCTGCGCCAGCGCGCCCTGGTACTTGCCGGAAAAACAATATCAGAAAAATAGACAAATGGTATGGTTTTCTCTTTCTTATTTTCTTTTCTACGGGCTTTATCCGAGCCTTATTTACAAGAAAGTGGTGAAAGAAGGAAACCATACCATTCTTTTTTACACCAATGAACCATTATGGACTTGTACAGTTCGTCACTTTACCATAACTTTGCTCTTTGACAGGTAATGCCGTGCAAACGGCATTTATAGTATAACCTAAAAAACGAATTACTATGAGTAGGGTTTTTCAAGTGAAGCCTAAACGTATCAAGCGCTCCAATGGCACCGTTCTCACACCCGACATGGTTGTGACCGTGACGACTCTGCAGCACACCACCAACCCATTCTACAATGGTGCGAAGGAACTGCAAGAGACATATATGCGCATCTATGCTTTCGACTATAAGAAGGCATGCTGCAATCAGAATGACTTTGAGTTTGTGAAGTTGGACTAAAAACTATATACACTATATACAATGGAAAAAATCAATCAGTACGTTTCTTTGGTTGATCAAGCGTTTGCTGTAGCTAAAGAAAATTTCAACAATCCTGAGTCTTTGAAGAAAGCAGAGGCTGATAAGGAAACATTGGTCAATAGTCTCGAAAAGGATTCTTTTATTAAGGTTCCTTTCGTTGGTGATTTCAATGCTGGTAAGAGTTCTTTGATAAACAGTATGTTGGGAGTTGATATCCTTCCTACTAATATACTGCCTGAGACCGCAGTGTCTTATGAGTTGTATTTTTCATCAAATGAAAAGCTTGAGGTTTGGCTTGATGATAAGTTGGTGGAGACTGCTCCTATTTCGCAGCTTAAGTCATTGCAGTTGACCCCGAGAAATTTTGTTAAGTTGTATCTCAACAATCCTATCGTAAAGGAATGGAATGACAGAAATATTGTTGTTGTTGATATGCCTGGTATCGATTCGGGTGTAGAGGCTCATAACAATGCCATTCTGCATTACGTGCAGGACGGAACCTTCTTTGTGTTGGTAAGTGAAGTTGAAGGTGGTACATTAAGACTGAGCACTCTTAGCTTCATAGAGGAAATCAAGAAGTATGGTGCACAGTTGGCTGTAGTTGTTTCTAAAATAGACAAGAAACCGGAGCAAGAGGTGCAGGATGTCAAGGCTAATGTAGAGTCTGTAGCAAAGAGATTGTTGGGTGACTCGACAATGGTTGTATCTGCTTCTGCTGTAAACAAGGACTTCAACGGTGTTCTTGATATTTTGAGTTCTATTGATGCCGAGAAATTGATAGTGAACAAGTATAAGGGACAGGTTGTTAACTTTATTGATTCATTCATTGCTGAATTGCAACTACAGATGAAGCTTATGCTTTCTGACAAGTCTGATTTCTCTGAAAAGATAGAGAGTCTAAAAAATGCACAGGCTAAGGCTGTGGAAGACTTGAAGAGAAAGGCTGAGTCTGCTCAGTCTGTAGAGGGTTCTGCTGATGATATCCTTGATGATATCTCAGAGGCTTTGAGAGAAAAGGCTGGTTATATTGCCACTCTTCTGTATGGTCAGACAGATGGTAATGTCTTGAATCAGGAGATTCTTACCATTATACGCCCTGTTATTGTTAACTCACTGAAACGTGAGATTACAGAATATTCCGACGTTGTAGGAGGTGCCCTTCAGAAGTTTATGGTAAATGTGGACACAATCATCAACGATAAGGACAACAAGATGCTGTCTGGAGCAGAGGAGATTATCGGCAACATGCTTGGTAAGGACATTATTGAAGGTCTGTTAAAGAAGGGTCTTGATCAGTTGGCTAAGAAACTTGTTGCTTACAAGGGTTTGGGCGAATTGGTTAAGATGTTGAGCAAGATTCTTGGTCCGCTTGTTACTATCCTCATCAATATCATTCCTGATATTATCCGTATGATCTTTGGAAAGAGCAAGGAGCAGAAGATAGAGGAGATCAAGATGAAGTTTACTTCTGAGATTGTTTCAAAGATTATCGAAGCATTGCGTCAGCCTATCGAGGATATGATCAAGGAACAGCGTTCTGAGGTTTACAATAATGTTTCTGCACTCATTGATTCTGAGACACAAAAGTACAACGAGAACATCAATGCTATAAAGAACCAGCAGCAGGAAGAAGAGAAGGTCGTGGCTCAGAAGGTCGCTGCCCTAAATGCTGTAGTGGAGAAGTTGAATGCTTTAAAAACTCAAATTTAATATGGGATTTGATGGTATAAAAAATAAAAGTGCAAGCATGGGCAAAAAGCCCATGTCTGCATTTTTGAAAGTCAATAAATATGAGAATCCGCAGACTGTGTTGGATTTGATATCGCATATCTGTACCTCTGGTATGGATTTGTCAGTGAGAGATGAATTTACGCCATATCGTGATAAATATAGTCAACTTGCGGAAGATTATTCTAAAATAAATACAAGAGAAGCAGAAAATCCGTTTGTAGATGCCTCAATAAGTGATTTGACTGAAAATTGTGTTGATCCTTTTGCGATGATGCCGGTTTATCTTGACCATTCAGGCTTTAGTGATGCTATAAATGTCGCAGTTGGTGGAGGTTATAGTTCAGGTAAATCTTCTTTTCTTAATAATATTACGGGAATTGGTGCTGTTCTTCCTACTGGAATTGAACCGGTGTCCATGATTAATACCTATATATCTTTTTCTGATAAGATAACAAAGTTGATAGTGTCTGGCAAGAATTGTAAAGGGCATGTCGTGAAACTTAATCGTGAGGTATTGGATTGTATTCAACACTCTTCCAAGTCAAAGGTTTATGTATCTTCCGTCTTAGACGAACTATATATCAAAGTACCCGTTTCTAAAGATCGTGAGCATTTAAAGGGCTTGGTGTTCATTGATACTCCTGGATATAATAATTCGGACAACGCCAATAAAGAGAATGGCAAGAAAGACATTGACACAGCTTCTGATGCTTTGGAAGATTCAGATGCTTTGTTTTGGTGTATAGATGCTGAAGCAGGAACTATCTCACAACGTGATATAGAAATGCTGAATCAGCTAATAGATTACAATGATGGTAATTATCCTTTTGTTATTGTATTTAATAAAATGGATAAGAAACCTGCCAATGATCTTGTTAAAATCTTGCAGTCAGCAGAGAAGATATGTAAATCCAAATTGAAGATACAACCAATAGACATTATTGGCTTTTCTTCAATAGGAGAAAGTTCCATATATTCGTTGAAGAATAAGCAAAAGGCAACTACAAGAGGTGGAGTGATGAAAGTCCTTGCTTCTATTCTCTACAAAATGAAGGATGGTTTCTCTAATACTCGTTCTGTTTCTTATTGGACAAATTGGCTTGCAGTTTGTTTTGATCAGGAAATTAATGAATGTGATGAATCGCTTGCTGGTTTGGAAAAAGATAGAAAAGAATTGGCAAAGAAAAAGGCTGATGCTTTCTCTAAATCAGAAACTTCTAACGAAGAGAAATTTTCATTCGTAAAAGATCATTTGCCAATAGTTGAAGATGTAATCATTAAATCCTATGATGAGATTCTTAATTCAAGAGATGGATTGATAGATCTTCTCAATAGAGCAATGAAGGGATGGTCAAAAGCTTTGGACCGAGAAGACCAATGGGCTGAAAAAACAGGCTTCTTTAGTGATGCTTCAAATTTGCAAAGACAATCAAATAACGCCGTAAATGAATATAATAGAATAATTAAGGCTGCTGATGAAAACTGTGATGAATTTAAATTTTGGAACACAGAATCACGTAAAGAAGATTTGGACCTCATAAGACAAGCTTACGAATATTATGATTTAGACGATGATGATAATACTCAATCTTCTTTGAAAGAAGATTATGATAATACAGTTGCCTCCAAAGAGACGATATCTATCTATAAAAGTTTTCTCCAAAAGAAGAAACAAGAGATTGTTCATGTATTTACCACATGTTGTGAGAATGCAATAAAGAAGAACGAAAAGCGTTTGCGTGCATTGCAGAACATAAAGGAAGAAGAAGAAACTGATGTGTTCTCTGCTATTGCCAATGACAATATGAACAGATTCCTTGATTGTTTCTCAAGTGGAGTAGACTTGACAAAATGTAATAGTCAGGGATATTCTCCATTGACATACGTGGCTAAGAATAGCAATAATGCTATGATGAAGTTCTTTATTGATCATGAGGTTGACCTCTCTCTAAAGGATAAAAATGGTTATAATGCCTTGGAGACAGCTGCTATCTATCATTGTCAAGACATATGCGAACTTCTTATCAGTGCTGATAAGGGTTTGTTGATGGAGTCGCAATCGTTGACGAAGTTGGCTGCTAATGATCGATTTGAAAATTGGATCTCTAATTTTTAATAAGTATGGCTATAAATATAAACAATTATAATGATGTATTTGGAAAGTTAACCAAAGCGGTTGACATTGCAAGTGCGTCAGATAATGAAGAGATAAAGAAGATTTTCTCAAAGATAAAAGAGAAAGTTTGCGACATAAAGGAAGGTGGTGACCGCTTGAAACGTGACAACGAGATATTGAAAATAGGTGTCGTTGGTCAGGTGAAGGCAGGTAAGTCATCGTTCCTCAACTCGCTGTTGTTTGGAGGTGAGAATGTGTTGCCAAGAGCATCCACGCCAATGACAGCCGGCTTGACAGTGTTGGAATATGGCGAAAAGAACGTGTTCTCCGTTGAGTACTACACGGCTAAGGAATGGGAAAAGTTTGAGGACAAGGCCAAAGAATATGACGACTTCGTGAATAACGTGAAGTCAATGAATCCTGCGTTGACAGATGAAGAGGCAGCAAAGATGGCGAATATTCCAGATGAGCTGTCTGCTGCTAAAGAACTTATATCACGATGTACTCGTGTTGCCAAAGGCAAGGTCGGAAAAGCTTCTGAAGAGAATGACTTTACTGATATCAAGGATTTGCAGGATATTCTTGAGAATTTTGTTGGTGCAGACGGACAATTTACATCTGTAGTGAAGAGTCTTACTATACGTCTGAATGATGAGCGACTTAAAGGAATGAGAATCGTGGATACCCCGGGTGTAAACGACCCAGTGGTGTCTCGCGAGCATCGCACTCGTGAATTCTTGCGTGAATGTCACGGCGTGTTCTTTTTGAGTTTTGCTTCTCGCTTTTTTGACAGCACAGACGTTAACTTCCTTACAAATCGTATTGGTTCGCAGGGTATTGGCACTGTGGTGCTTATTGCAAGTAAATTTGACTCTGTGCTGCAGGATTCTGGTTCAAAGTTTGAAGACGATTTGGGTAATGCGATAGAAGATTGCCAAAGACAGTTGAAAGCTCAGTTCAGACGCAACCTTTCTGGTTCAGACTATAGGGGTGAAGAACCTCGTTTTACGATGAGTTCCGGTATCGGTTATTCTATTGCTAATAAAAAGCCGTCAGACTGGGACAGTATGGAGAGCCATGTCGTAAAACAGATGAAGAGATTCTATCCAAGTTTCTTTGCTTCTGACAGTGACATAAAGTCTACGTTCAATGAGCTTTCACAGATAGATGATATCAGAAAGGATTATCTTGATGGTGAGTTCGTGAAGAATCGTGATAAGATAATCTCAAGTAAGGTGAACAGCTATTTTGGCAATGCTACAAGCGAAGTCAAAGCAATCTTAAGTGATGGCAAGGCCAATCTAAATGAACGTAACGATGCTCTTTGTAAGAAAGATATTTCTCAGATAGAATCAGTTCGTAAGGCTACACTAAAAGTAGTTGATAAGATTGAGAAAGATATTGACTCTTTGGCAAGCAAGGCTGATGATATGGCAGAACAGGCAATGAAGGAGTGTTGGAATCGTTATCAGACACCTTCTGTTAGAGTTCCCACTAAAGAGGAGAGTATCACATTCGTACGACAATCTACTTTTTGGGGTAGGGATAAGGATGTATCCTGCTCTTACAAGAAAATCGATGAGCAAAAACTTGTTTCTGAGGCAGAAAGTCAGGTTAAAGCTGCGGCTGAGAACTTGTCAAAGAATTGGAACGAGGAATCGAAAAAACTGATGGACTCTATAAAAAGTACTATTGGAAGTCTTATAGCTGATGCTGAGCAAAAAGATTCTGACAATAAGCTAGATGCTGATGGCTTACGTCGTATCCTTGGTGAGGTTCTTGCCTCAATGAGTAATTCTACTGTTATGAATTTCAAGGATCTGACAAATAATGTCGTAGGACGTATTATGGATGTTGCACAAGACAGTGATGTATCTTTTAGCGTAGGTAAAGCTGATGAGGCTACCGCAAAGAATAAAATATCTTCAAGAGCAAGAGAAGCGCGTCGTAAGGTTGAAAATGGTTTACGTGATCTGTTTGATCAGTTCAATACGGATATAAAGAAAGAACTTGATAAGTCGAAGAATGAAGTTGTAAATATTTTTACAAGTCGTAAGAAAGAGTTGATCACTAAGGCAAAAGACTCTGTTAAGGGTTATATTGACTCTCTTGAAAAAGAATTAAAGGACAAGAAAGCTCAGCTCGAGAATTATAAGAGAGCTATTGCAAGTATTAACGAAATAGAGAAGATACTATGAGAGTAAAAGAAAAATATATAGCAGCTCTGAATGACGAGCAAGCTAAGATGGTTTCGTATGTTAAGCAGATGACGGCGAAAGTCGCTTTTCCTGAGACTGCTGTAACTACAACCTATATAAAGCCTGCTAAGCATACTGTAGCCTCTGCTGCATGCTTAGTTGGTGGTGCTGTTACCATGGCTGCAGGTCTATGTTTAGAGAAAAATGGCATTTCTACTGCCGGTGGAGTCGCTGTTGCTTGTGGTGCTGGTTTGTGGGCTATAGATAGAAACAAGAAGCCGGTTGTACAGCGTGATGTTACCTTTTATAAGGTTACAAGTCATTACTATAAGTCTCTTTCTGATATTTTTAAGTATGTGACAAATAGCTGGACTGATTCATTGGTTGAATTGAAAAGTAAGTTGAAGACTGAAATCATGCAGCAAAACATTTCTGAGGAAGAGAAGAACTCTGCAATTCAGAGTGTGTTGACTACTTCTGTCGTTGATATGTCTATGGCTGATGTGTCTTCGAAGCTTAGTAAGTTAGAGCATGATCATGATGAAGAAGGTTATAAGCGTTTTGTTTCTATCTTTGAGAAGAAATGTATAGAAGCAATAAATACTGCTTATGAAGAGCAGAAGGCTGTTTACGAACGCTTACAGTTTTAATGTATAAACTGATTTGTTGATTGTGGGCATAGCGGAAAGCTAATGCCCGCAATTCCTGTAGTTAGCTTTGTTAATCATTATTCTTGTTCAATTCTTTAGTATTGACTTCCACTTATTTAGAAAAATGTTTTTACCTATAAATCATATCGCTTATGCTTAGAGGAGTGTGTACTTTTGTCTGCGATGATTGCGGACATAGATTCAAGGGGATGGATTGCGAGTGGATGGCAACTGTTTACACAGCTCCAGTGAAATGCCCTAAGTGTGGTGGATGGCATACTTATCCGCCTGGCTTTTTAGGCTTGAATAAATTCTTCTATAGAAGAATATGGAGAAGCAGAGAGGAATGAAAACTCTAATGACTATTTAAAATTGTCGCACCCTTAAAACCTCTTGCAAAAGACTGAATTTCAATTAATTCAAAGAGCTGTTAGGCAACTTTGACGGGACTGTAGTTATTAAAAATTAGAAATACAAGATAGACGTTGATATGCATCAGTTTTTAGGTAAATTATCTCTTTATGATATAATTGTCATGGTTATTCCAGGAGGAACAATTCTTTTGTTCTTCTTGGATTATTATGGCGTAGATTTGTTGTATAATGGTTCCTATGGTATAAGTTCATTGGCTGTTTTGGGGATGGTCGTAGCATCTTATATAATAGGAATGGGTAATCATGTGATAGCAAAGAAACTTTGGCGAATAATCCGTAACAATGGTTTGCTTTTATCTTATAGTTTGGGAATGGTTAAAAACGAAGATACAAAGGAGTTGAATAATTTGATGAAGAATGTCAATTTAGAATGTTGTAAATTAGACTTGCAGTCAAAATCATCATTGGAAGACAAATATTATGAAGCTTATAGTTATGTGTTGGAAAAAAGTAAGTATGGCGGTATATCTATAATTGAAGGGCAAGTTGCTTTTTTGCAAAGTATGATAATTCCAATGGTGCTAATGTTGTTTTTGTTCTCAAAACACGACTCTCTTCCTTTGTTTTCAGGCTGCTTCTTATTGTTATTAATCTCGCTTTACTTGATACTTAACAGGACATTGTTGATTCATAAGCAAGTATGGGAATATTATGAATATACTAGACGTATAAACAAACATGAATATGAAAATTTTGGAAAAGAATAGAGGAAAATAAACATAAAAAAGACTATATGAAGCTATCTATTACTTATGCTGAGCTGCAGGATTATGTAGCCAGTCATTTTCATAAGACTGTGAATCTGGGGTATGTAGACGAGACTACGGTGTCTGTCTCCGTGCCCATTAAGGTGCTGGGCTTTACAAAGTCTATAAGCATAAACCTTATTGTGAAGAAGATTGAGGGCACCGACTTGTTCTTGTCGTATGACGGCAAGATGGGTATCGACCTGCTTGTTTCGCCCGCTATCTCTTATGCCAAAAAACTTGTGCCGGAGAAAGCTGGTTGGGTGGAACAGATGCCTGGCAATATCGTTAAGCTGCGACTTGGCGACATTGATAAGGCGCAGAAAGTGTTTGAGAAGGTGGAGCTGAAAGCCATCTGCTTTACCCCAGAGAACATCGAAGCGAAAATCGCTTTGTTGTAATCAAAATTTACGTATAATAAATGTGTCGAATAACATTTTATTCAATATAAAAAATAAAAACGGAATTTTTAGTGGTTTTGTCTTTTATAAAAGATAAATTTACTATTTTTGCAGAAAATATCTTTTATAGTGAATAAATATGGCGTAGAAGCTACTTTTCTGTAGCTGAACAATTAACGCGAAAAATCCACCATATCTCCCAGCAGGCGTGTAACGCGTTGTTGGGTAGAGAGTTAAAGGCTGGTAGATAGCTTCTGTTTTGCAGATATCTACCAGCCATCTACCAGTCATCTACCAGCCGTGAGGTCTTCACCGTAATATTCGTACAGCGCTTGTTTAACCTCTTCATTCGGAAATCCTAAGATATAGCCAAACTCATCACTGTCCTTTATTGTGAGATAGCCCGACTGATATAGGAACAGTTCGGCACCGCCTCCAGAGACATCTGACAGTTCCAGTGTGTTGCGCATTATTGAACAATTCTCAAATTTGCTGAGGCGAAGTTCTGCATTGTCAACAAATTTTGGAAGTAGTGATGTTGCGCCGGAAGAAGCCCAGAAATTTTTAATTTTGCGTTGTTTCAACGCATTGACAAGACTATATGGGTTGTAGATATCCACCATATTGTCATCGCTGAAGTGATAGCCGTCGTAATATGCCTTCAGTCGGTCATGAGTTTCCTGTACAGACCAGTTGTTAGCTTCGCTCATTTGTCTGATCTCAGGCATGAAGTTCTCTTCAATCTCCTCTTCGGTGATGCCGCAGATGGTTGCATATTCGGGCATAAAGCTGATGTTGGACAGATTGTTGAGGACAGAGAAGAGGGATATCTGGGTGAACTTAGTGATACCAGTGATGAAAACGAAATGCTCGTACTCGTCGTCCGCCTTAAGTATGGCGAACACTTCACGGTAAACGCCCGTGCATTTCTCATGTTCGGGTGTTCTCCATGAATGTTGCAGGGGAGAGTCGTATTCGTCTATGAGGACAGCCACTCTCAGTCCGGTTTGCTTATATGCAGTGGCTATAATTGCATGGAAGCGGTCGGCAAGCATGGCAGTAGGGTCGGGAGTAATGTTGTACTTCTCCTCGTAGTCCTTAAAGCGCAGGTTCAGGTAAGAGCGCAGAGTCTCCTCGTTGGCTCCTCCACGGCTCATGTCAAGACGGATGACGGGATAATGCTTCCAGTCTTTCTCCAGTTGCATAATCTTCAGTCCTTCAAACAGGTCTTTTCTTCCTTCAAGATACGACTCCAAGGTATCGACAAGTACAGACTTGCCGAATCGACGTGGGCGGCTCAGGTAGTTATATTTATCTCCCAAGTTCACCATGTTCCATACGATGTCGCTCTTATCTACGTAGAGATAGTTCTCCTCTCTGATTACTTTGAACGACTGAATGCCTACGGGCAGTCTTCTATATCTGTTGTCTGTCATATCTCTCCTTCTCCTATTTTATCTTGTTTTTGCCTTATGTCTGCGAAGATACGCTTTAAATCGAAATCCTCCAAACTTTTGTAAGAATTTATAAAGATTTTATTGTAGTCAACGGAGATAAAACGTGATTATCATGATGTTTGAACCGCTATGGACTTGTACAGCTCACAAATAACCAATACCTTTGGCGGAGTGAATAAACAGACATTCATTCTGAAAACAACAAATGTTATGAGTGAGATGGAAAACAACATATTCTTTCAGCCCTTCGTCGGCAAGCATTATGCCGATGGAGGCATGTTCGGCAAGCGCATCATGATATTGGGCGAGAGCCACTATTGTGATGAGGGGTGCGCCGACTGTGGCGACTGCCGTCTGCATCGCGAGTGCATGGACTTTACGCAGAATGTGCTCGCTGATTATCTCGACGAGACGAACGAACGGCAGGACTGGATGCGTACGTTCGTGAAGTTCGAGCGGTCGCTGGTGGGCGAGGAGACCGACCAGGCGCTGAGACAGAAGATATGGGACTCGGTGGTGTTCTTCAACTATCTGCAGGTGGCGATGGGCGGTCCGCGCGAGGCTGGCACGTCAGCTCAGTATAGGCAAGCCGACGAGGCGTTCTTCGAGGCGCTCGACAAGTATCAGCCCGAGTATGTCGTCGTTTGGGGCAAGCGCCTTTGGGATAAGATGCCGGGCGAGCGATGGCAGGACGGCGAGCCGATAGTAGTGGACGGGTGCAGCACGGCGACGGGCGCTTATCTCCTGAACAACGGCAGGCGTGTGAAGGCAATGGCGGTGAACCATCCTTCCGTAGGCTATTCGTGGGATTATTGGTATCGTGTGCTGGAAAAATTCTTCTTGCATTAAACGGTAAAAAACAACGCAGGTTTCGGAAACGATTGTTTCCGAAACCTGCGTTTCGTAAATATGCATGCGTGATTTTGTGCTTTTGTTAATGATAATGTTGTGTTAAACGCTTTGATTATCAATTAATTTTCTTTATCTTTGCATTCGAAATGGTTGTTTCCGAAACGTAGGTTTCGAAAATGAAGCAAAATAATCGTTGTATAAATCACTTAAATTATGAGATTCTTTGGAAGAAAAGATGAGATTGCCGAATTGCATAATATCCGCAATCTATCGTTACATACAGCACGTTTCACTATCGTGACTGGCAGAAGACGCAGCGGAAAGACATCGTTATTGCTTAAGGCATATGAGGATGTGGACGACTTGTTGTACTTTTTTGTTGCAAGAAAGTCGGAGGAGGAATTGTGCAAGGATTTCGTCAATGAGATTAAGGAAAAACTGCAAATACCTATTCTTGGAGAAGTTTCGCGGTTTGCTGATATATTCAAGTATCTTTTACAGCTGTCGAAAACTCGCCCGCTGACTATCATAATAGATGAGTTTCAAGACTTCAAAAGGGTGAACGCTTCTGTGTTCTCTGACATGCAGAAGATATGGGACCTGAACAAGCAGGATGCTCATGTCAATCTGGTGGTGTGCGGTTCGATATATTCGCTTATGAATATCATCTTCAAAAACAATAAACAGCCACTGTACGGACGACAGACCGGTGAGATAAAAGTAACGCCGTTCCCTCCATCCGTGATAAAGGAGATTCTTTCTACATACAATTCTTCTTATACTAACGAGGACCTGCTGGCTCTCTATTCCTATACTGGAGGTGTGGCAGAATATGTGGAAATGATGTTGGATGCAGGGGCCAACACCAAAGAACTGATGACCGAGAAATTCATTGGCAAGAACTCATATTTCATATATGAAGGCAAAAACATGCTGATAGAAGAGTTTGGCAAGGACTATGACCGCTATTTCGAGATATTGCAGTTGATAGCCTCTGGCTATACTACCCGTTCGGAAATAGAGGGCATTATGAAGGTTGAGCTCTCGGGTTATCTCACTAAACTTGAGAACGACTATAGCCTGATTTCCCGTAATATGCCAATGTTTCAAAAGACCAACCGCAATATACACTATCAGATAGAAGACAACTTTCTGCGCATTTGGTTCAGGTATATCTACAGATACAACTATATGTTGGAGGTGGGAGCCAACAAGAAACTGAAAATAATAATGGACAGAGACTATACTACGTATACCGGAAAGGTGCTTGAGAGGTATTTCAAGGCTAAGATGATAGAGAGCGAGCTGTATACTAATATAGCCTCATGGTGGGATAGAAGGGGTGAAAACGAAATAGACATAATAGCTGTAGACGAAATAGAACAGACTGTTTGTTTCTATGAGGTTAAACGGCAAGCTAAGGATGTGGTTATCGGTATAGTGAAAGAAAAAGCCGAGCACTTCTTCCATACTACAGGAAGATTCAATAAATACGACATAGAGTATAAAGGCTTGTCTATTGAGGATATGTAATAGGAGTGGTTTACCGTCCGCCGTCCGATCAGATTCCGTCCGCCGTCCGATCAGATTCCGTCCGCCGCCCGATTGGGTCGCGTTCGGTGTCCGATCGGACGGCGTACGGTGCACGATGAGAATTTGTGGTGTTAAGGCAAACTCTTAATAAGTTTGGCTGCAACTCAACAATAAAAATAAATTTCCATTTGTTTTGCTTAATCGGATTTTTGCACTACCTTTGCGCTTTGTAAACTCATTAATAACAATAGAAGGACTTGGTATGAAGGTCCTGAAAGACGGCTCGACACGTAGGAGAGCCAAACGAAAACCTGCTTATTAATAATTAATCAATAACTTAAACAAACCGAAATGAAACTCAATCGTTTAATTCTTGCGGCTGTGGCGGCACTCTTCGTACAGAGCAGCTACGCACAGCAGCCGTACGGCGGATGCTGGCATCCGGACGACATCAAGAACTGGTCGCCGGAGACCGACAAGGACGCTAAGTTCAACCGCTCGCGTGTGCCATTGGCAAAGCGTTTCAAAGAGCCAACGCTGATGAAGGCTAACCGGAATCAGTATTACGAGGGTCAGATCTGCAACGCTCCAATCCTTTTCCCGACATGTTCTATGTGTCCGTCGCAGGGCGCTTACAACTTCCTCGGCTATCAGCCTACCTACTGGCAGTACATGGACAAGCTCGTTTATTGGGCAGGTTCGGCTTCTGAGGGTATCATCATCCCGCCGCCGGCAGGTTCTATCGACGCTGCCCACCAGAGCGGTGTGAAGGTGCTGGGTCAGGTGTTCTTCCCTCCGTATGCTTACGGCGGCAACCAGGCTTGGGTGCGCCAGATGCTTACCAAGGAGAACGGCGTATATATCTATGCTAAGAAGCTCTACGAGATTGCTAAGTACATCGGCTTCGACGGATGGTTCATCAACGAGGAGACCGGCGGCGGTACCGATTCGGAGTGGATTGGTTTCATCAAGGAGTTCAACAAGATTGCCGACGAGAATGGTGATACACAGATGGAGATTCAGTGGTACAACGCTCAATACTCTCCGAATGTGTCAATCCTGAAGTCGCACAAGAATACATCGCAGTTCCTCGAGTACGGCTCACCGGGCGACTATCGTAGCTATGCAAGCCAGCTCGGCTGCACAGAGGCGGAGACATTCTCTAAGATTTACGGTGGTGTGCAGGTGGCTGCAAACGGACACACCGGTTTTGAAAGTGCGCTCAATAGAGCAATGCCTACCAGCGGACACGTCGGTTCGCTCGACCTCTTCTGCCCTGAGGAGAAGACATGGAAGGACAACGTGCGCAACTTGCTCGGCAAGAACGATACCGGTCCTGACGCATACAAGGCTATAACGAAAACTTTCGAGAACGAGATGCAGATGTGGACCAACTATGCCGGCGACCCCACTGTTACTACAGATGCTTGGTCGGGCATCTCGGGTCACGTGCTCGAGCGTTCGGTTATCAACTCTATGCCGTTCACAACCTCGTTCTGCGTAGGTGTGGGCAAGCACCGCTTCGTAGAAGGCGAGGTGAAGGCTTCGCAAGACTGGTACCACTCTGGCGTGCAGAGCATCATGCCTACATGGCGCTACTGGATTGAGAACAAGGACGATGCTTCTTTCGAGATCAACTGGGAGGACGCTTGGAACTTCGGTTCGAGCCTTAAGCTGAAGGGCGGCTCTGCGTTCACCGGCGACCACCTCTGGCGTCTGTACAAGACTCAGCTCGCTGTGAACGGCGGCGGCACGCTGCGCCTGGTTTACAAATCGTCGAACACGACAAACGCTTCTGTAGAGGTGAAGCTCTCTACAACAAGTTCGGTAAATCCGGACGTTACGCTCTCTAACCCGACTACTACGACAAAGAACGGTTGGACAGTTGCTGAGTACGACCTCTCTTCGCTCAACGGCAAGACTATCTATATGATCGGTCTTAACGTTAAGGCTAAGTTCACGGTATACGACTACGAACTCTCGCTCGGCGAACTCTCTGTTCTGCCTGCAAACTACGCTCCCGAGGCTATCGAGGTGAAGAACCTCGCTACGACAAGCACGCTGGGCAACGTGCAGGGCGACGCTCGTCTGACATGGGACTTCGACTATACAGCCGACTTCGACCACTTCGATATCTATAAGGAGAACGAGGACGGCACACAGACATTGGTTGGACAGACACGCGACGAGGCGTTCTACGTTCCTACATTCCAGCGTAAGGACAACGAGTCGTACGTTAAGTTCATCGTTACTCCGGTTATGAAGGACATGCGCCAGCAGAAGGGCAAGAGCATCGTGCTCGACTACCCGCAGGCTACCGCTCCTGTTGTTTCGTTCACTATCAGCAACAGCTATCTGAAGGTGGGCGAGAGCGCTACTATCACAGCCAACGGTACGGGTAATCCGACTGCGTTCAAGTGGACTCTGCCCGAGGGCTTGAAGCTCGCTAACGGCTTCTCTCTCACCGACCAGACTATCACCGTAGTTGCAGAAAAGGTGGGCAAGCAGCGCGTGAGCGTAGAGGTGACTAACGCCATCGGCACATCTACCACTTCAAGCAATATCCTCGACGTAATGACCGAGGAGGAATACAAGAAGATTTACAACGTGGTTTATCAGAAGAAGGTGCTCGGCTACAGCGGCTCAACCAACTATCAGGAGGTGCCAGACAAGATTATCGACGGCGAGACTTATCCTTATTCTGTAAGCGACAAGTGGTGCAACGTGAGCGCTGACAACTGGGTGACATTCGACCTCCAGGGCGTTTACCGCATCTATAGCTTCAAGATATACGACGGCAACTCAGGTCCGGAGTCGGGCGTAGACCAGATCGATTCTTACCAGATTCTGCTCTCTGAGGACAACGAGCATTGGACAACAGTTGTTGATACCTACAACCGCCAAAAAGAGAGCGTCAAGACCGACTTCATCGCTCCTACACGTGCTCGCTACGTGAAGCTCGTTCCGCACGTTAACGGCATCCTCCGCATCTGGGAGTTTGAGGTTTACGGCAAGAAGGACAACAGCATGAAGATTTCGGCTTCGCCTGAGCAGATGACTATCAACGCCGGCGAGAACAACAACATCTACGTAACTTACGACCTCGGCGAGGTGGCTAAGGACCCACAGTTCAAGTGTACTGCTACAAGCAAGAACGGCAACGTGAAGATCGGCACAATCAAGGAGAACACCAAGAAGTCGACATTCATCATCCCGCTTACTGCTCAGAAGCGCATGGGCGACGACGTAGTTACAATTCGCGTTGAGAACGGCGACGACTACGAGGAGGCAACTGTGCAGGTAGAGGTTGACGCTACAACACAGCCTAACGTCCTCAATGGCAAGAAGGCTGAGGTGCGCCACTATGAGAACGACTACTCTTTCGAGGCAGCTTTCAAGAAGTATGATGTCAGCGGTCTTACTGATGGCAACAAGACTGACGAGGCTCTCAGCGATATCGAGGCGCCGTCTACACACCGCGACGACGTGTGGGTTATCTTCACCGCTCCGGAAGGCAAGCAGTGGGACCTCGCAAAGGTGGTTGTAAACATTCCGAACAAGAACTACGCAGAGAACGACAACAACGAGATGAACTACGTCAACAAGGACGTGAAGATTGCTGTGGGCGACGACCTCACACGCATGAACACGGCGAAGACATTCTTTGGCTTGAAGGAGGTTTCGGAGCTTAGCTACATCTTCCCGGAGAGCGTTAAGACAAAGTATCTCGCTGTGATTTGCAACCTCTATGTCTACTCTTACCCGTCGCTCGCTGAGGTTTCGGCTTTCGAGCAGTTCGCTGACCCGACAGCAATCAACAACGCTACCGTGCAGAACGCTGTTAAGGGCATCTACACAGTGAATGGCACAAAGCTCAACGCTTTGCAGAAGGGTATCAACATCGTGAAGTTCGCTGACGGCACGGTACAGAAGGTACTCGTGAAGTAAATTATTAATTGGTAATTATTAATTATTAATTGGTGATTATTAATTTTTAATTGGTGATTATTAATTATTAATTGGTGATTATAGAATATTACGGCTATCAGAAGTGTAACAGCTTCTTGATAGCCGTTTTTTTATGGCTATAATACGTCTCTCGTATTGTTATTGCACAAAAAAAAAGGTGGAACAATACGTATGATTGTTCCACCTTATATAGTGTTAATGTCTTAGTTTTTCAGATTTCTTAAAGGTTGTCAGAAAGGATTTTGAAGAAGTCCTTGTGCAGCGCCTTCGAGATGTCTGCAAGCATGGCAGTATCGATACTGTTGCGTCCTAATGCTCTGTATACAGTAGAGCGGTTGCAGTGAAGCTCTTTGGCAAGCCATCCTGCCGACCGTCCTTGTTTTTCGAGTTCTTCCTTGATGAGTTGTCCGATGTTTACCATTTTCTTATGCTTGTATTGTGTTTCCGACTGATTGTTAGTGCGTGGTGTTAGAAGCTAACACCGACACCGATTGACAAACGCTGGCTGCCCATGAAGTCCTTCAGATGAGAGTCCATAGCGAAGCGATACTGATAGGTGAGGCGGAGTGCGAAGTAAGAATACTTGGCGCAGACACCGATAACCGGCGAGATAGCCCATGCAAGGTTCGCTTTCTGGTCGTCCTTGGTGTATTCCTGAATCTTCTTGTTCTCCTTCTCGTCATCCTTCGGCTTCAACACGCCGTCCGGGTCGTTAGGATAGCCCTTCTTGTTAGGATAGATGTCGTCGTGGTCGTCGGTCACCTCGTACTTGCCGTAGTAAACCTTGGTTGTTGCGCCCGGACCGAAGAAGATCCATACCGGATTAACAATCTTCACCGTCCAACCGAAGTTGACGTTCACCTCAGGCATATCCGGAGTGCGGCAGTCGTTGCGCATCATCTCGAACACCTTCGAGTTGAGGCTCATGCTGAAGAATCCGCCCACCTTATGCTTCTTGTACTTGCCGTAAGAGAAGCCGATAGGGGTGTCCTTCGAGAACTCGTATGTGAACACTCTTGCGTGGCTCTTCTTGTCTACCTTAATCTGGTCGATGCGGTTTATCTGCTCCTGCGCCTGCACCTTTGTAGGGCAGTTGTTCTTCACAGCCAGAGCATAAAGTTCGCGTGCCTTGTCAAACTGCTTCTCGTTGTAGTAGAAGTCCGCCTGCTTGTAGGTCATATCGCACTCGCTGAAGAACTTCGTGAGGCAGTTGTTGTAGCGGTTTGCAGCGAGGTTGTCGTACGGGTTCAGCTCCATAACTCGGTTGTAGTACTCGCTGGCTCCGTAGTAGTCGAGCAACTTGAACTTCTGCTCGCCAATCTCGCGGTAGTGGAGGATGGTGTCTACCAGAGCAATGTTGTTCTCGTTCTCAAGCGAGTCGACATCAGTACATCCGCGTGCCACGACAAACTGGTCGCGAGCCTCCTGATAGTTCATGTTCTTGAGCTCTTCCATACCCTTGTTGCGGTGTCCGCGGTAGCAGCCTGCGTCGACGGTGCTGTTCGGGTCGATAGCCTGATAGGTGAGCACCTGCTTCGGCTGCAAGTCGTCGATGAACACGGTAGCTGGTGCATAGCCAGGCGAAGTGATGGTGAGCATACGTCCGCGATACTTCTGTCCGGTAGGGAACTCGATGTAGTAAACCATGTCAGAGCCTTCAAGCTCGGTGTTGTAGGGCGTAGCGCTCTTGTCCATCGACGATTCGAAGGTGAGCGGAATCGACTGGTTGCACTTGAAGATGACAGCAGCTCTGTCGTTGTCGCCGGTATACACATCGTTAGGCTGCGATATGTCTGTAATCTCCAGCAGGTTCTGTGAGAAAGCGACGCACGCCATGAGGCACATCACGGCGAGTGAGATAATTCTTTTCATAATGATTACGTTAAATGTTTATGTTTTATGTCTGTTTGTTTTTTAGTCAAGTCTTTATCTTACTATTCTGAACGATCCGAGGTGGAAGACGTCTTTCTTCTGTGTCACGATGTTGCCTGCTGTGTCTTTGTACGGCTGCCATGTGCGCACCTGGATGAGCGGATTGTCCGAATCGCGGAAGTCAACCATCAGGAAGAGATAGCCCTCGTCCTGATAGCGGTCGGTCTTCCACAACTGTTTCAGCGTCACGCCGTAGATGTTGTCGTACTTCGGGTGTTCTACTATTTCGATGTCAGAGAACTTCACGTTGATGAACTTCACGGTCTTGAACACCATTGCGAGTTTGGACAGATACTCCTGCTTTGTCTGCTTGATGTATACCACTTTGTTGTTGGCAAGCGTCATTTTAGTCATGTCGCTGTTCGGCTTCTCTCTCACCACACGTCCGGTGATGATGAGCGCCTTGTCGCTGAACACGCTGTTGAGCATCGCATTGTCCTTGCGGTTGTACGCCGTGCGGAAGTTCTCTATGAAGTCGACTATAATCTGACGTCTTGCATAGTCGAGCTCCGACTCCTTTGCAGCCATCAGTTCCTCGTAGCGGTTCATCTCGATAGCTATAGCCACGCTTGTGATGAGTCCGTTGTGGTCGTAGTTTACGGTGAGTTCCTGGCGTGCGTCAGCTTCGTCAGCCTCAAGCATGTCTACCGGGATGCCACGCACCTGATAGCCGTCTTTAGTCTGCAAGCAGCGGCAGCGTATGCTCATCGGCGGACAGCTCAAAGCGCTGCTTTTCCATATCTCGCGAATCTCCTCGATAGCCGCTTTCGATACGTTGTCTTTCGAGAGTTTCACTGTCTTTTCGCCGTTGTCGGCAGCCTTTCTGAATGCGTCGAGCAACGCTTTTGTGTTGGCTTCCATACGGTCTTTCAGCTGCGATTCAACAACGCCGTCCGTAATCTTGAATGTTGTATCGGCAAGCGCGCTGCCTGCACATGTTAAAACCAATAGTAAAAGAAATAGTCTGCTTTTGATTTGTGTTATCATTTTCATTTTCTTTTTTTGCTATATATGTTTTTAATGTCGTTCTGCGGTATGTTTGCGTATAATTCAGCCTTTATGTTGCCTCCGTTCTTGAATAGTTCGTTGGTAGGAATGCTCACTACGAATAGATGTATGATGTTCTGCTTGGGGTTGTGCATCACAAGGTCTGCCTTTATCAAGTCTTTGTCTATCTGTGTTACGTTGCAGTAGGTGTCCATCTCGTTTGTCAGCACGAAGAAAACCGAGTGCAGCGGCATGGTGAGCGTCTTCTTCACGTTGCCGTACTGATGTTGGGTGAGCGTAACATTGCAGTTGCCTGCTAAGTTCATCAACAAGTTCACCGCCGACTCCATAGGATAGCTATGGTCGAACACCGGCTTCCATGTTTTTGCATCGATGAACACGTCAGAACGCAGCGAATTGATTTGGAACGACTTGCCTGGCAGCAACTTAATTCTCTCCTCGTTGGTGTCTGCAAGGTTCTGCTTGTTAAGTATCAGTTTCTTGCAGAAGTCCTCTCCTCCCGTGTTCTTTGAGAGTTGCTCGTATACGAACTCGTCGGCGTTCTTCTTGTCGAAGCGGTCTTTCTGTGCCTGCATAGCAGAAGGCGTAGCGAGAAGGGTGAGAAGCAATACGATTCCCGATAGTTTGTGTCGCATATAGTCTGTTTTTTTAGTTGATATTCTAATGAATGCTATACATGATTCCAATGAATGCTATATATAAATCTAATGAATGCTATAAATATATTGATGATGTATATAATATAATGTGTGGCAGAACTATTCTGTGAGAAGATTGAATCTTGCCACGCCCACCTTTGCATCGGTTTGCTGTATGTCGCCCTTTGTAAGCGGGTTCATCATGATGCTGAAGTTGACGGGCTCCTCTGTTGCTACAAGCACGAATGCGTCGTGTGACGGCATGTCCGGCGTTATGAACGGCTCCGACTTGAAACCGACGGTGCTGTTAGCCGGAACAAGCAGGTTTGAGCACGTTGCCTCTTCGTCCATAGGCAGGATGAGATACTTGTTGCCGTCCTTGTCGATGTTGAGGATGTTGACGTAGAGCGTCTCCTCGGTGTTGTTCTTCACGCGAACGTAGCACGGCGTGTTGCGCTTTGCGCTGTTCGCAAGCGGCAGACCGGTTTCAACGTCCACAAGTTCGAGACTCACGTCGAAGTCAGACGCAATGGCATTCTCGCTGTTGAACAGCTGCTGTTCTGCAGAACCTTTTGCAGCTGTGCCTTCGTTGAGAATCTCAATAAGACGAGCCGCCATGAGCGAGTCTTTAGATGCAGCACGATAAGATGTGCCGGTCACCTGCATGTAGGTGTCGGGATGCACCATCTTTTTAGACGAACTGAATAGCTGCTTCACGAGATAGCCCATATACTGCTTCGTGAGATTCTTGGTGCGCTTCGACGACATGCTCACAAGACTGCCTACGGTGTTCACTCCTTCGCGTGTGAAGGACAGCATCTTCTGCTTGTTCTCGTCGATGATAGTCACCGCACTCTCAGAAGAAATCTTGAGTTTCGTAGTCGGTGTGACGTATTTTCTTGCAGAGAGCGGCGTAAATGTCTTGCCCTCTTGTATGTAAGCCTTGCCCACAACAGAGTAAACCACGTACTTTTGTGCGCTGGCTGCTATCGGAGCTAATGCGAAAAGCAAGGTGGCGAGAGCCACAAGTGTCTTATTTCTCATAATTGAAAATGTTAAAGTGCTCAATTCCACTTGGGTTAATGAATATCGGAGTCTGCTTGAAGTCGGTGAGTTTTCTCACCTGCTTGTAGAGGAAGTGCTCAAGTTCCTGAGTAGAGAGACCCTCAGCGTGTTCCTCCTTTGCAGCTCCGTTTAGAGCTTCTACCAGCGCCTTGGTGAATGCGCCGTTCTCCCACGACTCGTCCTCGCGCGACTTTGTGTCCGACGAGCTTGAGGCGTAGAGCAGCATACCGTTCTTCGAGCGTTTCAACTGCTCGATGAAGTGAGTCGTGGCAGCCGATCTGCCGCCCTCAAAGAGAGCGCCCGAATAGCAGGCGTCTACAAAGGCGATGAGTTTGCCGTGAATATCCTCCGCCTCGTTTCTAAAGTCGGAAGCGCTGAAGCACTCATACAACTTGTTCGTATTGCATCCGTAAGGCATGAAGTAGAATCGGTCTTTCTCGTCGCGCATTCCGTGTCCGGCGAAGAAGAATATGCAGACATCGTTAGGCGACGATTCCTGCTTCAGCCATTCCATAGCCTCGAATATATCAGCTCGTGTAGCTTCGTTGTCGCAGAGTATCTTCACCTGCACATCCTCATAAGGCAGTCCCTTCTTTGATGTGATAGCCTTAGAGAAGTCCTTCGCGTCCTTGCATGTGAATCTCAGTTTAGGCAGTTTCGGGTCGTTATAGTCGCCCACGCCGATAGCCACAACGAAGAGCTTCGGCAGTTCCATTGACGTAGCCTCTCGGATAAGGCGTATCGTTGCCGGCTCGCTGTTTCCGTTTTTGTTCTGAGCGTACATCATCACGGTGCAGTCGTGGCGTGGCAGGTCTACGTCGATAGTGTTAGCAGCTCTCACCGCTCTTGTCGTAGGCTGTCGCTGTCCGTCCACCATTACTACGATGCGTGTGCTGTCTGCGCAGTTGCCAGCAATCAGCTGATACTTCAGTTTTATCTGGTCGGTATGGAACATCGACTGGTCCTCTGGGTATAGAATCTTAAGTACCGGAGCCGAGTTAGCCGCTGCAAATGTAGGCTGTGCAGCCGGAGTTGCTTCCTTTTCAGCCAGAATCTGTGTCGGTCCCTTTATTATACGAGGCTTCGGCTGTTCTTCTGCAGGCTTCGGCGCGGCGGGTTGCTCTGTTGTTGGTTGCGGCGCGGCGGGCTGTGGGGCTGCAGGTTGTGGTGCTGCAGGCTGCGCAACGACAACGGGTGCTGTCGGTTTCGGCGTACTGTTCATTCCTGGGATATCAACCTCGATATCGAAGTCGCCGTCCAGTGTCTCTTTCTTTGTGTCAGGCTTTTCTGTAGCTTTGTTTGCAGGAGCCTGAACGATTGGTTCTGGGGTGGGGACGGGGGAGCTAGATGCGCTAGGTGTGCTAGGGGAACTAGGTGCGCTAGTTGATGGAGTTGTAGGAGCTGTAGCTGGCGCTGTTGGAGCAGCCGGCTCTGTTTTGGGCTGTTCGGGCTGCAAGTTCGCAGCCATAGCCATCCACTTCTGGCTTTCCTTCTCGTTCTGTTCCACAAGAATGCCGTTGGCATAGCAGTCGGCGAGCGTCAGCTGCGCTCTCTTATAGTTGTTGTTAGCAGACTGGTGGAGCAAGTCGAACGCCTTGTCGTAGTCGCGTGGCACGCCGCGACCGTTCATATAGCAATAAGCCAGATTGTATTGCGCCTTCGCGTAGTTCTGTCTTGCCGAACGCTTGAACCACATAGCCGCAGAAGCATAGTCGCGCTCGATGCCTTCGCCGTTGAAATAAGCGTAGGCGATGTCGAACTGCGCCTCGGCATTTCCCTCATTAGCCGAAATGAGATAAGCGATAGCCGCCTCCTCGAAGTTGCCCTGGCGATAGAGCGAGTCGCCCTTATGCAGCAGCAACTTGCCTTGCTCTTCGTTCGGTGCAGCCAGTGAAGTCATAGCTGCGAGTAGCATTGCCGGAAGTATTGTCAGTCTTGTTAGTTTTTTATTTCTCCACATAGTATATTGACTTTTTGATGAATTTCAGTTTAGTGTGTCTCGACAGCATCATCACAATCCATTTGTACTGCAGACGCGCCGTCTCTACAAGAGCCAGTCCGATGAGCGGGAATAGCAGACTGATGTAGAAGTTGTATTTCGAGAAGAGCAGGAAACTGATCCACACCAGGAACGCAGTAAGCAGGAAGTAGTAGAACTTAATCCAGTACAGATAGTAATACTTATGCTTCTGTGTGAGGTACGATCCCACAGCCGACGACATATAGCAGAGCACGATGGTGAGCAGAATGCAGAAGAAGTCGTTCAGCACGAACACCTTGTGGTGCGACATCGACGAGAGCATGGCATACGCCTGAATCTTCATGCCCGGCATCTTGCCCAGCGGCGTGATATGCGTGTCAGCCTCCTCGTTGATAGTACCGAGAATAACGATTTTGTTCTTTATCAAGTTTTTGTATTTAAGCACATCGTTGTGCGGAATCACCACAAAGTCGGTGTGGCTGTATTCGATGTTGCGCTGTTTCGGAGACGCCTCCTCCGGTTTAGTGTTTGTGTATTTGCATACCGCCATGTATGGCAGCGAGTAAATCACGTTGTTGTTGATGTGTTCGTTCTGCGAGTATTTTCTTATGCAGCCGTAGCCTTCGCCCGATATCACATTGCTGAAAGCCCATGTTATGCCGTCGCCTTCATATCTGAAGAACGAGCGTCGCACTTTTCTGAAGCGGTCGTTGATGTAGTCGTAGTCGGTGAGCTTGCATGAGAACATAGCGTTGTCGAGACTCGATACGGCATTGATGAGATATTCGTTCTCGCCCTCGTCGTAGCTCGGGCGCTCGAAGATAAGGTCGACCACGAGCACCTTCGGGTTGCATTTGTTTATGTTTGTCATGCAGTCGGCAATCTTGCGTCTGTCGTACAGTTCGGTCATATCCACCAGCACGATGTCGTTGTTTATCTCCTTCACGCCGCTGCTGTTCTGTATTTCGTAGAACACGTCAGTCATAGAGAAGTCGCTGAAAGCCTTCTTTACGGGGTTCACCACCGTGAGGTTTATAGACGCGAAGGCGAGCAACCAACCCATGAATAGCACAAGCAGCGTGATGCAGAGATGGTCGATGCTTATGAGTCGGGTCAGGTCGCTTCGCTTCGGCCTCCTTAACTTGAAGTCAGGCCTCTTTATATTGAGTTTCGGTGTTTTCAAATTGTTCTTAGTGTTTTGTTATTATATGCGGCATCGCTGCCGGTTGTAATCTCATTTCAGTCTAGACCTAAAAACATGTGATTTTTAGATAATTTTTGCAAAGTTAGTCATAAAAGTTGAATATTTATAATGATGTATGTTGCATAATTGCAACAAGCATATAATTAATATATGTATAAGCATATAAACACCCACCGCAGCACAAGGTTTTATTGTGATTGGCGTTTTTTTTCGTGTTGCAAAGAAATTAATTCTGTAAAAAGTTGTGAAGTTGGTTTTAATGATATATATTTGCAAACAAATTATTAAAGTGAAATTATTACAACCGCTAAAAGACCGCTATAATATGAGCAAGAACAATCTGTTATATAAGACATTCCGCCTTTACGTTGACGGATTCTGTAGCATGACTATAGGAAAAGTTTTGTGGACCGTTATCCTCATAAAACTCTTTGTGATGTTCTTCGTGCTCAAACTGTTTTTCTTCCCCGATGTGCTTGAGCAGAAAGCCGCCGGCGACAAGGCTTCGTATGTAGCCGGCGAACTAACGGGCGGGCGCGTTGAGCAATAGGCGTATAGAAGTTCGGCAGAAGTAGTGTGCGGCGAACGCCGCCCGATCGGATTGCGTCCGCCGTCCGATCAGATTCCGTCCGCCGTCCGATCGGATTCCGTCCGCTGCCCGATCAGATTCCGTCCGCCGTCCGATCAGATTCCGTCCGCTGCATCGTGACAAAAGAATAAGTTTTACGAATCGAATCAATAACAATTAATAAAAAGACAATCAAAAAACAATGACACATCTCTTGACAATCGACCCCACACTTATCGACTGGTCGCGTGCTCAGTTCGCACTCACAGCCATCTACCATTGGCTTTTTGTGCCGCTCACGCTTGGTCTTGCCCTCATCATGGGCATCATGGAAACGTGCTACTATCGTACGGGTAAACAATTCTGGAAAGATACAGCCATCTTCTGGCAGCGACTCTTCGGCGTCAACTTCGCCATGGGCGTAGCTACGGGCATCATTCTCGAGTTCGAGTTCGGCACCAACTGGAGCAACTACTCGTGGTTCGTGGGCGACATCTTCGGAGCGCCGCTCGCCATCGAGGGCATCGTGGCGTTCTTCATGGAGAGCACCTTCGTTGCCGTCATGTACTTCGGTTGGCAGAAGGTGTCGCGCGGCTTCCACTTGGCGTCGACATGGCTCACCGGACTCGGCGCAACCATCTCCGCTTGGTGGATTCTCGTGGCTAACGCATGGATGCAGTACCCCGTGGGCTGCGAGTTCAACCCCGACACCGTGCGCAACGAGATGGTGAGCTTTGCCGAAGTAGCCCTTTCGCCCTTCGCTGTAGACAAGTTCTTCCACACCGTCACCTCTACATGGGTGATAGGTGCCGTGTTCGTGTGTGCCGTGAGCGGCTGGTATCTGCTGAAGCGCCGCGAGCAGGAGATGGCGCGCCAGAGCATAAAGATAGCAAGCATCGTGGGCATTGTGGCTTCGGTGCTTACTATGGCTACGGGCGACTTCTCGGCTGTGAAGGTGGCTGAGACGCAGCCTATGAAGCTCGCCGCAATGGAGGCTCTGTACGACGGAGGCGAGGGCGTAGCGCTCACAGCCGTTGCAGCTGTAAATCCGTTCGAGCAGTCCGACTATGCCAAGGGTGGGGAGGCTCCGCTGCGCATAGCCATACCTAACGGCCTCTCTATGCTCGCTACGCATAAGGCAGACGGCTTCGTGCCGGGCGTGAACGACCTGCTCAACGGCTACACACGTGCCGACGGCACACGCGAACTGTCGGCTGAGGAGAAGATGGAGCGTGGACGCAGAGCCATATCTACGCTTGCCGAGTATCGCAAGCTGAAGGCTGCCGACGCCAACGACAAGCGCCTGCCTGAACTTGCTGAGCAGTTGAAGCTCGACATGCCTTACTTCGGCTACGGATACATAAAAGACCGTGCCGAACTGGTGCCGTATATCCCCGTCAACTTCTATGCGTTCCGCGTGATGGTGGGCGTGGGCACGCTGCTGATGCTCTTCTTCCTCGTCATCGGACACGTAGCATGGCGCAAGGACATCACCTCGAAGTATCGCTGGCTGTATGTTGCGGCGCTTGTGATGCTACCGCTCACATACCTGGCGAGCGAAGCCGGATGGATAGTAGCCGAGCTGGGCAGACAGCCTTGGGCTATTCAGGACATGCTGCCTACGGTGGCAGCCGTTTCCGACTTGAAGTCGGGCAGCGTAGCCTTCACGTTCTTCCTCTTCCTCGTGCTCTTCACGGTACTGCTGGTGGCAGAAGTGAGCATCATGTGCCGCGTAATACGCAATTATAACGCCGAGAAGCAACAGTAAAACACTGAGACCGACAACCCGAATGTTCAACACATATAAAGAAAACAATCTTATGACATACGAATTTTTGCAACAATATTGGTGGTTCATCGTCTCGCTGCTCGGGGCGTTGCTCGTGTTCCTGCTGTTCGTGCAGGGCGCCAACTCAATGGTTCACAGTATAGGCAGAACAGAAGACGGTCAGCGCAAGGTGATTGAGTCGACCGGCAGAAAGTGGGAGATAACGTTCACTACGCTCGTCACCTTCGGCGGAGCCTTCTTCGCCTCGTTCCCACTGTTCTACAGCACCAGTTTCGGCGGCGCCTACTGGCTCTGGATGATTATCCTCTTCTCGTTCGTGCTGCAAGCCGTGAGCTACGAGTTCCAGTTGAAGAAAGGCAATCTGCTCGGTACGCGCACCTATCGCTGGTTCCTCGTGCTGAACGGCATAGTGGGTCCGCTGTTGCTCGGCGGAGCTGTGGCTACGTTCTTCGACGGGTCGAACTTTCTTGTAGAGAAGGCTTCGCTTACGGAGATAGGGTCGCCAGTGATAAGCCGTTGGGCTAACGCTTCGGCAGGACTCGACGCTCTGCTCGACCCGTGGAACCTCGTGTTCGGACTCGCCGTGATGTTCCTCGCACAAATGCTCGGTGCGCTCTATATTATTAATAATGTGGGCGATGAGGATATCCGTTCGCGTGCCAGTGTGCGTCTCGTAGGCTGCACCGTGCCGTTCCTTGTGTTCTTTCTCGCCTTCTTTGTGCGCCTTCTGCTGAAAGACGGTTACGCCGTAGATGCTCAGGGCGTGGTGTTCATGGAGCCGATGAAGTACCTGCACAACTATCTCGCCATGCCGCTGCTCGCCGTGCTCACGCTCGTCGGCGTTGTGCTACTGCTGTATGGGGTAGGGCGCACGGTTTTCAGCAACTCGTACATTAAAGGCATCTGGCCGGCAGGCATCGGCGTGGTGCTGGTGGTGCTCTCGCTCCTGCTCGTCGCGGGACTCGGTGGCACAGCCTATTATCCCTCTAACGCCGACCTGCAAAGCTCGCTCACCATCAGCAACAGCTGCAGCAGCGAGTTCACTCTGCGCACCATGTTCTACGTGTCGCTACTCGTGCCGTTCGTGTTTGCGTATATCGCATACGTGTGGCGTGTGATGGACAGAAAGTGACATTGTTATTATCCGTAATTATTATCCGTAGCGGAGGTCTCCGGCCTCCGCAGCAACCAATAAATCTAATCCAAACTTGGTGCTGCGGAGGCCGGAGACCTCCGCTACGGTTGTTTGTATAAGCTCAATTTGGCTTTTGCAGTAACTTTAAATAAGTTACGCTGCATCTCAACAATAAAAATAAATCTATTTATTTTGTATTGTCTTCGATTTGCAGTAACTTTGCACAACTAACATTGCTGCATTATGTTATGCGATGCAGACTCTCTAACGATAAAAACCAATCTATAATAAAATGAATACAAAATTATCATTCCGACCGCAGTGGTCGAAGAGGGCAATGACACTTGTCGTTGCCGCAGCACCATTGCAGTGGGCGTTCGCCTCGGCTACGCAGTCGTCGGCGCTTTCGCAGAACTCTCCTTTTAATAATCAGGCCCCGGCTTCTGTTGTGCAGACCGACAAGACACACAGCGTGAAGGGACATGTGGCTGACGAGACCGGCGAACCGCTTATTGGCGCAACTGTAGCTGTCGAAGGCACAAACCTTAAGACTGTTACCGACATCGACGGCAATTTCTCTATCAATCTTTCTAAGGCTCCGGCTACCACTATGCTCCGCATCTCGTACATGGGCTACAAGGACAAAGTGGTGAACGGCGCTGCCAACTTGAACGTTACGATGCAGCTCGACCAGCAGTCGATTGACGAGGTGGTTGTAACGGCGCTCGGCATCAAGCGCGAGAAGAAGATGCTCGGCTACTCGGTGCAGGAGGTGAAGGCAGACAAGCTCAACGTAACCGGCGACCCGTCTGTAGTGGGCGCATTGGACGGCAAGGTGGCTGGCTTGCAGATGAACACCGCAAGCACCGGCTTGGGCGGTTCGACAAAGATAACTATACGTGGCAACTCTTCATTAACAGACAACAACCAGCCGCTCTGGATCGTTGACGGTGTACCGTTCACCGACGACCAGACTTCTTCGGCTTCTACATACGGCGGCTACGATCGCGGCGGCACATCATTCGACATCAACCCCGAGGACATCGAGTCGATCTCTGTGCTTAAGGGTCCGAACGCGGCAGCGCTCTACGGTTCGCGTGCCGGCAACGGCGTAATCCTCGTTACAACAAAGCGCGGATCGCACAAGCAGGGCTTCGGTGTATCGTATAGCGGCAACTTCACATGGAGTCAGGCTGCAGAGACTCTGAAGATGCAGAAGCTCTACGGTCAGGGTTCGCAGGGCCAGTTCCTCTTCAACGAGGACGAGAATGGCAACAAGACAACCATGACGGGCGAACTGGCGTTCGGTCCGCGCTTCGACGGATCGATGCAGACCAACTGGCTCGGCGAGAAGGCTCCTTACTCGTACACCGGCGACCGTCTGAAGGACTACTTCCGCACTGGCTTCTCGCAGGCACACACCGTGGCTGTAGGCACATCGTCAGAGAAGTCGCACTTCCGCCTCTCTGTAGGCTATAACGGCAACGACGGCTTGTTCAAGAACGAGTCGCTCAACAAGATAAACGTAGACCTCAACGCCGGAGCTACCATCAACGAGTGGCTCTCGCTCGACGGTAAGATTTCTGTGTCTAACACTAAGGCAGAGAATCGTCCGTACACTGGTCTTAACGGCGAGGTGGCTCAGCTGCTGCTCATGCCGGGCAACGTCTCGCTGCGCGACCTTGAGCAGAACTATACATCGCCCAATAAGCTGCACCAGAACTGGTTCGGTCCAGACCAGCACTATTCTAACCCTTACTACGCTCGCCATCGCTTCAAGAACAGCGACGAACGCTGGCGCGCCTTCGGTTACTACTCGGCTAACGTGAACCTCACCGATTGGTTGAAGTTCAACGCCAAGTATTCGTTCGACTATTATCGCACACGTCTTCAGACCTCCGACCTCTCTCTTGGCGACGGCGCTATCTCTACCGACGGCACCGGATGGCAGGGCAAGCTCGTCAACGACGGCATGACACGCGCTGAGGAGAACCACTTCGAGCAGAACATACAGTTCCTCCTTATGGGCGACAATCAGCTCGCAAAGAAGTGGCGTCTGGGCTACACTGCCGGCGCTAACATCATGTATCTTAAGTTCGAGCAGCTGTCGGCTTCTGTGCAGAACATGCTCGAGAAGGACAACTGGATATTCAACACCGGTAACAAGCTCACATCGGCTCTCGACGACGGACACAGCCGCGCTATGTACTCGGCGTTCGCTTCGGCTCAGCTGGCTTACGACGAGTGGCTCTCGCTCGACATCACAGCACGCAACGACTGGTCGTCAACGCTGCCTAAGAAGAACAACTCGTTCTTCTATCCGTCGGCATCGCTCAGCTGGGTATTCTCAGACTTCATGCGCTCTATCGACCATAAGCTGCCGTCGTGGATTACGTTCGCAAAGTTGCGCGTGTCGGCTGCGCAGGTAGGTAAGGACCCCGCTCCGTACAACCTCTACAACGTGCGCAAGTATCAGTTCGAGATGGGCAACCGCAAGCCTATCAACAACACCATCAAGCTCAACGCCAACCTGAAGCCAGAGATCAAGACCTCGTATGAGGTGGGTGTAGACATGAAGTTCCTCGACAACCGTCTCGGCTTCGACTTCACCTATTATTATAATACGACCAAGAACCAGGCTATGCTCGTCGACGCTTCGTCGCCTTGGACACAGCAGTGGGTGAACGCCGGCAAGATCAACAACACCGGTGTCGAGTTCATGCTCTACGGTACGCCGGTGAAGACACGCGACTTCCAGTTTGACATCACCGCCAACCTCGCTCACAACAGCTCTACCGTGAAGGAACTGGCTGACGGCGTGAACCGCGTTTACTTCGCAGGCGACTCGAACATGCCGGTGAAGGTGGGTGCTGTGAAGGGTGGCAAGCTCGGCGACATCTTCGCCAACAACCTCATGCAGCGCGACGCTCAGGGCCGTGTAATCATCGGTGCCGACGGTCTGCCAATGGCTGCTACCGGCGACGGTAACCTTGAGCAGTATCTTCTCGACCATCCTATTGGCAACATACAGCCCGACCTGCTTATGTCTATCACTCCGACTTTCACATACAAAGGCATCTCGCTCACCGCAATGTTCGACATGAAGTTCGGTGGCGACATCGTTTCTGTGTCAGATGGTATGGCTACATCTGTAGGTACATCTGAGCGCACAGCATATCGTGGCGAGTACAAGACCGTTAACGGTGTGCAGGACTGGTACATGGTAGTGCCGGGTGTGAAGGCTGACGGCAGCGTGAACACACATGAGGTTAGCGCACAGAAGTATTATTCTACAATCGGTCTGTACAGCTCGCAGAAGGGCTATGCAGAGGAGTTCGTTCACGATGCTTCATACATCAAGCTGAAGGAACTTTCTCTCGGCTACAGCTTCCCGCAGAAGATGCTGCGCCGCACTCCGCTCACACAGCTCAAGCTCTCGTTCGTGGCTCGCAACCTCTGCTTCCTCATGAAGCACACACCTGGCAACCCCGACGGCGGCTACGACACAACGATGTTCTCGCAGGCTATCGACTATATGGCTGTGCCTTACACACGCACATTCGGTTTCTCTGTTAACGTAGGATTCTAAATTTAAAACAACAAAATGAAACGCAATATATTATATACTGGTCTGATTGCAGCTACAACGCTGCTGACACTCGGTTCGTGCTATGACCTTGATGAAATGAACCGCGACCCGTACGGAGTGGAGGATACGGACAAGGGCGGAGAGATTACGCCCGAGGAGCCTACCGACTCGAAATATGCAAATATCAACCTCAACTATCGTGTGAGCAAAGAGGACTCTGCTGCGTACAAGAAGCAGCTGGCAGATGCTCCGGCTAAGTTCCGCAAGTTCCTCTACGAGGGCTACTACAACGACTATCAGCGCACAACCAACCTCTCGCACGATATCTATGCCGGATACGTGGCTAACAACCAGCCGAAGCATGCTGGCAAGGCGCCCGACTACAACTACACCGACGGATGGTCGGCGCTGCGTTGGAGCTTCTTCTACAACGACCGCTCGTCGGAGTATCGCGACCTCGTGCGTGCGTACAAATTTAACGATACTCCGGAGAAGTATCGCAACATGTTCTACATCACGCGTATCTACTATGCGTTCCTTGCACTTGCAAATACTGACACCTACGGCGATATGCCGTTCACGGAGTATGTGCAGGCTAAGGTGCCGGAGACTAACAACGTTGCATACAACACTCAGGAGGAGGTTTACGACGCGATGTTCCTCATGCTTGAGCAGGCTGTAGACAGCATCAAGCCCGATGATGCTTCGCAGTACAAGATTGACAAGGACGACATCTGCTACTTCGGCGACGCCAACAAATGGTTGCGATTTGCCAACACGCTGCGTCTGCGCATGGCTCTGCGTATAAGCAATGTGGCTCCTGAGCGTGCAAAGAAGGAGGCTGAGGCTGCACTCAACAACAAGTACGGCTTGATGACTTCCAACGCCGACAACATGCAGACCGTGCCACGCCATGCTCCGGTTGAGATGGGCGGTGAGGATTCCGGCGGCGACGAGAACGGCTTGGCTATGTGCTCTGTAGCATACGGTGGCGAGAGCGTTCTGTCGAAGGATATGGAGGACTTCTACCGCAATCTTTCTGACGGCGGCAAGGACTATATCATAAAGAAGGGCCGTAAGGAGGAGATTACAAAGCAGATCGACCCACGCTGCCTCGTTTGCTGGTATCGTAACAATATGACATCTTCTACATTGGCAGAAGGTAAGGATGCTTTGCGCAACGACTTCGTTGGTTGTGAGCGTGGTGCTCAGGCTCCGCAGATTTCTATGGATCCGTTAAAGTACAGTCTTACACGCACCGTTAAGGATGGTGCTTCGAAGGATCTGCCAGACGATCACTGGTTCAACTACTCTCGTCCGACGGTATGGCTCGGCTATGCTGAGTCGCTCTTCCTCAAGGCTGAGGCTGCGTTGCGCGGTTGGGCAGGTGCCGACCTCACAATGGGTGCTGAGCAGTACTTCCGTGCTGGCGTTAAGGCGTCGATGGACTACTATCACATCGCTGCGGAGGATGCCGACAAGTATATCAACGGCATCAAGGCTCTCAACGACGGCACATTCGAGAGTGGCGACCGCGAGCGCATCCTCGAGGCTATCATCACTCAGAAGTGGATGGCTGTGTTCCCGAATGGCAACGAGGGTTGGGCTGACTTCCGTCGTACCGACTATCCGGCTCTGCGCACTCAGTTGAGCAACTTCTCTGGTGGCGATGTGCCTAACGGCAAGCTGATAAAGCGTCTGCAATATCCGAACAACGAGTCGCAGAACAAGTTCTTCCAGGAGCATCCCGAACTGAAGACTGCAAACACTCAGGGCACACGTCTCTGGTGGGATGTTAGCGACACTAACGACGCTGCAGGCAACCGTCAGAAGCCGAACAACTTTAGATAATGCAAGGGGGTGCACTTGTCTCAAGTGCACCAACCAATTTGTAACATTCACCCACAAGGGGGTGCACTTGTCTCCGCTCGGCTTTGCCGCTTGCCAGAGCAAGAAGTGCACCAATCAAGTAGAATGTATTAAGCAGCTCGGTTGGTGCAGCGGAGACCGCTGCACCCCCTTTTAGATAGCTGAAAAAATCCTCCATATCTTCCAGTTTCTTCGCAACTCTCTAATTATAAGGCATATAAAGGCTGGAAGATTTTCTTTTGAACGGCTTATCTGCCAGCCTATCTTCCAGCTTTTTCTTTCCATCTTCCAGCCAATCTTATTGCAGTAACCCTTTTTTCGATTTTTTTTCTGAACAAACGTTTGTGAGGCAAATAAAAAAAAACTATTTTTGCAAGCGAAAAGCAGCAATTCCTCAACAGATTATTATTATTGTTGTGCAGATAAACGTAAAATGTTCGGAAAGCCTATGAAAAAGTATTTGTACATACTTTCTTTTTTCTTTTTGCAATGCCAGCAATCGGGCTTTGCACAAGGCAAGCATACCTCTATGCAAGACACCATAAAACTTTCTGACGTAAGCGTTGTTGCAGAAAGGCCGATGGTTCAGCGTAAGGCAGACCGAATGATTGTGAGTGTGGAGCATAGCAAACTGCTCAAGTCGCGCTCGCTTTCCAACATCCTGAGCCTTATTCCTGATGTCGATTACGACGGTGAAGGAGGCATCAGCGTGATGGGCAACGGCGTAAAGATATACGAAAACGGCAGAGCGGTGAAGCTGAGTGGGGCGCAACTCAAGAGATACCTTTCTTCTTTGCGTGGCAATGACATCAAGAGTCTGGAGATTCTGCCTCAAGCCACAGCAGAGTATGACGCGGAAGGCGCTACGGCGATTCTTGTTATCAATAGGCAGAAGAAGCACGAGTACGGACTTTCGGGGTATGTTGGCAGCGAATACGAGTGCAAAAGCCGTAACTCGTTCTCCGACTTTGTTGGTCTTACATATTCGTGGGGCAAGCTCGCCATTTATGGTAACATGGTTTTTGGGCGATCTGAGAGTAGAACCAAGACCGCAGAGAACGACTACGGACGCGATGCAACTGTTGAGAGTCGCTCAGAAAGCACGGACAAAGGTCATTACTATATGCCGAAGTTGGGCTTCGACCTCAACATTTCTCCCAAGCAGTATTTAGGTGTAGAGTGGTCGGGCAGCTATTCGAGGGACTATTCCAACGACTGTCGGGTTAATTCTACGGTTGCCGACCGTAGTGCACATACTGCGAACATCAGAAGTTTCGCTCCGTACACATTGCGAGACAACAACAATAACGTCACACTCAACTATGAATGGAAGACAGACACGTTGGGCAGCAGACTGAACATTGTTGCTGATTATGCAGGTAAACGTGAGCGTGATGTATACAAATACGAGAATAACTATAACTTAAGTGGAGGTTCGGACAGTATTATTTCGAAGTCGCAACCCTCGTACGAATACATTGACATTTACAGCGCACAGGTCGATTTTGCGAAGATTCTAAAGCGCCATCAGTTAACCATCGGCGCCAAGTATGTCTATGCAGACATCGGTTACAATAGCAGGATGCACCTCGGAAACACCACTTTAGGTGGCGTGTTGTCAGAAGACATTGACCAACGCGACGACTTCAAATACTTTGAACGTCGGTACGCCGTCTACGGAATGTATCGCTACACAGTGCGTCCGTGGGAAGTGCAGATGGGCGTGCGCGATGAATATACCGAGTGGGAGACCTGCCAAAGAGTGAAAGACAAGTTGCGCAACAAGCGCACCGACAATACGCTCTTTCCGTCGTTCTTCGTGCGGAGAGATATGGGCGAGGGAAATGCCTTGTCGCTAAGCTACACGCAGTCAATCAACCGCCCGTCCTACCAGATGGTGAATCCGTTTGTATTCCACCTCTCCGAAACATCATACAAGGAGGGCAACCCCAATCTGAGAGGCGAGTTGCTGTACAATGCGGCCTTGCAGTTCGTTCTGAAATCGCGCTATGTCTTCTCTCTTTCAGCACTCTTCATAGACAGAAAAATCAATGAGATGTATGAACAGGTAGGCGATAGGCAGACACGCTACACGCTGAAGAACGACGGTACGACGAAGCGACTGGTGCTGTACATGGGCATTCCGTTCACGTTGGGTGTTTGGAACTGCAGAAACAATGTGGAGTTGAGTGAGAGTTGGTACGAGAATAGCGCTAAGCGTGTCAACGACTTCGGTATTGTGCTCTCCAGCTTCAATCGCTTACGACTTTCCAAGCAATTCACGGCGATGGCAAACGTACGCTTTGTGAGACATTACAAGCAGCTCTATCTCATTCAGAAAACCGATTATGTAGGCGTCGATATTGAGGGCGACTACAATTGTTTCAAGGATCGGCTGAATGTGAATTTCGGCGTAAAGGACCTGCTGAACAGTCGCGGAAAGAACCGTCAGATATTCAGAAATGGCAATTTTGAGCACCATTCCGACTTTCATTTCCTTTCGCGCAAGTTTTTCGTTAGTCTTACGTATAGCTTCTCGGCAGGAACAAAACGCACGAGTCGACACGACAAGACGTATTCTAACGAGGAGGATAAAGAGAGAATGTAGAGAGTTGACATTGAGAATGTAAAGAAAAGAAATGCAATATCTAAGTGGTAATGCCATTACATGTTTCGTGTAATGGCATTACCACGCACATATAATATTGTTACCGTTGCGTGGTAATGTTGTTTTTGCTTCGCGGTAATCGGATAGTAGCCTGCGGTGGGTAAACTTATTGCAGGTTTATTTACAAAAAAAACAGCATCAATGCCTTGACATTAATGCTGTTTTTTATGCGTATGTATAGAGCTGCTCTTATTCGAGAGCTGTTTATTTCTGATTTTCAAGCGCTGCATGTTCCTTTGTTGCAGCTGTTCCATCTTCTGTTTCTGGCTTGCTGCCCTTCACCTGCCAGTAGGTTACGAGACTTGCCAGTGCACCGTATACTACGGTCTGCGCCCACAAGCCCTTTATCTCGGGCAGGATGTCGCTGAACGTGGCGCCCAGCGTGTTGAGCTTCACGAAGCCCTGGATGCCGAACGACGAAGGAGCTAACCACGATATGTACTGCCAGAATTCCGGCACGTTGCTCTTGGGCCATGATATGCCCGAAAGGAAGAGGAACGGCACCGAAGTGAACACCACGAGGAGCATCACGTTTTCGCGCTGACGCACGAAGAACGAGAATGTGATGGCGAAGAAGATGCACGCCAAGAGGTAGGGGATGGTGAACAGCAGGAAGTCGGTGAAGTGGATGAGCTGCACGAAGTGGAACAAGCGTGGCACACCGAGTATCACCCAAGCTGCAATGAGCAGGAAGAGCACAAAGAAACCCATCGTGCGTCCGACCATTATGCGAGCCAGTCCGAAACGGCGGTCGAGCATCGGTCGTATGCGCAGGAAGCGGTTCTTCTCGTAGCTTGTGCCGTATGTGATGCCGATGCCGAGCAGTAGAATCTGCTGCAGAATGAGCACCAGCACGGCAGGCAGGATGAAGTTGCCGTAGCCGCTCGTGTTGTTGAACATCGGCACATCGGTGATGCTAAGCGGCGCCGTCGTCAGTTCGTCCTCACGGTTCGTCTTGTTGCCCGACAGACGTATCTGTATGCCCGAGTTCATGTCGGCAGCTACAGCCGTGCAAGTCTGGAAGATAGCCTTATACGTCAGCATCAGTCCCATGTTGCAGTAGACGCTAACGTGCGCCTGCTCCATGCGGTTGAGACGTGTGTCGAAGTCGGAGGGCAGATAAACCACGCCGTACACCTTGTGCTTGCCCACAAGACGCGAGGCTTCCTCAAGAGATGTGCAGCGTTCTGCCACCATAACGTCGGGCGACGCATCTATATGGCGCACAAACTCGCGACTTGTAGCCGAGTTGGAGCAGTCGACAACCGCCACGGGCACCTCTCTTACCACCTCGTTGTTGTATATCCACGAGTAGAGGAGCGGATAGGCGAGCGGCAGGAGAATGACGAAGAGCAATGCGCCCTCGTCGCGGAACATCTCAAGCAGTTCGTGGAGCCACACCTTCGCGGTATCTTCCCAAAATGTATGTATCTTTTGTATTATCATTTGAGTATTCTTAAAAGCGAGAAGCTGGTTTCTTACTCCATATATACATATTCCTTGTAAGCTCGGTTGATGCGCAGAACTACGAATACCGGCGCCGCTGCGAACAGAACGAGAGCCGCGATGTTGAGCGCTACGTCAGAGAGCGGATTGTCAGCTAAGATGCACGTTTCGTAGATAAGGAAGACGTGGCGCATGGGGAATATGTTAGCCAGAACCTGCAGCGGAGCGTCCATAGCCAGCACGGGGAACGCCGTGCCTACCATTGAGAAGCTGAGCACGCCCCACAGCGAACAGATGCTCATCGACATGCGCAGCGCAGGCAGCAGTCCGAACATGAACACGCCGAAGCCCACGGAAGCGAGCACGCTGAGCACAGCGAGCAACACGATGACGCCCCAACCGCCAGGGTGGGGGAAGTGGAGTACGCCGAAGGTGTAGACCATGTATGCGCCCATCACCACGAGCCATACTGCTACGTGCGGAAGCAACTTGCCGACGACGGCTATGAACGGATTGCCGCCAGCCGCAGCTACAAGTTGGCGAGCGGTGTTCTCCTTCAGTTCCATACCCATAGCGTATGCCGTGATGAGGAAAATAAGCAGCAGCAGACACGTAGGCACAAGCATCGTCGAGAGATATATGTTATAGTTCACCCACGGGTTGCCAACGGTGTGCAGGTCGATAGAGATAGGCTGCAAGAACGCCATTATCTGGTCGTCGGTGTAGCCTTTGGCAGACATCACCGACTTTGCTACGCCTGCCGAACCGAGCGTAGACACAGTCTTGAGGTCCTTGAACACCAGCGCACCCGATGTCAGTGTGGCGTAGCTGTAGTAGTACGACACGTGCGGTTGGCGCGAAGCCAGCAGCTTAGCTGTTGTCTCCTTCGGGAAGTAGAGAAAGCCGTATATGTCGCCGCGCTGCATAGCCTGGCGAGCTTCCTCCACGCTGGGGTAATGAGCCACCACCTCCGACGACTGGAACGAGTCGAGCATACGTGTCAGCTTGCGCGTCGTGGTTGTGTTGTCGAGGTCTACCACACCCACGGGCATATTTTCGGGCTGCCCTTCGTGCATGAACGACGTGAAGAACACCGTGACGAACACGGGGAAGATAAGCATCGACAGCAAGTACATGCGGTTAGATGCCATACGTCGACATTCGTGTAGGGCGATAAGCAGAAGTCGTTTCATAGTTTACCGTTTAATAGTCGACTACTACTTTTACTTCTTCAGTACCAGCGACATGCCTGGGCGCAGTCCGTCGATCTTGTCGATAGGACGAGCCTTCACCTCGAAAGTCTTCAGGTCGTACTGTCCGTTCGACTTTGTTGCCTTCCATACAGCGTACGATCCCTGATCCTTGATGTAGTAGACCTTCATGCGTATCTCGCGGTTGTAAGCCGGCACGTAAGCCTTTATCTCGCTGCCAATCTTCATGCCGTTGAGCTGGTCTTCGCGCACGTTGAATGTGCCCCACATATCATTCATCATAGAGATAGACATGATTGGCGAGCCTGTGCCTACGAGTTCGCCTACCTTCGGGTAAACATCGCTCACCTCGCCAGCCATCTGCGCAATCTGCATTGTCTCGTTGATGTAAGAAGTGACCTCAGCCACAGCACCCTTTGCGCGGTTTACCTGCGCAGCCGCAGCCTTCTTCTCCTCCATGCGAGCACCGTTCAGAGCCATGTCGTACTGGCTCTGCGCAGCCTTCACCTGAGCCTCGAACGCCTTGTAGTTGGCAAGAGCTTCGTCGCGTTTCTGCGCTGTCATTACGCCCTCGTCGAAGAGACGCTGCACGCGAGTGTATGATTTCTCAGCAATCTCCAAGCCCGCCTTAGCCTGCTGCAGCACGGCGAAAGCCGCACGCACCTGCTCCTTGCGAGCTCCGTTGTTTGCCATTTCGTCCATAGCCGCAGCAGCGTTTTCTGCCGACTCGGCCTGGGTCATCTTGGCGCGCACCTCAGGCGCATCGAGAATGGCGAGAGTGTCGCCAACGTTGACATAGTCGCCTTCTTTCACACGAAGTTCGAGAATGCGACCGGGCACCTTGCTCGAAACACGATACTCAGCCACTTCTATCTGGCCTTGTATTGTCTCGGGCTCGCTCTTGAGCGACAAGGTGCCGATGATAGCCACCGCCGCAATAACCACCGTCATGATAACGATGGTGATAAGAATATTCTTATGTTGTGATTGTTCTGACATAAATATAATAATGTAGTAGGGTTATTACTGCAAGACACCGAGTGCCTTCTTAAGATTAACTTGACTGAGACGTACGTCGATTTCGGCGTCAATCTTCTGCGACTGAGCTTGGAGCCATGCTGTCTGTGCTGCCATCACATCGGTGGTCTGCAGCACGCCCTCCTTGAAGCCGACGTTGGCGCAACGCAGGTTTTCTTCTGCGTTCTCCACGTTCTTACGAGCGAGAGTCAGTCGGCGGTTAGCCTCTTTCACCTTGAACTTGCATTGGCTTACCTGCAACTCAATCTTCTCGCTTATCTCGTCGCGTTCCAGCTGAACGATGCTTGACGCTATCTTGCTGGCGCGCACCTTGTAAGTGCCTTCCATCCAGTTCCACAGCGGCACGCGCACCACAACGCCTACGTTCCAAACGCCCGAGAGCTTGCGCTCGAAGCCGTTGTAGAGGTTAGGGTTGGTAGCCATGTAGCCGCCGGTGAGCATCACCTGTGGCAGGAACGCCGCACGCACGAGCTTTGTCGACTGTCGGCTCAGGTCGAGTGCGTTGTCGAGCAACTTCAGTTCGGGGCGGTTCTCCATAGCCATGCTGTTGTCGGCTTTCTCCACGGTCGCAGTAGTTTCTACGAGGTCGTTGCTGTTCTCGTCCTCAAGCTGCACGTCGTTCTCTACGGGAAGTCCGCAGAGCTGGCAGAGCAGCATCTTCGAGAGAGCGAGTCCGTTCTCGGCTTGTGTGAGCGACATCTCAGCCTCGTTCACTTTCACCGCAACCTTCAGTCCGTCGGCGCGTGTAGCCACACCCTCCGCAATCATCTTCTGCACGTCGTCGTCCAGTTTCTTCACCACGTTGAGGTAGCTTTCAGCCAACAGCTTCTTATGCTTCACCGACACCACCATCCAGTAAGCCTGGTCGATGGAGTGGAGTGTAGCCTGCGTAGTGGCTTCGATGTTGTTGGCAGCCATCTCTTCGCCAATCTTCGCCATGCGGTTGGCGGCGATGATGCCACCGCCCATATATATAGGCTGTGTGAGCATGACCGACACGGCGAACATCTGTCGGGTATCGGTGCGCAGAGCGTCTACCACTTTCTGACCAACTCCGTCAACGACGCTGCCGAGTTTAGACCCAACCTGACCGAAGAGGTTACCGAGTCCGTTGGCAAGTTCGGGAGAGATGGCTCCCTGCTGCGCCAGTCCAGTGAGAGCCGAAGTGATGTCGCTTTGCAGCGCTCCCGTGGCGTGAGTTCCTGCCGACGAGAGTGCTCCCTTCTGCTCGTCGCTGAGTAGCGATATCTCGCGGCTTGTCAGCTCGTAGCCGCCGAGCGCGCTAATGTGCGGCAGATACTTTGTCTTTGCTGCCTTCACCTTGTAGTGAGCCATGTCCTGCTGCAGGCGAGCGGCGCTAAGCGTCTTGTTGTTGCGCAGAGCCATAGCTCGGCAGCTATCAAGACTTAGCGTCTGCTGTGCCTGCGCTGTGGCGGCACAACAGGTTAAGACGATTAATAAAAATCTCTGAATCATTATGTTATCCTATTATTTGAAACTGAAACTGCGCGAGCCAATCATATTGCCATCGGCAAAGATGCTCACCTGGTATGTACCCTCCATGAGCGACTGCGACACATTCCAGTAGAGGCTCAGCGCTTTCTCCTGACCATCGTATTCGATAGTCTTCTTCATCGTAGCCTCGAGATGGCGGTTCTGATAGTTGAATGAGCCGCCTCCGCCGAGCACACCGCCCGTAGGTGTAGAGATGCGCACGTAGAAAGTCTTGGTGCCGTTGGCAGCTGTCACGTTCTTTGCGATAGAGAAGTTCACCTGCACGGTCTTGCACTTCGATGTCTTGTCGGTAGCCTTTCCGCGCTTGTTCTTCAGCTGCATAGAGATGCCCGTAGCGTCGAGCTGTGCGGCGATAGCAACCTTCTCCGTGAGCGAAGCACGCTCGGTGTTCAAGCCTTCAATCTGGCGTGTAGCCTCGTTATATTGTCCCTTGATGCGTGAGTTTTCTTCTGAAAGGTTCTTGTTGAGACGGTTGAGCGAGTCGATCTCGATGACATAGTTGCGCAGAATGGCGCGCACGGTAGCAAGCTCTCTCTTGAGGCGAGCTATCTCGCGTGCATCGCTGGTCTTTGTCTCCTTCAACTCCTTGAGCAAACGCTCTGTCTTCTCCTGCTCAGCTGTGAGCTGTGCCACGATAGAGTCGTTGCTAATCTGCATGCGCATCTCGCTATACTGATTGGCAAACTGCTGATATTCGTTCTCCATTTCCTTCTTGTCGAGTTCGGCGAGTTCCTGCATCGCCTTGTTCTCGCGGCGTTGGTTGTCCAGATTAACGTAGAGATAAGCAACGGCACCAATGAGTGCGAGGCCTACAATACCCCCTACTATCCCAGCAATGAGCTTCTTCTTGTTTTCCATAATTTTTTGATATATCAATTAATTAATTAGTTTAAACTTAGTTGCAAAGTTATATGTTTAATTTTAATGTGCAAAGGGTGGTTAATTATAAATAAGGATTATTTACCTAAATCGAAGAATTTTAATGAAAAACAGGACAGAATCTGTGTGGTGAGGTGGTGAGATGTTGAGGTGTTGAGATATGTATAAAAAAGTAATCTCACCACCTCACCACCTCAACATCTCACCACTATTGTTGGAGATTCCATTTATTTCGTGTAATTTTGCAAGTATGAACGAAACATATTCAAATATGGAGTTAAACGATAAGCGGATTGCCGTGCTGCTCTCGGGCGGCGTGGACAGTTCTGTTGTGGTGTACGAACTGGCGCAGCGCGGGCTTCACCCCGACTGCTTCTATATAAAGATAGGTCCCGAGGAGCAGGAGGAATGGGACTGCACTTCGGAGGAAGACCTCGAAATGGCTACTGCCGTGGCGCGACGCTTCGGATGCAAACTGGAGGTGGTTGACTGCCATCGCGAGTATTGGGACCAGGTGACGCGCTACACGATGGACAAGGTGCGTGCGGGTTTCACGCCGAACCCTGACGTGATGTGCAACCGACTCATCAAGTTCGGAGCGTTTCACGAGAAGCGCGGACACGAGTACGACCTCATCGCTACGGGCCACTATGCGCAGACCGAGATTGACGAGCAGGGCAGAAAGTGGCTCACAACGAGTCCCGACCCCGTGAAGGATCAGACCGACTTCCTTGCACAGATATACGACTGGCAGCTGAAGAAGGCGCTTTTCCCCATCGGTCATTACCAGAAGGGCGAAGTGCGCGAGATTGCAGAGCGCGAACACCTCATTAACGCCAAGCGCAAAGACTCGCAGGGCATCTGCTTCCTCGGTAAGATCAACTATAACGACTATATTCGCAAGTTCCTCGGCGAGCAGCCTGGCGAAGTGCTCGAACTGGAGACGGGCAAGCTCATTGGCAAGCATCGTGGTCTGTGGTTCCACACCATCGGACAGCGTCACGGACTCGGCTTCGGTGGCGGTCCGTGGTACGTGGTAAAGAAGGATGTTGCTAACAACACGTTGTATGTGAGCAAGGGCTACGAGCCGCGCACCGCATACAAGAAGGACTTCCCCATACACGATTTTCACTTCCTCACGCTCGACCCGTGGGGAGAGCCAGGAACATCGGCACGTGTGCGCTTCAAGATTCGCCATACGCCCGAATATCATCCGGCTATGCTCGAACGCACTGGCAAGGGAGAGTTTATCGTTCACGCTGAAGAACTGATACAGGGCGTTGCGCCGGGACAGTTCTGCGTGGTCTACGACGAGGAACATCACCGCTGCTACGGTTCTGGTGAGATAACGGTATAAAGGTGCTATTTATTAGGAACGTTGAACTACAAACAATAATGAGTTTGTTTTTATTGCTGTCCGCTAAACACAATTTGCTTTGTTTAGCGGACAGCTTTGTTTTATACGCCACGGTTGGCTTCTTGCACTCTTTTCAGCGCATCGTCTTCGCCTACAATCCAAAGAATGTCGCCTAAGCGGAATTTGTAAGCCGGACCAACCATAGATAAGTTCTCCTTGCCTTCCTCTCTGCCCACTACCATGCAGTTGAATTCCGAACGCAAGCCCGTTTCGGGCAATGTCTTGCCTACGAAAGGCGAGTGATTGTCGATGACTATCTGCGAGAGGCGCATCTCACGCTTTTCTATATCAGGGTCGTCGGGCTCTATGTCGCCCGCAACGGCGGCGTGTGCGGCAGCCAACTGCGAGTCGCTGCCGATAACCTGCAACTTGTCGCCGGGGAACACGATGTCGTCGCCGCCCGGAATGTTGATGCGGCGGTGTCCGCGCAGAATGCTGCTCACGTGTATGCCAAAGCGGTTGCTAAGGCGCAGGTCGGCAAGGCAGAGACCTGCCCACGTAGAGTTCTCCGGAATCTCAATCTCGGAGATATGAATATCGCGGTCGAGCAAGTGGCCTTCGTATAGCGGCTTCTTCAGTCCGAGCACCTGCTGCTCTATGTCGCGCGAACGCAGGTTCTGCACAAACATACGTTCCATCTTAATGCTCTGTTTCTTCAGTCCGCGCGAGAGAATCATGATGCCCACCACAGCCACGGCGATGGTCATCATGAGTGCATTGGTGAAGCGTGTGAGGAAGTTGCAGATGTAGAACACGAACGCAGAGGCGATAATCAGTCGCACGAGGATAGTGACGAGAAGCGGCATACGGTTAGAGCGGCTGTCGTTCCACAGCGCGCGGAACTCCTCTGAGTGGTTCTTCTTCATGACGATGGCACGCAGGAACGGAGCGATGAACATCACCGTGAGCACACCGCAGATGCCGTTAGCCCACCAGTGCATGCCTGGCATCATGCGGCGTATGAACGGCAGGAAGAACGTGAACATCAGGGCGATTGTAGCCACGGAGAGGATTGAGTAGATGAGAGTGATGCGAGCCATCTGCGCTATCAGCGAGTGCCAGTTGCTCATCGGTGCCGACGACGGGTGGGAGAGCGTGATGTTGTTCAGCGCACGCACCCATGTCTTTGGCAGGTGACGCTCCAGAACGTTGTAGCTTGGCACCGAGAGGCGTATCATGTAGGGTGTGAGGAACGTCGTGATAACCGACACTGCTACAACGACGGGGTAGAGAAACTCGCCTGTGACGTGCAGCGAAAGTCCTAATGAGGCGATGATGAACGAGAACTCGCCAATTTGCGCCATCGAGAAACCGCAACGCATAGCCGACTTCAGCGACTGGCCGCCGATGAGGAAACCGAACGTGCCGAAGATAGACTGTCCGATGAGTATCGTAAGCACGAGCACGCCTATCGGGATGGCGTACTCGACGATGATTTTCGGGTCGACAAGCATACCTACCGACACGAAGAACACAGCGCCGAAGAGGTCTTTCACGGGCGCGACGAGCTTCTCAATCTTTGCTGCTTCGATGGTTTCGGCAAGGATGCTGCCCATCACGAATGCGCCGAACGCCGAGCTGAAGCCCACCTTCGTAGAGACTACTGCCATGAGGCAGCACAGACCGAGCGACACGATGAGCAGCGTCTCGTTGTTGACGAGCTTGCGTGTGGAGCGCAGGAACCAGGGCACGGCGAAGATGCCGACAACAAACCACAGCACGAGGAAGAAGCCAATCTTAACGATCGAGCCTATCATCTCGCCGCCGTCGGGATTGTTGCCGCTGGCGATGGCAGACAGCATCACCATCATGACGATGGCGAGTATGTCCTCAAGAATGAGCACACTCATCACGGGCTGCGCAAACTTCTGCTGACGCAGTCCCATGTCGGTGAATGCCTTATATATAATAGTGGTGGAGCTCATGGCGAGCATACCGCCGAGGAATATGCAGTCCATACGCTTCCAATCGAAAGCGTGTCCGACGACGATACCAAGTGTCATCATCGCGAAGATAATGGTGAGCGTGGTTATCACTGGCGTGATACCCATCTTTATAATCTTTTTGAACGAGAAGTCGAGACCGAGCGAGAAGAGAAGGAACATCACGCCGATGTCTGCCCAGGTCTTGATGTCTACGGTGTCCATTACGGACATGGTGTATGGCATGTGCGGACTCACGATGAAGCCTGCCATGATATAACCGAGCACAAGCGGCTGCTTGAGCTTCTTGAAGAGTAGTGTAACGGTGCTCGCAACAATAAGGATAAGGGCGAGGTCGTTGATCAATGTAGGTACTTCGGACACTTTGTTTTCTTTAAAACAAGACAACCCAAACGATTATGTTTGGGCTGTCTTTCATTTTATTAAATTGTTTTCTTTGTTGCCTTGAAGCAACGCTTAGTCGTTGTAGTGGGCTGTCAGTTCGCAGATCTTGATGATCACCTGCATAGCCTTCTCCATCACCTGAACGCTCACGAACTCGTGAGGACCATGGAAGTTGCAACCGCCTGCGAAGATGTTGGGGCATGGCAGACCCTTGAACGAGAGCTGCGCGCCGTCTGTACCGCCACGGATGGGCTGCACCTTCGGAGCAACGCTGCTTTCCTGCATCGCCTTCAGCACAATGTCGATGACGTGCATGTTCGGGTCTATCTTCTCCTTCATGTTGTAGTACTGGTCGTAGAGGTTCACGCTTACGGTGCCCTCGCCCCACTTCTCGTTCATCTTGCGTACGCACTCCTCAATGAAGTCCTTGCGACGCTCGAACTTCTCGCGATCGTGGTCGCGGATGATGTACGACAGTGTTGCCTTCTCACAGCATGAGTTGATGCCCAGGAGGTGGTAGAAGCCTTCGTAGCCTTCTGTCTCCTCAGGTGTGTCGGTGGCAGGAATCATCTCGGCAAACTCTACCGCGAGGCGCGAAGCGTTTACCATCTTGCCCTTGGCATAACCAGTGTGCACACTCACACCCTTGATGTTTACCTTGGCACCCGCAGCGTTGAAGTTCTCGTACTCCAGCTCGCCGAGGTCGCCGCCGTCGATGGTGTAAGCCCACTCGCAGCCGAACTTCTCGACATTGAAGTGGTGGGCACCCATTCCGATTTCTTCGTCGGGGTTGAAACCGATGCGAATGTCGCCGTGCTCCACTTCGTCGTGGTCGCGCAACCAGCACATTGCCTGCACAATCTCAGCGATACCTGCCTTGTCGTCAGCGCCGAGCAGAGTAGTTCCGTCGGTAACGATGATGTCCTCGCCGATGTGTGCCTTCAGCTCAGGGAACTTTGTCGGCGAGCTGACGATGCCTTCAGAGAGAACGATGTCGCTGCCGTCGTAGTTCTCTACGATGCGCGGGCGGATGTTCGCTCCACTGCAGTCGGGTGATGTGTCGTAGTGCGAGATGAAGCCAATAGTCGGAATGTTCTTCTTCGTGTTTGCCTTCAGCGTAGCGTAGATGTAGCCTTGCTCGTCCATCTCAACGTCGCTCATGCCTTCGCGCTCAAGCTCCTCTTTCAGATACTTGGCGAAGATGAGCTGCTTCGATGTGCTCGGCACGGTCTGCGACTCCTCGCTCGACTGCGTGTCGAATTGTGTGTATTTAAGAAATCTTTCGGTAATATCCATTTTGGTTGTATATTAGATGATACTGTTCTTCTTTGTCCACTCTACAATCTCTGGGATGTAGCCGAATGCGAGACCCGTAACGGTGTCTGCGCAACCGTAGTAGACAGCGATGCGACCAGTCTCTGGGTCGTGAACCTCAGCACATGGGAAGCATACGTTTGGCACGTCGCCCATGCACTCGTAAGGAGTCTGCGGAGAAATGAGGTACGGACCCGAACGGTGTGTAGCCTTCCATGGCTGCTCGAGGTCGAGGAGAGCAGAACCGAAAGCGTAAACATAGCCGTTGCAAGAGCGGAGCACGCCGTGGTAGAACAGCAACCAGCCCTCTGATGTCTTAACAGGAACAGGACCTGCACCTATCTTCATGCACTGCCAAGCTGAAAGCTCGAAGGCTGCCGGTGCCATAACGTGGCGGTGGCGTCCCCAGAACTCCATGTCGGGCGACTCGCTGTAGAAGATATCACCGAACGGTGTGTGACCAGTGTCGCTCGGACGAGAGAGCATAGCGAAGTTGCCGTTGATCTTCTCAGGGAACAATACGCCGTTACGGTTGTAAGGCAGGAATGCGTTCTCGAGCTGGTGGAATGTCTTGAAGTCCTTTGTCCAAGCGATGCCGATTGTAGGTCCGTGGTAGCCGTTGCACCATGTTACATAGTAGCGGTCCTCGATGAAGCAAACGCGCGGGTCGTAGCCGTATACCCACTCGCCGATCTCCTTGTTGTCGCACTCGAAGCGGAGCGGCTCCTCGTTGATGTTCCAGTTCACGCCGTCCTTAGAGAAACCTACGTGGAGCACCATGCGGCGGTTGGTGTCGTCGCAACGGAATACACCTGCGAAGCCCTCACCGAAAGGAACTACAGCACTGTTGAAGATACTATTTGATGTAGGCAGCAAGTCGCGCGGAATGATTGGATTCTTTGAACAGCGCCATAACGGAGTTCTCTGACCTTCGGGACGATCTTCCCAAGGCATGTTTGGCAATGGGTTGCCTGAAATGATAAGTTTGCTCATAGTTTTTTAAGTTTTAAAGTTCCTCTTCTGTCCGCCGCATGGAGGAAAGAAGAGGCTTCTTGGTTGTTATTGTTATACGAAATTATTTCTTGTCAGGGTATGTGAACGGCACAAACCATGTGATGAGGAATGCCGGTATCGTGCAGAAGAGCACGAAGATGAAGAAGTTCTGGTAGCCGAGCATATCGCTTACGTAGCCGCTGAGCATGCCCGGAAGCATTACGCCGAGGTTCATGATGCCCGAAGCGAATGCGTAGTGGGCCATCTGGTGCTTGCCCGGCGCAATCTGCTGCATCATGAAGAGAGTAAGACCTACGAAGCCGAAGCCGTAGCCGAAGTATTCGAGAACGATACCGCCACCGATGAGCCAGAGGCTGCTTGGCTGATAGATAGCGAGCAGGGTGTAGGCAACGAACGGAAGGTTGAACACGCAGCAGAGCGAGAAGAGCGACTTCTGCAAGCCGCGGTGTGCAACGTAATAGCCTGCAAGCACACTGCCGATAACGAAGGCTGCTGCGCCGAAGGTGCCGTAGCACAAGCCGATTTCCTTCTCTGTGAGTCCGAGACCGCCGCTTGCAACGTCGGCTTTAAGGAACAACGGCACAATCTTCATCACGAAGCCCTCTGCAAAACGATAGAGGATGATGAAGAATATATAATAAAGAATGTGTTTTTTGCGGAAGAGGTCGACGAACACATTGCCCAAGTCGATCATTGTCTGCTTTAAGTCGGGCTTTTCGGCTGCGTCCTTTGCCTTTTCCGACGGCACGAACTTAGCGTTGTACAGACCGAGCATAACCATTATCACGCCAATCACAGCCATGATTATAGTCCAAGCCACTACTGTTCCGTTGTGCTTTGCAGCAGCTGCGGCTGTAGCGCTGAGTCCGGTGAGGTCGCCCGTGTAGTAGTCGATGAGCATACCGGCAAGATAAACCAAACCGCCGGTAGCGGCAATCTTTGCAATGTTATAGAACGCACCCTGCCAGCCGATGTAGCGAGCCTGGTCGTCTTTAGACAGCGAAACCATGTATACGCCGTCGGCAGCTACGTCGTGTGTAGCGCCGCTGAATGCGATGACAGCGAGCAACGCAATGCTTAATGCGAAGAAATTTGGAAGATGCAGAGCCAAGGCAACGAGTCCGAAGATGCAGCCGGTAGTAATCTGTGTAACGATGACAAAGAACTTCTTTGTCTTATACATCTCAAGAAGCGGACTCCAAAGCGGTTTCAGTGTCCAAGGCAGCATGATAAACGAAGTCCAGAGCGCAATCTGTGTGTCGCTTACATCAAGGCCTTTAAACATAAGTGTACATACCATGTTTAGCACCACGAACGGCATACCCATGGCGAAGTAAAGCGTCGGAATCCATGATATAGGGCTGCGCTTGTTGTCTTCAATAGCTATTTCTTTCATTGATTTGGTTTGAAAATATTAGTTTTTTTATTGTTTAATTAAAGTAGTGATTTTATTGTTTCGTGTGTTTTGCACGTGTTATGAGCGTATGTCTCGCACGTTTGGTGAAATAAGTCCCGCTCCGATTGCGAGTTTTCACGGTGTGAAGTTACTAAGAAAATGTCGAATGACAAAGCAACTGCGCCTAAAATTTGTTCAACAGCCCGATGATTGTATCCACTTCTTCTTCAGTAAGCGTTTGGTTGAGCGGAATGCTCAGTTCTTCGGCGTGTATCTGCTCGGTTACGGGCAGCTTTTGTTCTGCCATTTCCTTGTAGCAAAGCTGTCTGTGCGGCGGTATCGGGTAGTGAACCTGCGTCTGCACGCCGTTCTCAAGCAGATACTTCTGCAGTTCGTCGCGCTGTTTGCACAGAATGGGGAAGATATGGTGCACGCTCTGCTTGCAGTATTCCATTGAAGGAAGCTGCAGACGCTCGTTCTGTATGCGCTCTGCGTACTGCAAAGCGATATTGCGTCGGCGTGAATTGTCGGCGTCAAGATAGCGCAGCTTCACGCGTAGCACGGCAGCCTGCACCTCGTCCAATCTGCTGTTTCTGCCCTTGTAGTCGAAAACGTACTTGCGGCTCGAACCATAGTTGGCGAGTGCCGCAATCGTCTCGGCAAGTTCGGTGTCGTTGGTCGTAACAGCTCCGCCGTCGCCCAATGCACCGAGGTTCTTGCCTGGATAGAAGCTGTGAGCGGCTGCGTCGCCCAGCGAACCAGTGCGTCGATTGCCGAAATAGCAACCGTGAGCCTGCGCGTTGTCCTCGATGAGTCGCAGGTTATGGCGTCGGCAGATGTCGCCGATATGGTCGGTATAAGCGCACTTGCCGTAGAGATGTACAATCATTACGGCACGTGTTCGGGGAGTTATCGCCTCCTCAATGCGTGTGTCGTCAATCTGGAACGTGTCGATGCGCGGCTCGACGAGCACTGGCTTTAGGTTGTTCTCGGTGATGGCGAGTATGGTTGCGATGTATGTGTTGGCAGGCACGATTACCTCGTCGCCGTCCTCCATTATGCCCATCTCTTTGTAGGCACGCAGAATGAGTGTAAGGGCGTCAAGTCCGTTGCCGCAACCTATGCAGTGAGTTGTTCCGATGAAACTGGCGAACTCTTCGCAGAACGCCTTGTTCTCTGCTCCCTGCAGATACCATCCGCTGTCTACAACGCGCTGCACGGCTTCGCTTATCTCGCTGCCGTGTTGCGCTGTAACAAGCTTTAATTCAAGATATTTTATCATTTCGTAAAACTATACTTTAATGTTACAGAACAGCCTATGTTCTCCTTAAACTCGCATAAACCGTAGTTGGGTATGCCGTCTTCCGTCGACGGACCGATGTCGAGTGTGCGCAGTCCGGCTTCGTAATAATGACGGAACAAGGAGTAGGTGAGGAAGTTCATCGGACGCAACGCCGAATACTCGCGTATGTCGCCCCAATATACCACTTGCGCAACGCCCTCGGCTACATGAAAAACCTGCGCTGCAGCCACGTCTTCGCCTTCATGTTCGAGCACGAAGAAGTCGGCTTGTACGACATTGCTCACCGTCTGCCACACTTGCTCCAGCGTCATGCGCAGCGGAAAGCCGCGCTCTTCGCGGTTGCGGCGTATCACTTCGTATGCACGAGCCACGTCGCTATGGTCGTTGCTGTTAAGCTTTATGAGGTTGAACGATTCCTTCAGCGCATGATGAAGGTTCTTCCTTGCGCTGCGGTCTATTATCTTTTCGTAGTCGGCGATGCGCTGCAGGTCTACATGATAGTTGAGATCGGTGCAGCGCACGTTCATCTTGCGCGTGAGCACACTCGTCCATTTCGACAGTTGCGTCTCGTCGTAGACCATCGGCTGCAGCGTAACAGCAAGTTGCAGCGAACGTTCTGCAGCGTATGTGAGCAGCAAGTCGACAGCCTCCTCCATGCGTTCAAGGTTCTGAACGCCACGTGTCGTGAAGCCTCCGAACGGAGCCGAAAATGGTGAGCGCAACATTCCGTTGCGCTCACCAAGTATAATGCCGAAGCGGTGCTTCGTATCGTGAACAGACAAATAGTGCAGATCTTCAGCCTTGTCGCGGTTCAGTTCGGTGAAGTCCACCGAGTTGAACACATGCTGCGGCGTGTAGATATTTGCATATTCGTCGGGAGATAGTCGTTCTATCTGCATCATTTCTTTACACCTTTATATTTAAGAAACTCCTCATAGTCGTAGATGTAGTCGCTCTCGTCGTACAGCTCCGAGGCGAGCACGAGGCACACCGCACCCGACGAGAAGTCGTCGATGGTGCGCCATATTCCAGTTTCTATGAGCAGTCCTTGATAAGGGCGGTTGAGCAGAATCTTGCGCTTCTCGTGTCCGTCGTCGAGAGTGACGGTGAACGAGCCGCTCAATGCAATGAGCAGTTGCTTCAATCGCTTGTGAGCATGACCGCCACGCATCGCGCCAGCCGGCACATCATAGAGCCAGTAGGCGCGTGCAATATGGAACGGCACGTTCTTGAACTCCTCAACAACAGAGAGGTTGCCGCGTCGGTCCTCAATCTTCGGGATGTCAATTATCTTAGCATCTGCTACTTTCATAATCAGATATTTACTCTATGTTTACTTATCCATGTACGGGTCGGTGCCCAATACGGTGGCAGCCAGGCGCTTTGCCTTGTTGCGCAGCTCGGTTGTGTCGTCTGTCGGTTCGCCGTAGCAGAGCACAACGCCCATTCGTCTGCCGAAGTGAGCCTCCTCCTTACCGAAGATGCGTATGCGTGTGCGGTCTTCCTTCAGAGCGTCGACGAAGTTGTACGGCAGTGGGTCGTTCGACTCCTTCGGTGAGAGGATAACCGCACTTGCGCCTGCGTGCTCCAGGTGTATGCCAGCGATAGGCAGACCCATAACGGCACGGAAGTGAAGCTCGAACTCCGAAAGGTTGGTTGTGTGGCCCAGTGTCACCATACCCGTGTCATGCGGACGCGGAGAAAGCTCGCTGAAGATCACCTCGCCCTGCTTTGTGAGGAAGAACTCAACGCCCCAGATGCCGGCGCCGGTCAGTGCGCGTGTCACCTTCTCAGCCATATCCTCAGCCTTGCGCAGCTCGTCCTCCGGAATAGCGAACGGCTGCCAGCTCTCGCGGTAGTCGCCGCCTTTCTGCACGTGTCCGATAGGCGGGCAGAACAGCGTCGGTCCGTCCTTCTGTGTCACGGTGAGCAGTGTGAACTCAGAGTCGAAGTGGATGAACTCCTCGATGATAATCTCCTTAACGTCGCCGCGGCTGCCTTCCATTGCGTCGTTGAACGCCTTCTCAAGGTCGGCTTCGCTGCGCACGATGCTCTGTCCGTGACCAGACGACGACATGAGCGGCTTGATAACGCACGGGAAACCAATCTCCTTAGAGTGTTCGCGCAACTGCTCGAGTGTAGTAGCGTAGAAGTATTTTGCTGTGCGCAGACCGAGTTCCTTTGCGGCGAGGTCGCGAATAGCCTTGCGGTTCATCGTGTAGTTGACGGCGCGTGCGCTCGGCACTACCTGTATGCCCTCCTTCTCGAAGTCGAAGAGGCGCTCGGTGCGTATAGCCTCAATCTCAGGCACGATGACGTCGGGGCGGTGCTTCTCAACGACAGCGCTCAGCGAGTCGCCGTCGAGCATGTTGAACACCTCGTGCTCGTCTGCAACCTGCATAGCCGGTGCATTCTCATATCTGTCGCATGCCACGACATACTGTCCTGCACGCTTTGCGGCGATGACAAACTCCTTGCCCAGTTCGCCCGAACCCAATAACAATATCTTCTTCATAGCTTATTCTCCTATCTTTATTATGTATTCGCTCATGAACGAAGCACCCGGCTGCAGGTGATTCATTAAGTATTTATCACGGAACTGTCCGCGATACTCGTAGTGGTCGTGTACGCCGTACCACGGCTCGATGCAGAGGAACGGAGCGTTCTTGCCGTATGGTGTCCAGATGCCAACGCAAGGAGCGTTGAAGCTGACTGTGACTGCAGGACGCGCTGTCTGCGGGTCGAGTATTTCTATCTCGCGCAACTGGCACTTGTCGATGATAACCGCGTCGTCCTTGAAGCTCTCCTCGTTGAAAGCCCAAAGTCCGCCGTTGCATCCCTCCAGTTCGTAGCGGTCGTCGGTGATGCAACCCTCGTGGTTGCCGTAGATGCGCTCAATCTTGTCGCCGCGGTCGAAGCGCAGACAGCCCTTGATAGGCTCGCCTTCCTTCACTCCCGGCAGGTAGAAAGCGGGGTGAGCGCCAATCTGGAAGTGTATCTCGCGTGTGTCGGTGTTATGAACATGCCAGATGACGTGTATCTCGTTCTCCACGAGCTTGTATGTTACAGACAGCATGAAGTGGTAGGGATACTGTCGCAGAGTGTTCTCTGTGTCTGAGAGCACGTATGTCACGCGGTCGTCAGCCTTCTTCAGCACTCGGAAGTTCATGTCGCGTGCAAATCCGTGGCGTCCCATCTGATAGGTGTCGCCTTCGGTGCGGTATGTACCTTTCCACAGTCCGCATACAATAGGGAAGAGGATAGGCGAACGGCGTCCCCAGTAGCGGTCGTCGCCCTGCCACAAATACTCCTTGCCCTCGTCGTCCTTGATGCTTTGGAGCTCGGCTCCAAGGTCGGACACTTCAACTGTTAACAGTTCATTGTGCAATGTTTCCATTTCGATAATCTATTAAATTATTCTTGAGTTCTTTCGTTGAACTTCTCCATGAGCCACACCTTCTGGTCGGCGATAGTGAGATGGCTGTTGTCGAGCACCAGCGCATCGTCAGCCTGACGCAGAGGCGACGTCTCGCGATGTGTGTCTATATAGTCGCGCTGCTCCACGTTCTGCAGTATCTCGTCGAAGTTGGCGGGCATGCCCTTTGCTTCAAGCTCCTTGAAGCGGCGCTGGGCGCGTATCTCGGCAGAAGCGGTGACGAAAATCTTCAGTTCGGCGTTGGGGAACACCACCGTACCGATGTCGCGTCCGTCCATCACGATGCCTTTCTCCTTGCCCATAGCCTGCTGCTGCTCCACGAGTTTCTCGCGTACGAACGGCAGCGCCGCAATCGGACTCACGTGCTGCGACACCTCCAGTGTGCGTATGTCGCGCTCCACGCACTCGCCGTTGAGGCACACCTCCGGCAGCTTTGTCTCGCTGTTCAGCTTGAAAGTGAGCTTCACGTCGGGCAGCAGCGCCTTCAGTCGCGCTTCGTCGATATTGTCGTCTGCGTCGAATACGCCGTTGCGCATGGCGAACAGCGTCACGGCACGGTACATGGCGCCCGTGTCAACGTATATGTATCCCACTTCGCGTGCAAGATCCTTTGCCATTGTGCTCTTGCCGCACGATGAGTAGCCGTCGATGGCTATCACAATCTTCTTCATATTATAGTTGTATGAGTTTTGTTTAAGTTACTTACTTTCGTCTAAGGTGTTAGAAACTGTCCGAAGCTGCAAGCTGTTCGTCAGCTTCTGTCTAAAGCGAGAAGGCGAGGTTCAGCATGAGCGACGAGCTCGAAACATGATACTTGCCGTATGCTAAGTTCACCTTGAAGCGGTTCAGACTAAGACCGGCTCCCACCGAGAATCCCGCCAGATGTGTGCTTCCGCCCTCCGTGGTGTTTATCTCCATCTCGTCGGCGCGTCGGAAGTTGTATCCCAGTCCGAGCCAGAAGTTCTGCGAGATGGAAGCGTCTACGCCCAGCACCAGGTGGTTGAAGAAGCGGTAGTTCCAGTGGGTAAGGTCGACGAGCGTAGCCGACACGCGCAGCGGCGTATGTGCAAGGCGCTTGCTCGCACCTATCTGTATGTCTATCGGCATCGGGTCGTACTCGTCGTCGTACGCCTTCAGCTGTCCGCCCAGGTTCTTTGCCACAACAGATAGCGACCAGTCGTGGTTGGGGTCGTAGTAGTTGAGTCCGAGGTCAATGCCTGCACCGATAGAGTTGTAGTCGCCGATGTGCGATGTCAGGAATTTCGCCGTTATACCACCCGCGAAGCGGTCGTTGAGCATATACGAGAAATAGCCAGCCACAGCGATGTCGCGCGCCGAGAACTCGCCCAACTGGTTGTTGTTGGCGTCGGTGTGTCGCATCTTGCCGTAGTTCATATACTGTCCAGACACAGCCCACGAAGCACGTTCGCCCACGGTGCGGTTGAACGTGGCGCTCGCCGTTGTGGCTCCAGCCATGTATGTCATGACGTTCAGACCGATTGTCTTGTCGCTTACAGAAGAGAGCAGGGCAGGGTTGCTGAACATCAGCGCGGCGTCGTCTTCTACGATCGTCACGTTGTCGCCACCCACTGCTGCTGCGTGTGCGCTGACCGGCAGACGCAGGAAGTTGTATGCTGTCTGGCTCTCCTGCGCCGATAATGCCGTCGTTGCGAGCGCGGCCATTGTTGTTATTATTGCTTTCTTCATTCTTCTGCAAAGTTAGTTATTTATTTTAATAATAACGCAGGAGTTTCCGATTTGTTGTGTTCGGAAAAGCATAAAAAAAAGTAGCGGAGGTCTCCGGCCTCCGCAGCAATAAGCGATACTAACTTTATTTATTAGTGTCTGACTTGGTGCTGCGGAGGCCGGAGACCTCCGCTACTTGTAGGCTCATGATAGAATCAATACATGTTCTGTATGAGCCATTGGTGTTCTACTTCTCGCCAACAATCTCCTTGGCGCGTTCGAGTGCCAGGTTGATGTGGCTGCAGATGTTCTCCTCGCCCACGAGGTCGTAGAAACGAGCCTTCTGAAGCTGTGCGTGAACCTTCTCGCTTACGCCCGACAGCACGATAGTGATGCCCTCGTTCTTGCTCATCTCGCAGAGGTTGGTGAGGTTGTGTATGCCCGTCGAATCGACGAACGGCACCTTGCGCATACGTATGATGCGCACCTTCGGACGGTCGCCGAACGAAGCCATAATCTCCTCAAACTTGTTGCCGGCACCGAAGAAGTACGGACCGTTTATCTCGTACACCTCTACGCCCTCAGGTATAGTGATATGCTCAATGTTTCCCTTGCTGATGTCCGACTCCTCGTTTATCTCGTCCATGATAACCTTCACGTCCGTAGTCTCCGACATACGCTTCATGAAGAGCAGGCAGGCGATGATGAGACCCACCTCGATAGCCACGGTGAGGTCGAAGATGATGGTGAGGAAGAAGGTGATGAGCAGCACCGTCACGTCGCTCTTCGGGTTCTTCATGAGCGCCATGAACGAGCGCCATCCGCACATGCCGTAGCTAACGATTACGAGTACGCCAGCCAGACAAGCCATCGGGATGTACTTTGCCAGCGGCATGAAGAAGAGGAAGATGAGCAGCAGCACAACGGCGTGGATGATGCCGGCGATAGGTGTGCGTCCACCGTTGTTGATGTTGGTCATCGTGCGGGCGATGGCGCCGGTAGCCGGGATGCCGCCGAAGAGCGGCGAAGCGAGGTTGGCAACGCCCTGCGCCACAAGCTCGGTGTTAGAGTTGTGGTGGTCGCCGATAACACCGTCGGCTACGGTTGCCGACAGCAGCGACTCGATAGCGCCGAGCACGGCGATTGTCATAGCCGGAGCAACCAGACTCTTTATTGCCTCCCAGGTCATGGCAGGCACCTGCACGTCGGGTATGGCGTTGCTCACGTTGAAGCGGTCGCCGATGGTCTCGATGCTTGTGATGCCGGCGTACTGCTTAAGGAGCAGAGCGGCGATGGTCATAACGATGATAGCCACAAGCGAACCCGGTATCTTCTTGCTGAACTTCGGCGTGATGGCGATAATCACGACGCTCACAATGCCCACCAGCGAGCACCATAGGTCGGCTGTAGAGAAGTGCTGTATGTAGCATGCCCACTTCTCGATGAAGTCGGACGGCACTGAGTCGATGGTCAGTCCGAAGAGGTCCTTAATCTGTGTGGTGAAGATGGTTACGGCGATACCGCTCGTGAAGCCTACAACAATAGGGTAGGGAATGTACTTGATGATAGTACCGAGCTTGAGCAGACCGAACAGAATGAGGAACACGCCAGCCATGATGGTGGCGATGGTGAGTCCTTCGATGCCGTACTTCTGTATGATGCCGTAGATGATGACTATGAAAGCACCGGTCGGACCGCCAATCTGCACCTTGCTACCGCCGAGCAACGACACAAGGAAACCGGCTACGATGGCAGTGATGATGCCTTTCTCGGGTGTTACGCCCGAGGCGATGCCGAATGCGATGGCGAGCGGCAGTGCCACAATGCCTACAATGATGCCCGCCATGAGATCGGACATAAAGTTCTTTTTGTTGTATGACTTCAGCGTGTCAAACAACTGGGGCTTTAAATCGAATGTTTTCATCCGTATAAATTAGTGTTGAATGTGAATATAAAATTATAGTTTCCTGTAAACGGATGCAAAATTAAGCATTTTTATGTAAATAGCGAAATAATGCTATTGCTTTGTTATATAAAAAACGTAACTTTGCAAATCTCAGGGGGTGCAGCTGTCTCAGCTGCACCAACCAAGCAAATCTTAGGGGGTGCACTTGTCTCCGCTCGGCTTTGCCGCTTGCCAGAGCAAGAAGTGCACCAACCAAGCAATCAATGCACCTCAAAGGGGGTGCACTTGTCTCAAGTGCACCAACCGAGCAAATAATGCATATCTTATCATAACACCATTCAACCAAATTGGAACAGAAAAAATCAAAGAAAGCAGACCTTGAACGCAAGCGACCGCTTTGGTTCTTGATAGGACTTTTCTTGCCTGCGTTGCTCTTTTTCGCTCTCTTGGAGCTTGTCACGTGGAGCGCGAGCAGAGACGTGTCCGACAAGGATCTTGACGACTTCCTTGAAGAAATGGAACATCGTCCGAAGAACGAGCGCGAGGATATGGTGGCAGCGATGGACGCCCACCAGCAACCGAAAGCCACCGAGCGTGTGAAAGTGGTTGACGAGCGCAAGGAGATGGAGAAACTGAAGACCATCACCGATATGCGCATCGTGGGCGACGATGACGACGTGCAACCCACAGACAAGCACGACCATAAGAAGGACGAACCGAAGGCTGCGGCTGTAGATATGGGCGATAACCCGCTCAACTTCCGCATCGTGGAGCAGTTGCCCGAGTTTCCGGGCGGCATGTCGGCTTACGTGAAGTGGCTCACCAAAAACCTTAAGTATCCTCTCGCTGCACAGAAGCAGAAGATAGAGGGTCGCGTGGTGGTTTCGTTCGTCATCAACCGCGACGGATCGCTCACGGACATAAAGGTTTCGAAGTCGGCTAACCCGATTCTCGACAGCGAGGCGCTGCGCGTGGCGAAAATGATGCCCAAGTGGAAGCCGGGTCTTAACAACAACAAGCCCTGCCGCACACTCTTCGCCGTGCCAATCGACTTCAAGTTGTAGAATCTCAACATCACCACCTCACCATCTCACCATCTCACCATCAAATATCAACATATCAACATAACAACACCACAACATCAATCATGCACACATCAGATCAAATCTTGAAACTTGTCAACGACACACTTGACAACCTCGCATACGACCGCAAGCCGTCGTCGCTCTACGAACCTATCCGCTACGTCCTTTCACTTGGCGGCAAGCGCATACGCCCCGTGCTGATGCTCCTTGCCTACAATCTGTTTAAGGACGACCCCGAGTCGATAATCATGCCTGCTTGTGGCTTGGAGACATACCACAACTACACGCTTCTGCACGACGACCTCATGGACAATGCCGACCTGCGTCGCGGACACGAGACCGTACACCGCCGTTGGGATGCCAACACCGCAATCCTCTCTGGCGACTCGATGCTCGTGCTTGCATACCAGCGCATCGCACAGTGCGACAAGGCTAAGCTCGCAGAGGTTCTCGCTCTCTTCACCGAGACAGCGCTCGAGATTGGCGAGGGTCAGCAGTACGATATGGACTTCGAGCACCGCAACGACGTGGCTGAGGAGGAGTATATTGAGATGATTCGTCTGAAGACAAGCGTGCTTCTTGCCTGCGCCCTGAAGATTGGCGCTGTTCTTGGCGGCGCTTCTGCCGAGGATGCCGACAACCTCTACCGCTTCGGCGAGCAGATTGGCTTGGCGTTCCAGCTGCAGGACGACTATCTCGATGTGTATGGCGACACTAAGGTGTTCGGCAAGGCTATCGGTGGCGACATCACTTCTAACAAGAAGACATACATGCTCATCAACGCTTTCAACCGCGCCAACGACGAGCAGCGCGCCGAACTCATGCGTTGGGTTGAGGCTACTGAGTTCGACCGCGCAGAGAAGGTGGCGGCTGTTACGCGCCTCTACAACGAGATTGGCATCGACCGACTCGCTCAGCAAAAGATAGAATACTTCTTCGCCGAGAGCCGCAAGTATCTTGCTAAGGTGTCTGTTGCCGAGGAGCGCAAGGCAGAACTGGCTGCTTACGCCGAGCGCATGATGAAGCGCAAGTATTAATTTCTATTAGTAGACAAGTAGAAAATGTTCATAGATACACATACGCATTTGGACGGCGAGGAGTTCGCTGCAGACCGTGCCGAAGTAATGGCTCGTGCCCGTGAGGCAGGAGTGGGCAAGGTGTTCCTTCCTGCCATCGACATCAAGTCGACGGAAGCTATCCTCGATGTCTGCCGCCAATATCCCGGCTATGCCTACCCGATGGTGGGTCTGCATCCCGAGGAGGTGCGAGCCGATTGGCGCGAAGTGCTTGTCCAAATGAAGCAATACCTCAAACCCGAGAACCACTTCATCGCTATCGGTGAGGTGGGCTTGGACTACTATTGGTCGCGCGAGTTCGAGCAGGAGCAGCTCGATGCCTTCGAGGAGCAGGTGAAGTGGTCTGTAGAGACACGCCTGCCGCTGATGATTCACTGTCGTAAGGGGCAGAACGAGATGGTGCAGCTGCTGCGCCGCTACAAGAACGACCTGCCCGGCGGCGTGTTCCACTGCTTCACCGGCAACGAGCACGAGGCAGAAGAACTGCTGCAGTTCGACCGCTTCGTGCTTGGCATCGGCGGTGTGCTCACCTTCAAGAAGAGTCATCTGCCCGAAGTGCTGCCTGCCGTGGTGCCTCTCGACCGCATCGTGATAGAAACCGACTCGCCATATATGGCTCCCGTGCCCATGCGCGGACAGCGCAACGAGAGCGCCTATGTCAAGTTCGTGCTCCAGCGCCTCGCCGAAGCCTACGGCGTGAGTGACGATGCCGTTGCCGAGGCTACCAATGCTGCCGCCCAGCGTATCTTCCCGCTGGCGTTTGCAGAGTAAAGGTTAGGTCTTTATTCGGTAGAAGTTAAGCCTTTTTTACAATAAAAGCTTTTCAACAAAAAGCGTAGGACGATACATTATGAAATTCCCGCGATGATGTAATGATGTTACATCATCGCGGGAATTTTGTTTTAGCACCGCGGGAGTACGGTTACATCATCGCGGGAATTTCTCGATTATTATGCTTTTGTAATATAGTCGATTATAAAATATCCAAACATCACGGCAAGCAGTCCGCAGAACATGCTGCTGGCGATGTAGAGTAGGGCGACGAAAGCGTTGTCGCCACGCAAGAGTGCGATGTTCTCGTTGCAGAATGTGGAGAACGTGGTGAAGCCGCCGCACAAGCCGGTGGTAAGCAGCAGTGTTGTGGTGTTGTTGCCAAGGTGTCCGCGTGCAGCGAGTCCGTAGAACAAGCCGATGAGCAGACAGCCTACGATGTTCACGGCAAACGTGTGATAGGGGAACGCCCCCGACATGTTGTCTTGCACAAACTTTGAAACGGCGTAACGCAAAGCCGAGCCGACGCCACCGCCAAGAGCTACTATTAATAATGTACGAAGCATATTCTTATTCTTAATGGATATCTTTTTCTTAATGGGTATCTTATTGTTAATGGATATCTTTTTTTTATAGATATCTTTATTTGATTTTAAACGATTTCTGTATTTAAACTGAAAGTTACTACTTTTTTGCAGAACGCTGAGACAACTTGTTCTGTTTTTACGCTTTGTTAACAATGTGGAGTCTACTCTTAGTTGTGTAATATTTGTTAAAAGAACAGCCTTCCGGCATACACCCTATACATTATTTCACTATATTTGCAGCATGTAAAACCTAATCCACTGCTTATGAAAAAGTCTGTTTTCATATTATTGTGTATGCTGTGCAGCTCATTCATTTTCTGTACTGCACAACAATTGGACATGCAGCATAACATGTTTCGTAGCGGTGATGTCATAAAGAAGGTGCTGTGTACGTTGACGGAAGAGAGTACAGACTGTAAGGAAACAAAGCTATGGACAATTCATGGGAAGGATGACGAGATGTCGGTTTTACAGAAATTCTACCAATCGAATGATTCTCTCCGCAATATATACT
>OWJI01000029.1_pt1 | contig 99027 bp, 117 predicted proteins | sample 1732541 | NCBI WGS metagenome assembly OWJI01 (sample SAMN05065727, study PRJEB22554) | human gut metagenome | biome: ENVO:2100002; feature: ENVO:00000062; material: ENVO:00002003 | host: Homo sapiens | place: USA
GGGGCTACGCCCCAAACCCCATTTTCAAAAATTATATAGGTTTATCGACAGTCTGTAAAAATTATCCCACATTTTCCGTACCTGACAGCACTGCCCTGACACCGTCATAATTATAATATAATCACCTTTGACTTTTAAAGCCCGATATGCTATACTGGTTTTGAAAACCGGAATTATTCCGGCTAAAGATTTAATGGCAGATAATATGTATTTTCACGCATCAAGGAGAAAATAATAAATGAAACTTTTATTCAAGCAAAGATTATTCTCGTGGTTTGACAGCTACGACATTTATGATGAAGCCGGAAATACTGTGTTCGTTGTAAAAGGTGAACTTGCGTGGGGACACCTGCTCCGTATTTATAACTCCTGCGGAAAAGAGGTCGGATACATTAAGGAAAAGGTGTTTACCTGGCTTCCGAAGTTTGAGATGTATGTCGACTCTCGTTATGTCGGCTGCATCAGCAAAGAGTTTACATTCATAAGGCCCAGATTCAACATTGATTATAACGGCTGGAATATAGACGGCGACTGGCTTGAGTGGGATTATAACATCCGTGACTGTACCGGTCGTTACATAGCTTGTGTATCCAAAGAAATCTGGAACTGGACAGACACCTATGTGCTTGATGTGCAAGACCCACAGGACGCATTGTATGTATTGATGCTTGTTCTTGCCATCGATGCGGAAAAATGCTCAAGAAATGACTGAAAACGCATAAAAATTATCCCGCACCTCTGAGGTGCGGGATAATTTTATATGTCGGTTTACTTTTATACCGATATTACTTTTTGAACATACCGAAAACGCCTTTCAGCTTTGATTGCGGTGCAGTTCCGTTCAGCTTGTTTTCGGTATTTGTGAGATATTCATTTGCTTCGGTCGCCTGCTCTGATGTTATGCCGAGTTCGGGAAGAAGCTCTGCAAGCTCGTTCCTTGCATTATTGACATCGGTTACTGTGTTGTAAGTCTTGCTCTTCACGAATTTAAGAGCCCTTTCCTTTGCCGCTTCTTCTCTTGTTGCGGCGGTTTTGATAAGTGATACCTTTCTGAACTTTTCGTCAAAATCCACCAGATGCTTTTTGATAATACCTATATACTTATCCTTTACGGGAGTTCTGAGCTGTGACAGCTTATCCTCGATTTCAAGCAAGTTTCTTTCATAGCTCAGTAAAGGCTCATTTTGCGGAGGTGCGACCTTGAACATTATATTCTGTATCTCCTCAAGCTCCTTTTTGGCAAGGGCGGCATTCTCCCTGTCAGGCAGAACTACTCCGTCAACCGTATTCAGCTTGTCCTCCTGTGCCTTTATGTAATCTGTCGCATCGGTTGCGAGCGTCTTGTCTATACCAAGCTTCGGTAACGTGTCATCAAGCGCCTTTATCGCCTTGTCAACGTCATCGTAGGTGCAACCGGTCGGGGCTATGGATTTTACCAGCTTCAATGCTCTTATCTGCGCCGCCTGCTGACGTGTTTCAGCCTTTGAAAACGTTCCTGTCGTCTTGAAGGTCGTATCAAACTTTGCTATATAATCGTCAATAATCGCAATATACTTATCCTTTACGGGCGTCTTGTAACTTTCAAGCTTTGCCTTTACATCAAACAGCTTCTGCTCATAATCGAGAAGAAGATCGGGATTCGGTTTCGGTACATCGCTCATTATAGCGGTGATCTCCGCAAGCTCGGCTCTTGCCGCTTCCGCTTCTTCCTTACTGTTGAAAGCAATTCCGTCAACGGTATTGACATTGAGATAGCATTGTCTGAATAGCTCACTAACCTGCTCTGCTTCCTCAAAGGTTATTCCGACCGTTAACAGAAATTCATCGACCTTCTGCCTTGCATCAATCAGATCCTGCTCGGTGTAACCTTTGGGAATCACGCTCTTTGCAAAATTCAGTGCTCTTTGTGCCGCCGCTTCTTTTCTTGTTTCATACACCGTAAATCCTACCGTACGGAATGTTGTGTCGAACTTTGCCTTGTATTGCTCGATAATTCCGATATACTTGTTTTTTACGTCTGTTTCATAAGATTCCAGCTTCGCCTTTGTTTCATCAAGCATTTTCTCATAAGGAAGAACGCTGTTCTTGTCAGGCTTCGGCACGGCATTTACTATTGCCGTTATCTCGTTAAGCTCTGCGGTAGCCTTTAATGCCTCTTCCCTGTTTGCAAACTGTATTCCGTCAATTACGCAAAGGTTCTTTTCGACCTCGTCCAGATAAGCGTAAGCGTTTTCCGCCTGTGCCTCGGTTATACCGAGATGCGACAAACGCTCGGTCAGCATCTTAACAGCGTTGTCACGCTCTTCAAAAGATGTTATTCTCATGCCCTTTACATATTCAAAGGCTCTTATTGCCCCAGCTTCTTCTCTCGTCAGACTACGGTCGAATTTTCCCTCTTTCCTGAAAAGCCTGTCGAAATCGGAAAGCAATGCGTCTATATTTTCAAGATATTTGTCCTTAACTTTTGTTTTGAACGAATCTATCTGCTTTCTCTTTTCGATAAGGTCGTTTTCATAATCAAGGTCAGACTTGTCAGTCGGCTTTGTAACCGTTTCAAATATCGCCGTAATCTGCGGAAGTTCTTCTCTTGCAAGGTCTGCTTCCGCTCTTGAGTCCATAAGAACGCCGTCTACGGTGCAATAAAGGTCGTTGAAATATTTAAGACGTTCTTCCACTATATTCCTTGCCTGTACGATCTGTACAGTACTGAGCCCTATCTTTGCGGCGTACTCCTCCATAAGTCCCTTGCACTTCACGGCATCTTCTTCGGTTTCACCGATATTATCGTTTACAAAGCGAGCAAGAATATCGTTCTTGATGTCGAATATATTCACGCCGAAAAATTCGGAGAATTTTCCTATGGAGTCATCCTCATCGCCCATTGTATCAATCAGCTTTGAATAAAAACTGTCCTCGTAAGGATCAAGCTCGAATATCTGCACGATAAAAGCATCTCTCTTTTCGGGGGGAAGACTTATAGACATCATATTGTTGAACATAGCCTGTGCTTTCTGCGTATCAGCCGCACTCACAGTACCGGCAAACTTTATCGCAGTATTCTTCTCTACTATATCAAGCAGTAATAAATGCAGATTGAAGCAGGAATCATAAACACTGTTCACCATATCCTGACGAAGGCTCATTGTGTTAAAAAGTTCCTTTATCTGTGAACGTGCATAGCTGCGGCTCATCATATTTCCGACCGCATTAACAAGGCTGTACGCTATACCCTCGGTGATATTCATTGCCGTTGCATCAAGCTGATTTGACCAGGCGTTTATGGCATTTCCGCCGAATGTAGCCGACTGCCAGCGAGGCCTGCTCTCTTTTCTCAGTTCTCTTGCATATTCGGCATCGTTAAGATCGGTAAGTATCTTTTCATACTTTTTGTCAATGACCTTGAACGCTTCTGTGAATTCGTCAAAATACACACCGTCAAAAGCCATATTCACAACAGCATCTTTATCTATTGTATAAATATCCACGCTGATTATATCCTGTATCAGCTCGAGCAGAGCCTTTTCAATGCAGTATACAAAAGCGCTCGGAGCATTGTTTATAAGATCGTCAAGATCCTCAAATTGCTCGTTTATCTCTGCGAATTTTGTCTGCGCTTCAAGAGCCAGTTCCTTGTACTTGTTTCTGATAATGTTATAAATGTTCCTGTCAGGAGTAATTGTAAACGGAACATTGCAGAACTGAGTTTTCAGTTCATGATTTTCACTTTCGATAATACTTTTTAAATCTCTCGCTTGCATCTGATTTCCTCCGTTTGAATATTGACAGCCTTGCGGCTTTACTGCATACGAAACGTGTATTTTGATATAACCGATATAAAATTTGCACATTCCGTTTATTATTTTTCATATTATCACACAACAAATATATTTTCCACCGTCAAATTCCACGCAGAATTCCTATCAAATTGGCATATCGCTGTAAATCCCATCAGTAAGCCAAATCTTATTGTAAACTTTTCACGTAACCGAGTTGAGTTTTCCTCCCTGCCCCCACGCAAAAGATTACAGCCAAAGTAAATCTGTCGGACAAGTATATTTTTCTGCGTTCCACATTCCCAACTGTAAATCAAACCGCAAAACAGCCACGAAAACAGCTTACACACCTCTTGACATTTGACACACGCCATGCTATAATAACATCGTTATTGATAACAGTGTTATTGATTTTGGGAGGTGGAGTTTTGGCAAATAAGGATCATTCGCTTGACGACAAAATCATCAGGGCGGCATATTCAGAGTTTCTTGCTTACGGCTTTTGTAAAGCCTCGCTCCACAAGATTTCCGAAAAAGCCGGCGTTACCACCGGAGCTATCTACACAAGATACAAAAATAAAGATGCGCTGTTTGTCGCTCTGCTGCAGGATTTTTTTGAAGCGATGAAGGTTATGTTCGCACCTGTCGCAAAGGAATACGAAAAGGCAATGCTCAGTGCAAAGACGGAAGATATTCTCAGTGCCATAAACGCTGAGGAAAAAATATACTTTGAACTGCTTGCCTCGCACTATGACGACTGCACCTTATTCTTCAGCCGCAGTGACGGAAGCTCTGTCGAAACAATGCTGAATGACCTTATGGAGCATAAAACACAGCAAACTGTCGATTTCTTTTTCCGTGTTTACGGGAAAAAGCCAAACGCCGACGCTATCCGTCTTATTATGGGGGCGCAGTTCTGGCATTTCCGTCAGCTGCTGGATAAACGCCCGGATGAAGACAGGATGTTCGCCTGCTTGCGCTCGATTTTGGATTTCACCAATGCCGGTTGGCGACAGCTGTGCCTTACTTTGAAATAACAGCTTTTAATTCAGGGGCGGTGATGCCGCCCGTTTCTTACAGCATATGGTTAGACTATCCTAACCTGCGGAAAAGAGATACCTATGATAGATTTTGAATTCGAATTTCAATATTCGCAAGAAAGTACACCTACGCTCCGAAAAGTCAGCGGAAATATTCCTGCAGGGCGATGCGTGGTGCTTTGCGGCGGAAGCGGCTGCGGCAAGTCCACACTACTGCGATGCCTCAACGGTCTGATACCGCAGTTTTACGAGGGAGAGTTGACAGGCTTCTGCCGCTTAGACGGGCATGGCACAGCAGACCTTAGTATCGGTGAAATCGGGGAGCTTGCGGCATCGGTCTTTCAGGATCCACGCAGTCAGTTCTTCACTGTAAACAGTTCCAACGAGGTCGCATTCGGGCTTGAAAACCACGGCTTGCCTCAGGAAAAGATACGGGATAGGGTCGATGAGGCCTTTCGGACATTTCACCTTGAGCATCTGAAAAACCGCAACGTCTATGAATTGTCAAGCGGTGAGCGGCAATTGATCTCCATACTCTCTGCGTGGGCAATGGACACGGATATTTTTCTTCTTGACGAGCCTACGGCTAACCTTGACTTTGCGGCGACACAGCAGTTGAGAAATATTCTGCTTAAGCTTAAAAAGCAGGGAAAGACTCTGCTTCTCAGCGAACACCGCTTATATTATCTTGCAGATATTGCCGACGAATATTGGATTATGGCAAACGGCGAGATAAAGCATAAATACACTGCCGAAAAAGCAAAATCGCTTTCGCCGCTGCAATTGCACACGCTTTGCCTGCGTACACTTGACCTTGAACAAATCACCGTGTCGGAAAGGCCGCCCCAACCCGAAAATATGCCGCAGGCACTCTTTGTTTCAGACCTTCGGTATGAATACGGCAGGAAAAACAGAGCAATACTTTCAGACGTAAATTTTTCCGTTTGCACGCATGAAATCGTCGGTCTGGTGGGCGCTAACGGTTGCGGCAAAACCACTCTCGGCAAGCTGATTGCAGGACTTTACCGGTCCACAGGCGGCGAGATTTCCCTGTTCGGCAAGGCTCAGAAGCCGAAGCAGCTGCAAAAACAGGTGCTTTTCATAATGCAGGAGGCGGAGTTTCAATTCTTCACAAATTCCGTCCTGCACGAGCTTCAATACGGACATAAGATAACGGATGAATTTGAAAAGAAAACAGAAACGCTTCTTAAAAGTATGGATATGTGGGAATGCCGTGACCGCCACCCGTTTTCCCTCTCAGGCGGGCAGATGCAGCGACTTACGCTGATGATGGCATATCTTTCCGATAAACCGATTATCATACTGGACGAACCAACCGCCGGGCAGGATGCCGAAAGCCTGAAACGGTGTGCAGAATTGATTCGTGAGATGGGAAAAGAAAAGACCGTTCTTATCATTACACACGATCTTGAACTGATAGCAGATGCCTGCGACCGCTGTATCGGGCTGAGCGGCGGTCAAGCCGAAACGGATTTTTTCATTCGGTCACAGCAGGATCTGCAGGCGGTGCAGCGATATATAGAGCGCTTCCATCCGACAAAGGTTTCACCGCCTAAGCAGTACAATGAGCGGTTTCATCCTGCGACAAAGCTGCTTTACTGGTTAGTCTTGACTATCGTTATATCCACATCGGACAATCACCTTGTATATGCCGCTTATGCGGCGCTGATGCTTCTGACTGCCGCTGACGGCAGGCTCACAGCGGCGCTTATCGGCAGTGCGAGCTTCGGTGCGCTGTGGGCGGCAAACGTTCTTCTGCCTGACACACTGTTCTCGTTTATGCTCGTGCTGTTCCCACGAATAATTGCCGTAGGAATTTCTATGATGACGCTTATCGGACGAAATGAAGCAAGCCGCACCCTTGCCGCACTGCGAAATATGCACCTGCCGGAGCGGTTTATTATGATTGTGGCGGTTATCTTCCGCTTTTTCCCGGTGCTTTCGGGAGATATGAAGCTGCTGCGGCAGTCAATCCGGACACGAGGAGCGTTTGTGACGCTGTGGCAGAAGCTCAGGGCGCTACCGTCCTATATCGAAATTCTGACAGTACCTATGGCACTGCGGGTAATACGCATCGCCGAAACGCTGTCAGCTTCCGCAGAAACACGGGGCATCGACCTTAAACGCCGCAAAAGTAATTTCCTGTCACTTCGGTTCTCGGCGTGGGATATTTTGTTCTTCGTTGTGCTGACGGTGTCTGTCGTTGTCGGTCTTATTTTGTGACAGCTGCCCTGAGTGGCTTTCAAATAAAAAATACATATAAAACCAAAGGAGTTTATAACTATGGAAACCGTAAACCGTAACAAGCTTAAAATCAAGGACATCATTACCGTTGTCCTGCTGGCGCTTATAAATGTGGTGCTGTTCTTTGCAAGCTCACTTTTATACGCAACGCCGATAACCATAATTCTTATGCCGGTATTTTTTGCCCTGCTTGAAGGCATTGTCTACTTCATCATCGGCACAAAGGTGAAAAAGCCGGGTGCTATCCTCATTTACAGTATCGTCCGTGCCATTCTGGGCGGATATCTGCCGTACATCATACTTTTCATTCTCTCCGGTGCCATTACCGAACTGCTGCTGTGGAAGATAGGCTACGGCAGTGCAAAAGCGCTGACTATAGGCTATATCATCAATCAGGTGCTTGCCGCATTCGGAAGCACAATAATACCCTACGCTATCGCCGCAAGTGCTATGGCAGATCAAGCAGTAACAGACGGTCGTCAGGATACTATCCTTGATGCGTCAAAGCTGTTACAGTCATGGGTATCCGTTGCGCTTGTAATCGGCGTAATTGTTACCGCCTTTATCGGTGCGCTGATCGGCAAGCGGATCGTAAAGAAACATCTGACGGTATAACGCAGACTAAGGAGCTTCAGATGAACAAAACCCAAAAAACGAACCGCTCCGTTTTCTCGTGGCTGTCGGAGTTTGCAAAAGGCAGACGAGGCGAATATTTACTTAGCGTTATTACTGCGCTTATCGGTGTTGCCTGCTCGCTTATCCCGTATTTTATCATAATAAAAATCATTACAGCACTTATAAACGGCACAGCAGAACTTTCATATTACCTGACGCTCTGCGCATGGATGGCAGGCTTATGGATTTTACGCTATATATTGCACAGCGTGTCCACTACCCTTTCCCACCACGCAACCTTCCATGTGCTTGCTAAAGTGAGGATAATGCTGTTGGACAAGCTGGCGACACTGCCGCTCGGCACTGTGCTTGACCGTTCCTCAGGCTCATACAAGAACATCATCGTGGAACGTGTGGATTCTATTGAAACCACGCTTGCACATCTTCTGCCCGAAATGACCGCCAACATTGTCGGCGCACTGGCTGTACTTGCACTGATATTCGCAAATGACTGGCGTATGGGGCTTTCTATGCTCATTGTTTTGCCGCTGGGTACGCTCTGCTTTATGTCGATGTTCAAAGGCTATAACGAGAAGTTTCAGCGTACCGTCACATCAACAAAAGCGCTCAACGATACCGCAGTTGAATATATCGGCGGCATTGAGGTCATCAAGGCATTCGGACAATCAAAAACCGGTTATGCAAAGTTCGTGTCCGCCGCAAAAGAAGGCGCAGATTGCTTCATCGACTGGATGAAAAGCAGTCTGTTCGGACAGTCCGCAGGAATGGCGATCTTTCCCTCGACACTGCTCGGAGTTCTGCCTGTAGGATGCCTGCTATATATGCAGGGTACGCTTACCGCCGAAACTTTTCTCACTGTTATCGTGCTGTCATTCGGCGTAATGCAGCCGCTTATGACCGCTTTCTCGTATACCGACGATATAGCACAGGTACGCACCATTGTCGGCGAAGTATCCGAGGTACTTTCCTGCGAGGATATGCAGCGACCTGAGAAAGCCGTAAAACTGCCCTGCGATAACTCAATCGAGCTGAAAAACGTCCGCTTTGCCTATCACGATAAAGAGGTGCTTCACGGCATTGATCTGCATATAGAACAAGGCACGGTAAACGCTCTTGTCGGCCCTTCGGGAAGCGGAAAATCCACTATCGCCCGTCTTATTGCGTCTCTCTGGGATGTAACGGACGGCTCGGTGGAGCTTGGCGGCGTGGATATCCGCACTCTGCCGCTTTCAGAATGCACAAAACGCATCGCAAATGTTTCTCAGGATAACTACCTGTTCGATCTGTCGGTAATGGATAATATCCGTATGGGCAGAAAAGGTGCGACCGATGAAGAAGTCATAGATGCGGCAAAAAAATGCGGCTGTCACGAATTCATTATGAGCCTCGAAAACGGCTATCAGACCGTGTGCGGTGCATCAGGCGGACATCTCTCCGGCGGCGAACGACAGCGTATCTCCATTACCCGTGCTATGCTGAAGGACGCACCTGTCGTCATTCTTGATGAAGCGACCTCATACACCGACCCCGAAAACGAGGCGGTCATTCAATCCGCACTGGCAAAGCTCGTAAAGGGCAAGACTGTAATTGTCGTTGCTCACCGTCTGTCAACCATTGCCGATGCAGATCAGATAATCGTCGTAAATCAGGGTCATATCGAAGCCGCCGGCACGCAAGAGGAGCTTCTGAAGTCCTGTCCGCTGTATAAGACAATGTGGGATGCCCACATCAGCGTAAAAGATAACGGGGAGGCAGTATAATGCTTAAAACTCTGAAAAAGTTCTTTGACTTCTGCGGAAAAGAAAACCGCAAATTATTTGTCATATCCATCCGGCTCGGAGTAATCAGCGCCATCTGCTCTGCTATGCGTATTCCTGCCGCCGCCGTTGTCATTAAGGCACTTTTAGACAATAACGTCACTATGTCAACGCTATGGACAAGTCTTGGTATAATAGTCGTTTCTTTGATTGTGACTATTGCGATAAATATGAAATCCACTATGCTGCAGACAAAAGCAGGCTACCGTGCCTGCGCCGACAAGCGTGTTGAAATTGCCGAGCATCTGCGCTATCTGCCTATGGGCTGGTTCAATGACAACAGTCTTGGCGAGGTAACAAGCGTAACTACCAACACTATGGAAAACATGGCCAACATTGCGACCCGTGTGGTTATGGTCACGACAAAGGGATTCCTGACCTCCGGAATCATTGCGGTTATGATGCTTTTCTTCGATTGGAGAATGGGGCTTATCACACTTGCCGGTCTGGTGCTGTTTTTTGCTGTAAACGCCGCTATGCAACGGGCGGAGCAAACACTCAGCAAACGTAAATTTGACGCTGATGAACGGCTCGTTTCTAAGGTGCTTGAGTATGTTCAGGGTATCGCTGAGGTCAAGTATTTCGACCTTACAAACGATTCCTCAACTCAGGTACACGCCGCTGTTGAAGAATCCCGCAAGGCTTCCTTTGCTATGGAGATACCGTCGGTTCTTTATATGCTGGCACAGCTTGTTATAAACAAGCTAACAGGTGTTGCAGTCTGCACCGCCGCAATAATATTCAGTCTTTGCGGCACAATGGAACTTTCAAACTGCCTTCTGATGCTTATATGCTCGTTCATTCTGTTTGAACAACTCGACAGCGCAGGCAGCTTTTCATCACTGTTCCGCTCGATCGACATAGGTGTAGACAAGGCAAATTCCATACTGAATGTCGAGCCTATGGATATTGACGGCGAGGATCTGACACCTCGGTGCGAGGATATTACCCTTTCCCACGTCAGCTTCTCTTATGACAGCAAGCCTATTCTTCGTGATGTGTCGCTGACCGTTCCCGAAAAAACCACTGTTGCCATCGTAGGCCCGTCCGGAAGCGGAAAATCCACGCTGTGCAATCTTATGGCAAGGTTCTGGGATGTGCAGAGCGGCAGTGTCAGCCTTGGAGGAAAAGATGTACGGGAATACAGCTATGACAGCCTGATACGCAATTTCTCCTTCGTGTTCCAGCGGACATATCTGTTCTCGGACACCATTGCCAACAACATCTGCTTCGGCAAACCGGATGCCACTCTTGAAGAAGTGAAAGCCGCCGCTAAAAAAGCCCGTTGCTACGATTTCATTATGTCAAAGCCCGATGGATTTGACACGGTCATCGGTGAGGGCGGTGCAACGCTTTCGGGCGGAGAACGGCAACGAATTTCCATTGCCCGTGCGATTATGAAGGATGCACCGATAATCATTCTTGACGAGGCGACCGCCAATGTCGATCCCGAGAACGAGAAGGAGCTTATGGAGGCAATTTCCGAGCTGACCCACGACAAGACCGTCATAATGATTGCCCACAGGCTGAAAACAGTGCGTAATGCCGATTGTATTTTCGTAGTCGATCACGGCGAGATAGTTCAGCAGGGTACTCACGATGAGCTTATGGCTGTGGATGGATTATACCGTCGCTTTGTAGTCGAGCGTAAGCAGGCTGCAGGGTGGAAGGTTTAAAGCAGAACAATCGATATAAAAAACGAGCCGAAACACCTCTCAGGTGTACGGCTCGTTTTTACTTTCAAAGCTGTTTTTCTACGTTCTTGCAAATACCGCAAAATCTATAGCGGTACATAAACAGCTTTCACAATTGTTTATGGTTTTATACATTTCGGTCAGCGTTGCTCCGGTAGTCGTTACATCGTCAATTATGAGAATATGCTTTCCGTTGAGCTTTGTCGGCTCTGTCACAGTAAAGCAATTGTCGAGATTGCTTTCACGCTCTTTCTTACCGAGCGTTTTCTGCTGTGCGGTCTTTCTTGTTTTGGCAACGGCGTTAACTGTCGGTATGCCGGTTATTTCGGAAATCTCACGGCATATCTTCTCGGTATGGCTGTAGCCTTTTCTGATTTTATCCGTATAATAAATAGGAACAGGTACGATGACATCCGGCAGAGTTTCATAGTACCCTGTGATCTTCTGTACAAGCGTATATGCCATAAAACTGATTTTACTGCCGTCACGGTGCTTCTTTGCACCTATAACTACAGGCGAAGTCTTTTTGTTATAACGGCATACGCTTAACAGCCTGCCGCCGCAAAGGCTTTCCTCTTTCTCGTTATACTCGAATTCGCAGGCGCATTTATCGCAGATATAATCCATTCTTCCTATGACCTTACTACACAAAGGACAGCGGTTCGGAAAGAACCAATCAAGCAGTATACGCTTCAGCTCGTATTTATTCATCATCATTTTCATCTATAAACGGATTGCGTATCTTTGTCGGCTTTATTATTCCGTCAAGCAGCCGTTTTGCTGTATTCCTGTTCATTGTGCCGCCGTTGTCACGTCTGCGTCTGTCCGCTCCCGGAATATCATCGGCATCGGTAAGGCTGTCTACTAAAGGAGCGTCCAGCTTTATAACAGGGGGAGCGTGCTTTTCGCTCACAGCCGGCTTTTCCTCAAGGTTTGCTTTTACGGACGTTTTTTCTCCGACCGGTACAGTAAGTGACGGCGAGGACGGCAGAATATCAAAATCATCCTGCGTCAGATGTTCTCCGCTTTGCTGTACATCAGGGAAATCTTCTGCCGCTGTCTGCGTTGTTTCAACGGTATGCCTGTACATATTTGCCGCATAGTTGCTCTTAGGCGTTACAGAGTGCTTTATGCTGTAGTCGGCTTTTGCAAATTCGCCTGCAAAGCCCGTATCAACAGCAGGCTCTGTATATGCGTTATCGTCTTTATCGGAACTGTCTTCGTCCGCAGTGCCTTCATCGGTATATCCGCCGGATGTCTGCTGTAATTTGTCATCTGCTCCGCCAAAACTGAAAATATCGTCAAGCGGCTTGAAATCATAACCGCTGACCTTTTCAAGCTCGGAGATTTCGCTTTCGAAAGCATTGTCGAACGGATTTTCAAACAGGCTGACATCCAGCTTATCCGTTTCACCGGCCTTTACAACGTGAACAGGTGCCTTAGGAGCTTCGTTTTGCAGTGCGACCGCTTCCTGCTGTACGGGTGCGGCGCTTTCCTGCATCATATCATAAAGCTCACGTTCCTGCTCCTGCTTTCTGCGGCGGTTTTCCTGCTCATAAAGAACACTGCGGTCTACTCTTTCAAAAACAAAAGGTTTGACCTCAGGTTGCTTTTTAGCGGTGTCGGTGCTTTCTGAAACATTTGCCGCAGATGGTTTTTCCTGTAGCGGTGTCTGCTTTACGGGTGCAAAATGCAGGTCGTGCGAGTATTTTTCAAATTCACGGAATTCCGAAATGCTTAAAGCGTTATGGAGGATACTTTCCTTTATCGCCATAAAACTCTGATACCACTCCGCAAAATCACGCTGTGTAAGATCGACGTTTATACGCTTCGACATATATGTGTACAGTTCTTTGGTCATATCCTCAAGCCGTCTTATTTCATCCGCCGTTCTCGGAGGTACCGCCGTGCTCATCTCAAGGCAGGTGCGGCCGCCCGGCTGAGCCTTACTGCAATAATCATAGTCGTAATCCTTGTCACGAATAAAATACTCTCCGCAGCGTTCGCAGTGCTGAAGAACTCCCCCGCTTTCAAGCAAAAGATCTATTTCCAGATCTATTATCGCCTTGAGGCTGTCCGAAACGTATACCTTCTTCGGCAGAGAACGCATCGTTGTTATTATCGTGTTCAGCACCGAATCAGGTTTTTCGGGAACATAATTCTTTATCTTAGCAAAGACGTCCATCGCCTCGCTGTCCGAATGCAGAGCGGCAAACGGTCTGTGTTCGCCCTCATATTCGATCTCGGGAAGTGCCGAAGCCGCTATCGCCTTTGAAATATTGCTCGTTATGAACGGAGCAGACGGCAGCCTGCCGACAGTGTACACCTTTGCGGCGGTAAAGCATTCTGACGGATAGCCCATCTCATTTGCGGCTACGCTGAATGTCAGATCGAAATAATCACGCTTTGCAAATGCCTGCTCTGCCGTGACCTTTTCACCAAACACAAAGTCTATCTTGCGTTTTGCGTATTCCTGAAGCTGAAGAAGGCTCACCCAGCGGTTTACCGCCTTATTGTGACGATACTCGGTAAGCCTTGTGAATATGAGCTTTTCAAACGGAGTTTTGGCATTTATAAGCTCGTTCCATAAGGAAGATATGCCAAGCCCCTTTTCTCTGCAAAGATATTCTATAAACAGATCCTGCACCGCTTTTTCATAAATGCCGTGGATATTCGCCTCAACATATTTGTGACACGCACCGAGTGAATTACGGAGCGCAACAATATCCTCAAGTCTGTACTCTCCGCTTTCCGCACATCTTTTGCAGTAATCGGTACAGCGTCTGATAAAGCCTGAAAAGTCATATTCGGCAAATTTAAGGACAGACTGCGGATATGAAAGAGAATATATCTCACTCGAATTTATACCGGTTAAGCTGACTGTTCTTTTTATACTCATATCCGCTTTTCCTTTCCGCAGGTCCTTTAATAGTCTTCCGACGTGTCATCTGTCGATACTGCGTCGAAGTTGAATTCACGCTTTCTGCCGTCAACATAAAGCGTATGCTTGTCTTTCCACTTGACATCGGCAGGCTTGTTATAGTCGGAGGTTATTATATGGATACCGCCCAATGCGTTACGGCATTCAAGGAACGGCAGGCTTATATCTCCGTCTGTTTCTTCAAGATAAAAGGATACCGAACGGCTGGCATCGCCCTCAGGATCAACGTAAAGAACTATTCTGTACTGCTTGTCGGGTGAATAGCGGTAGCTTGTGCTTCTTGCGGACAGATCGACATCCATAAGAGTAATGTTTCCGAACAGCATCTTGAAAGTCAGATAAACAAGCACTCCTACTACATACATCAGCAGATATATAGTGCCGATAATGATCTTTGTGGTCTCGCCCGTACCGCTCAGCAGGAATATAAGTACGCTTACGACTATCGGAGGCACTGCGGCAAACCAGTTGCCGAAGCCGAACAGAAGTATAGCGAATGCCAAAAAAGGCGAAATTATCGCAACGATTCTCGTGACTATCTGCTTTCTTGTGAAAAGCATAATACCGAAGAAGATAAGATTGATAAAGATATAAAGCGTAACAAGTGCGCCCTGATGCGTCGGCTCAAGATAATATCCCATAAAAAGCCAAGCCACGAAGCCCAGAAACACGGGATAGGCTATCGACAGGAACGATACGCCGAATTTGAACCATTTATTTGTTAAAAAGCTGATTACTTTTTCCATTTATTTTCCTTTCCGCTGTGCAAGGCACATACGTTTGATTTACAGCGTTACTTATTATATTGTATACTAAATCGCCGCAAATTTCAAGACTTATTTCATTATCGGCAGTATTTCGGGCTTTTTTCATCATTGCAGAGCCTGCGGTTAAATAAAAAGGAGCATCATTTATGCCCCTTTCGCCTTATTCGGTTATTGTCGTCTTTTCCGGTACAACAGCGGTTCTCCTTACAAGAGGCTCGGCTCTGATCGGCTCATCCTTGCCGTACCGGGTCAGTTCCGATTTATTCGCCGTCGTCTACGCCTGCATCTGCTTTTTCTTCAGGCAGTTTTCCCGCTTGTGCCGCCAATTTCTTTTCCTGCGATTTTACACGCCGCTCCAATTTTTTGATATCCTCGGAAGGCGGCAGTTCTTCCGGCTTGATTCCACGCTGACCGAGCATCTCACGCACAGAAAGATTATTCTGCACGTGTTCGCCGGTGATAGCACATTCGCCCTTTAAGTCTTTTTTCTCCACATTATAATTGGTCATTTCTGTTGCCAGATTTTTTGCCGCAATCGTCAGTGTCGGTAAAAAATCTGCCAGTGGACGATTATCTTTCACACCGAGGCGAGTTTTCATTTCCTGTGTAGTGTGACCGCCGAACAGAGCCTGATCCCCTTTGGAACGAATACGACCAAAACCGGCATCATCGACACCACGCTCATAGATATTCTGTGAAAGACGCTTCTCAGATTCACGCAGTCTGCCACGAGCCTCAGTACGCTCAATCAGTGCGATGCGCTCTTCAATCAGTTCCTGCTTTCTGGTCTGGACGGCAAAATAGCTTTGTGCAAAGGCAATTTCTTCTTTTTTAGGGTCTCCGTTCTGTGCAATCAAATAACAGGCATAACGGGTAAGCATATAGTCCTTGATTTCTCGCTGTGATCCACTTCCCAGCGGAACCATTTTCGCGACCTCGCGAAAATGGTCAGAAACTTCTATACCACCGCTTTCACAGGAATCCATTGCACGAGAGATGGCTTTGTCAAAGTTGTTCCAACGCTCGTAGCCGAGCAAGGACATCAACTCACGGGCATACCAAAATTCGATGTTTGCGTTTTCATCACTATGTATAACAAGGTCAAACTGCTCCTTAATCTGACCAACTCTCTTTTTATCCATTATTTTTCCTCCATATTATCCGGCAAAAGCTCTGAAATATCGTTGGGCGTACAGCCCATAACCACACAAATACTCTTAAGCTTTTCCAATGCCATATACCGACCATTTTTTATTTTAGAAATGATATTATCCGAAATATTTGCTTTTTGCGTCAATACGGCATTAGGCACATCCTTTTCTATCATCAAATGCTGCAGCCTTTTTTGCCCCTTTCGCTTTATTCGGTTATTATTGCCTTTTCGGGTACAACAGCGGTTCTCCTTACAAGAGGCTCGCCACGGACAACGATATTCTTTTCTTCGCCGAAGCCGAATTTCTTATACATACGGCTTACCCCGTCCGACATCAGATGCTCCTGTCTGAAAGTTACGGCTGACAGTTCCTCCCCGACCTCAAACTGCGCCATAGCCGTAACCATAAGCCTTGACGCTACACCAATACGCCTGTAGTCAGGAGACACGGCGATATGATCTATCGTTTTGTTCTTCTTTGAAAAGATGATAAAGCCTGCGATATTGTTTTTGTGTGCTATAACAAATATCTCGCCGCTTGACATTCTTTTCTTTATAAGCCTTGCCATTCTTTCGGCATTGTAGTCAGCAAAATTCTCACTGCAAAGCTCAGCCAGAGCCGTTATTTTCTCTGATTCCTCAGCAGTAGGAGTGCGTGGCAGGGTAAGCGAAACATAATCAAGGTCAAGTCCGAACAGAAGTGCGGTCGTTTTCATACTTTCCGTATCCGTTCCGGCAAGCCGTGATTCCTTATCACGCAAAAAAAGATTGCCTATCCCGTATGTCATTATTATAGCAAGCTCTTCCGTGCTTATCAGCGGCTTTGCACCGTATTCTATCAGCACTTCAATAATCTGCTTTATATACGGGACGGATATTTCAAGCGAGCGCTCACGAATATCTCTCAGCGTGCTTTCGTGCATTTTCCCTACAAATTCATTGCGGAAGCGTTCAGCTTCATCCGCAAACAGTCCGAATATATCAATAAAAGAAGTATACGGCGACCTTACGGCTTTTTCCGTCATTCCGATTATCTTGATTTTATAATCTATGAACAGAGATTCTATAAATGCACTGTATATATCATCCTTTGACTTAAAATAGTAATAGAACAGACCAACCTCAGCGCCTGCCTCATTCATTATTTTCCTTATTGAAGTGCCCTCGAATCCGTCTGCCATAAAACAGTTTGCCGCCGCACTGAGTATTTTGCTTTTTTTAGCGTTATCCTTTACAGCCTTTTTCTGCAAGTCTACACCTCCCGCCAAATATTACCTATTTAATTATAACACTGCATTTATCAAAAAGCAACAGGAATATGTACAAACAATGTAAGAATATTTTGTTGCGAGGTGATATTATGGAAATAACCGAAGCAGAGATAGAAATTATTACAAGGCAGATCGTTAAAATCATCATAAATCATCAACGTGACGCATCAGCTGTTAGTCCTGAGGACGCAGACGATGAATAAGCTCAGAGCCGCAGCCTATTGCCGTGTTTCGACCGACCGTACCGAGCAATCCGGCTCACTTGCTTCACAGCGGTCGTTCTTTGATAATTATATCAGAAATTCGGACTCTATGACCTTGGTCGGAGTGTTCTATGACGAGGGTACAAGCGGCACGACAACGCTCAACCGTTACGGCTTCAACAAAATGATCTCCCTCGCCGTGTCCGGCGGCATAGATATCATCCTTACAAAAGAGGTCAGCCGCTTTGCCAGAAACACTGTAGACACCCTTAACATCACCCGTATGCTTAGGGCGAAGGGCGTAGGTATTATCTTTATAAACGATAATATAGACACCCGTGACAGCGACGGCGAACTGAGACTTTCTATAATGGCAACGATAGCGCAGGAGGAGAGCCGCAAAATCTCCGAGCGTGTAAAATGGGGACAGCAAAGGAAAATGGAACAGGGCGTAGTGTTCGGCAGAAGCTGTCTCGGATATGACGTAAAAGACGGCAAAATCACTGTCAATGCGGATTCGGCAGAAATAGTAAAGCGTATTTTCACAGAGTATACCGTGCTTTTAAAGGGCGCAGAAAGCATAGCGGACGGATTGAACGCCGAGCAGATAAGAACCGTCAACGGCGGAAGGTGGAGCGGTGCGTTTATCCGTAAGGTACTGCGGAATGTAAAATATGTCGGCGACCTTGAGCAGAAAAAGACCTGCACTCCGGATTTTCTCACGCATAAGAAAAGGCTCAACAGCTCGGAGCATATCTATATAAGAAATCATCACGAACCGATAATAAGCCGTGAGCTGTGGGAGCAGACCCAAGCCGAGATAAGCCGGAGAAAGCCTACGGACACAAGCCGCCACAGCGACCGATACGTCTTCAGCGGAAAGGTATATTGCGGTGTGTGCGGCAGTGTGATGGTATCCCGTGTAAAAATGCTGAAAAACGGCAAGATATACCACGCCCTGCGTTGCTCGGGGAGAATCGGCGGAAAATCCTGCAACAACGAAACGCTTAACGTGACCGCCCTAAAAGCCTGCGTTAAGCGTATTTTCACCGATATACCCATCGACAAAACATCCGTCATAAACGCAGTAATAAAGGGCTTATCCCGAACAGACAAGCCCGACATTCCTGCACTGCGAAGAAAGATTGAAACGCTCAATGCCAAAAAACGCCGTGCGGTTGATCTTATGCTGGACGGATTGATAACACAGCAGGAGCTTATCGAGCAGAAATCGTACTATGACAGTATTATAGAAAAGCTGTCGCAGGAAATTTCAAGCGACAGATCCGTTTTCGAAACGGATAAAATCAGAAAAAACGCAGAAAGGTTTCTTGATTTCACAAGCGATCCGTTATGGCTCTTGGTCATAAGAGCCGATTATATCCACGGCACTCTTACAGTGTATCTTAAGGATATAGAAAAAGGCTTTACGACCTGCTTTACCGCAACAGGCAGAGGGGACAGCTACCGTGTCATCACGGGAAATACAGTGAGGTCGCAAGGGATCATTTCGGGAACGATGCAGGTACAGAAGAATTGGTTCCATCATGATGTCAATGATAAATCGATAAAGAAAAGCGCACCTGATACTTTTCAGGTGCACTTCGTTCTTATTTGCCGGTTGTTCTGCTTTTTGTTCGTGGCGGGTTATTTGGCACCCACTCTATAATGTCAGACGGCTGGCAATGTAACGCCTCACAGATCAAGTCAAGATGCTCAAGGCTGATGCGCTCGGCAATGCCATGATAATACTCATTGATCGTATTTGGTCTTATGCCTGTAGCTCTTGCAAGATCCGCCTGTGTCCACTTGACTTCGCCGAGCTTCGTGGACAGTAAAAATCTTATCATATGTAGTTCCTCCTTCCTATAATTCTATATAATTTATAGGTCAATGAACCACATCAGATAGATAATAACGTCACTCGATATTTAATATCTTTAAAAAATAGCAAAAGTTTGTATACATGCACAAAAAAGTCAAAATTAATTTGTGCAAAGTTTCTAATATAACAAAAAAATCCTCCGATGAATAAATTGTTCTCATCGAAGGATTTTTTATATTTTTCTATTTACCTTTCGCTATATCCGCACGAATAAGTTGCTTGATATATCCCGCCTTATTTGGTACACTTTCAAGCTTTTCGATAATGTCCTGTTCGGTGGTAGTAATGCAATCTATCTTAAACTGCTTTTTATATTTTGCCGCATACCTTTCCTGCGGTGTTTTCTTACGCTCACTCATCAGAATTGCCCCCTAACACCTGCCGCTTTACATAGTCAACGACCTCTGCTTCTGTTTCGCAGAGTTTCTTTTCTACATTAAAGCATACAGATAATTCGTTTTCTTTGTATGACACCTTCCAATAACTTCCGTTATCCATTACAGTGTATACAATGTCGCTCTTGTTTTTTGCCATTTTATCCTCCTCTATATGTCGTCTTGATTTTCTCAGCTCTTTATGATATAATAGGACTTACGGAAGGGGTTGCGCCCCCTTCCTGCCTATGAGCTTAATTATTCGCTCTTGGGTTCGTTAGCCTTGTTGGGCTTCGGCTTTTGCAGTGTTACTGTAACCTTTACGCTCTTAACGGTCGGGTTGTTTTCTACTGCTTTTGCCAAGTCTTGCAAGGCTTTTGCTATATTGTTCATTTGCTCACCTCCCTTCTGTAATTATATTATATCATAGTCGTACGCCTATGTCAAGTGTTTTTTTGAAAAATTTTATAATTTTTATATAAAAAGAAAAAAGCCCCGATGGAGATAAAAATATATCTTCATCGAGGCTTATCAAATTACTTTTTACTTTTTCAGGTACTTAACATCTATCGGCGACTGTATGTCAAAAACGCCCGTAGTATCCTTGCCGAGTACAGCACGATTACCGACAACTTCATCGACAATCCAGGTTTTTTTAAGTAACCAGCCTGTAAGGACTTTCGTTCCGCCGTACCAGGTTGCCCCCTGCTTTATCTGCACACGGTCGCCCTTGCTGATTTTAGCGGTCGTGGAAACTGTTGATGTTTTCTTGCCGAGCATTCTGTCAACTTCCGCCTGCACAGATGTGTAATTATAGCCGGCAGCAGTCAATCTCTGCTTGCGTTCCATGCCGTTACCCCACGATCCCCTTATTACTTCTTTAGCTATCTCAGTATTTGATTTCTTTGAAGTAGTGGTTGTAACGGTCTTTACACCGAGCTGAGCATTGACTTCGTTGGCGATTTTACCGAGCCTGCTGTATATGTACTCGCCCGGACAGGATTTGCCGGAGTTAAACCATCTGTGTACGGTCATATTCTGCTTGTCGACCTGTCCGATGAGTGATTTATCAGCTTTCCACATTAGCTTTTTTATGCCGTTTCTCTTGCATATATCCACGCAGAGCTTAATCAGTGACTTGTACACCTTGTCATTGATAGCATACGGCTCGTAACTGTCGCTTGCGCACTCTATCGTGATAGCTCTGTTGTCGTTGCTTGCGCTCGAAGAGCACCAAGAGCGGTCTTTTTCTTCAACGTACATTGCGATCTTGCCGTCATAACCTATGCCGTAATTCGATGACGCTTCTTTTGTCTGAAACAGTTCGCCGAGCGGTTCAACGGCGCACTGGCCGACTACACAGTGAATTGTGATAGTGTCTATCTTGTGGTTTCTGGGACTGTTTCTGTGTGGGCTTATTTTGGTGTAACTTATCAGTTTGCTGTTGCTCATATTATTCGTCCTCGCTTTCATTTTCTTCCGTGCTATCGCCCTTAAGCTTCAGCTGCTTTAATACTTCCAACATCTTCTTAGGTATCGGGATACCCAGCCCTGCGGCGTTTTCCACAAGGGATATGCCCTCGTTTGCAATAAAGAACATAGTCACCGCCGACTGTAATACAGGTGTGCTGTTAAGCACATAGGCATCCAGAACGTGCGCTACACCGACAAGCATAAGTATCAGTATCTTCTTTACAATACCTTTGAATCCTACCTCGCTTGACACGTCTTTGCGAACCACCGCACACGCCACGCCCGATATGTAATCAAGCACCATGCAGACAATAAGAGCGGCGAGCAGTGGCGTAAAATCGCCCCATATCCAGCCTATCACGCCACCGATTGCGGCTACTACTCCGCCAAAAATAGCATTTATCTTTTCCATTGCTTTTCCTTTCCGCTGATCACTCAGCTGTTATATTTGCAAGCTCCTGCCGGAGCTGTGCTGCCTGTTCTTCAATTTCTGCCAGTTTTTTTCTATCCGTTTCCGTTGCTGTACCCGCTGCAATGGCTCTTAACGGTCTAACCGCCTGCAAATCCAAGCGGCCAAGCTCGGCAAGTATTACTCTGTGCCTGTCCTCTATCGGCACTACCTGTATGTTGTCAATATCGTCAAAGTCATCAGTCGGCGACATCAGCCTGACCTTTGGATACTGCTTTATTTCATCCGCAAGTCGAGTATCATCACCTATAATCATAGCTCCGTCAGGGATTGTTGTTTCATCTTCCCCGCAAAGCCAGCTTCCGTCTTCATAAATAATCATGTTTGCCTCCTATCAATCAAATAGCAGTATTTTGTATCCCCAACCGCCATTTCCTTCGAATGTGATTTTTCCGTCTGTTGTTAACGAATATACGATAGCAATGTCTGCTGAACCATATATTGATTTATGAGTAACTGCCGTTGCCGGAGTAGTGTCAGTTATCACAAATGGGTAAGAAAAACTTTCGGAAGCACCGGCAGCTGTAATCGATACCTTATAAAACTCGATATATGCCTGTTTTCTGGATGAAATATCTATTGCAGTTTGTAAAGCAGACCCCTGTTTAATCACTACAGTATTTACCGTGTTCGGCGGCACAACCCACGCTCCGTCACATCGTAAATAGCGATTTGACGCACCTTTTGCAGGTGCAGGAGCGTACCCCGCTGTTCCTGCGGCGGTTGTTGTCGAACCAACCAACGCTTTCCATGTATCAGTAAACACGGCCGATGCAGGTACGGACTTTCCAAGAGTGTATGTGGTCGCCTTGGGGACACCATCCTTGATATATACCGGCTGTGTAGCACTTCCTGCATCGGTATTGATTTTGTCAGCACTCGTCGCCGCACCGCCTACCGATGAACTGCCGGCATAACTGTGAGTATGCCCACTTGAAGCTTTACTGTCCACAAGTGCTTTAAGCGCTTTGCCCTGTGCAGCCGATAAGCTATCTGTTGCACTGTCAGATGTTAGGTTGTTCTGAATGCCTCGCCATGTGTTAGTGTAGTTGCGTTCTACCCACGCACTCCATGTCCCGCTTGTGCACCATCTGCCGTACTCTTTTTTCGTCGTGACCGAAACAAAGACCTGCTCGGTAATATAGTCCGTACTTGAAGCCCACCTTATGTTTCTTGCTACCATAAGGAACATTCCTGCCTGTGGTGCATTTGTAATGTTTGCCGATCCGCCTGCCGTCTTTTCGACGTAGTGCTTGATTTGTCCGGGTGCGTCGCTTAAATTCAGCGTGTTAAGGTCAATCGTTTTTCCCGTAACGTCAATCGCTTCAAGCACAGAGTGGTAATGGGAGTCCTTTACGATTGACATTGTGCCATCGCTGTTTACTACTACAGACGGACCTGTTTTTACGCCACCGAGGGTTTCACTTGCAACAGGAAGCTTGTATTTATCGGCTCCGGCTTCTATGCCGTCAAGCTTTGATTTGTCAGAAGCAGAAAACAATCCGGCTGATGTAGTTGTTGCAGCACTATACTTAGTGTCAGGCGGTACTGCCCATGTGCCGTTTTCACAAAGATACTTTAATGCTCCTGCTGTCGTGGACGGTGCAGGAACAAGCCCTGCTTTTGCTCCTGTTCCCGATTTTGCAAACGGCGAATACTGCGTATCCGTAAATTTTGCATTTGCCGGAACATCAGATGCTACAGTATGACCGTTTACAGTAGCAGAGTTACCACCGTTTGCAGGCAGGCTTGCAGGGAAATCGGTTATCTGCGACTTTGTATGCGTGTGACTGCTCGCCGCCGCTCCTATATCTGCCGCCGTATGCGTGTGATTGCTCGCAGCAAAATCGCTTGCGTGCTTGCCGTCTACCGTATCTGCATCACCGGACTTTATTTGTTCCCAGCTGTCCCACGCTCCGTTACTCAGCGACCTGATGTACTGTGTCTTGTCACGTCTGCCCGATGTTGCTATCTGTGTTATATAATTTGCACTATGCGCAAACACTTGAACATAGCAATCATTATTAGAGTTGTTTCCGTTAGGTGCGTTTTGCGTCGGTTGATCGCTAGTTCCGAGTAACTCATAAATACCGTTTGTCATCAACGAGTTATAATCTCCACCCAAAACAACCCCTTTTTGTGCGGGGTAAAATTCGTTTGCGTGTTTACCGTCCACAGTGTCGGCGTTACCGCCATCAGCCGGTAGGGCTGATGGCATATCTGATATATCAGCTGTCTTATGCTTATGTGCCTTGTCTGATTTTCCGTTAAGCGCAGTCTGTGTTGCCGAAGATATAGGCTTATTCACATCTGATGTATTATCCGCATTGCCAAGCCCCACCTGTGCTTTTGTTATACTGTGAGGGTTTGATTTGTTGGCAATATGTGCAATAAGCGAAGCTACAGCCCTTGCAATTTTTCCGAACGCCGTTTCAATCTTTTCACCACTTACAAGTCCTGCATTTGATGCAGGAACTGTATATGTCGGTGTCTGGTCGTTTGTGCTAACGTTCGGGACGTTGCCAAGCCCCACCTGCGCTTTTGTTACGCCGTGAGGATTTGTTTTGTCTGTCTTATGCCCGTCAAGTTCTTCTTCGGTAACGTAGCTTGTTTTATCAACATTTACTGTGATATTCGATGTGTCACTGATAGCGATAATCAATGACACATCATATGTGTACAGCTCGCTTTCGTCGGGAACTGTTTCGCCGTTCTCCGACTGCAAAATTGCAAAAAGGACTTCTGACTCGTCTTCTGCCGTTGCAAATAATCCCAACTGTTTAAAGATATATGACGATTTGACACCTGTGTTTGTAACTCTCAAAGTCACTCTGTAGCCTTCAGATTGATTTGTTGCATTTGCTATAGTCGCATTTCGCACGGTACCCGAAAGCACACTCTGCTCCTTCAACTCGCTTTCGGGTACCGTGTCAGTGCCGCTTTTTGCGGCGGTAATCGTAACCTTTTTGCCGCCTATAGCTTTTTTTAGCACCTCTACGCCTGCATTTGTGACGCAGTAATTATTCCATTCCACTAATACTTACCTCCATTTTATGATGACTGTACAGCGGTTTTATGCCTGCATAAAGATCATACGTTACGCTCGACACATACAACAGCTGTAGACTTAGATGTGCCGGAAGCTTGTCAGAGATAATCTGCCGTACATCCAGTAGCTTTGCAAGTCGTGCGTTCTGATCCATGTCGATCTTACACTCGAGATACTTATACCCCTCTGCCTGCCGCAATCGTATTTCTGCCGAAGCACCAAAAACTTTCATGATATATCGCTCAAGCGTTGAAGCCGAGCATTTAGCATCTCCGATAATCAGTGCAGTTAATACGGTTCTGCGCTCGTTCATTTCAAGCGTTTCATTTGTGTAGCCTAGCAAAAGCTTTTCAAGTTCCGTCAGCGCATTGCTATCGGCTGTAGCTATGTGCTGATTATCAACAATCTTGCTTATAGCTGCGTCGAGCTCGTCCAACTGCTTTCCCTCGGTTTTTAACAGTGCATCAATTTCCTTGAATTTGAGCATAAAAACAGGGTACATACGGCGTAGCTCTTCGTAGCAAGTGTCAAGCGGTTTAGGAAAAATAACACTCATATAAGCCCTCCTTATTCCATTGCCGCCACTGTAAGCGCACCAAGTATCGGGACGCTATTCACGGAAATTGTGACGTTCGACGTTCCGCCATCGAGAGTAAGATTGCTGTAGTCTATTATTGAATCACAGTTAAGCAGGATATTTCCTATGCTCGTCAGCCTAACAATAGCGGTGTCGCTTTTGTTGTCAAGTGCAAGATCCTTGAAATATGCGATAAGCTTTTCTTCAATTTCGGTCTTTGCTACCTGCATAGACTTTTCTTTTGCAAGAGCCACAGAAACATTTACAGCAATAGATTTTTCTGTTGCGGCTTTCGCTGTAAATACACAGCCTATGTTCGCAAGACCTTCACCAAGTCCCTGCTTGTCCAGCGGGTCTATCTGCTTCTGCACTTCGTCAACCGTACTCTGTTCAGCGCCTCGCCCGTCTGCACCAATCAGCACAGCTACAACGGTATTCGGACCGTTCTCAAGTGGCAATATTCGGGCATGGCCTACGCCCGAAATTGCTTCACACCACGTCTTAAACTGCCTCTTATTGCCGTTCTGCGACGGCGTTGTGATTTTTTCTACAAGTCGCTGACGCAAATTATCATCGCTTTCTTCGTCAACGCCGTCGGTTACCACATCGCCGATGGTTGCACTTGACAGACCGACTATCGTGTTTACAGGCACGACAATATCACCAACGTTAACTCTATCGTCTAAGCTTCCAGCTTCTTCCGCACGAAGCACAAGGTTGTCGCCGCTTTTGACGACCTCAAAGAAAACGCTGTTATCAAAAAAACGACTGCCTACAGCAGGTGCCGTTCCAGTGTATTCAAGCAAATATTCGCTCTTTGTTGCTCCTATTCTTGATATTCCGTGCTCGTACGCTTTGCTGTCGAGCACTTCACCGTAGCACTTATCAAGCGAAAGATACTCGCTCAGTGCTGACATTTCCTCATACATACGAGCTATTATCTGGCACTGTCCTGCAATTGCATCATAGTATATGCTTCCTTGCCGTGTGTCTACATCATCGGGGGCGTTTGATAACGCCTCGTCAAGTAGCTTGTCATACGTCTTGTCGCTGAACATTTATATCTCCTCCTCAATTGTGGTATCTCCGAATATTGTACTCACAGAAAATGATACATACAGCATGTCATCAACGTGCTCTACAGATACATCGGAAACACTCAACACTCTGTCGTCAACCTTCAGGGTATCCTCTATCAGAAACGCCATATTATCGGCGATATACTCGTCCGAAGCGTCTTCTTCTGTTATAGCTTCTCGTATTTCCGAGCCGTACTGATTATCATAGACACGACACTTAAAGCGTGGTGTTGACAGTGCCTTGCTTATCGCCTGTTTTACGGCTTCTATGCCGTCTATTTTGTCACTACCAACCGAATATGTGTCATAGTCAAGCGCATACGTCTTGCTCGGTTCGTTGACTTCCGTATCGACTGTGACGTTTATCGGTACATTCAGCATTACTTGTCACTCGCTTTCTTGTCAAGGCAATAGATTACATTGCCTGCTATAAGCAGATAAACACTATTACCTACCGACAGTTCTTTTTTTACACGCTCCGGCACAATTACGCTGCGCTCGGTTATCAGCAACTGTTTATCTGACCGTGCCTGAAAAGTAATGGGTGACATTTTCAAGACATCTGCAACAAGGATCTCGGTTTTTCCGTTGCTGTTCATCGCTTGAATCAAGCCTTTCAAAGAACTCACTTTTTATCCTTTCTTCTCAAACGTTCCTATATCAACCCAGCCGTAAACCATGCTTTGATTGTCCGTGTGAACAAGCGCATACGGGTGTTTTGCCCCTGCACAAATATTCTGTACTTTCGCAGGACCGGCAGTAAGTAACGGACCTGTAGGCTCGTCGCTATTAGCTGTGTAATAATGCCGTCCTCCGTTAAACCACACTATATCACCAATCTGCGCATTGACTGTGCTACCGCTGTTACTGCCAGCTGACAGCACATTGCCCTGCACAAGTGTCAGTGTCAAAGACATTTGATGTCTGCCACCGCTGAATGTGTGCGTATCACTGTCGATATAGTATGATGCGGCAATATCAAGCGGCTTCAGTACGCAATATACGCACCGTCCCGAGATAAGCTCGGATTTGCCGTCAGCAGTGACCGACAAGCTGACAGACGGTTTTCCCTGTTCGTCAAGCAATGACTTAGCCAACTCGTATATTTCGCCTTCGCTTGCATCGTCGTTTGTACTTTGGCTGTCCTGGAACACGCCTATTTTTGCCTCAAGTGCGGTATTTGCTTCCTCTGCCACTGCCACATTATCCTTAGAGTACAGCTTAACTCGTGTCTTTATCTTCTCGATACTGCGAGTATATGTATACGCCGATATGTTGCGACCGCTTTCTATCATCCACTCGATAAGATGCTCCTTGCGCTCAATAAGGCTTAATTTGCCCTTACTTGCTACAATGGAGTGCTTAATGCCCGTAGCCTTATATTCTTCCTCCATTGCCGTTGTAAGCACATCGTAAGCCGTAGAGTTCTTCTTAACGATAGACTCTATACACGCCGATGAGGAGCATACGCTATCATACGGGACACCGTAACGGCTACACACATCTACAAAGATTTCCGAGAGAGTATATCCCTCATAAACAAACGTATCTTTATTGTTTGACAGATATATGCCTAAATCGTAAGCCGTGACAGTCATAGAGTTGCCACGGCTTTCTGATATTTTCGTTATGATACCTTGGAAAATTTCTTTTTCGTCGTGCAGTATGCAATGCCAGCCTTCTTCAGGCGATAGCTTAAAATTAGCGTTTCTTGCACGGTCATTCAGCATTGTAACTGTAACAGATCGGCTCGCACTTTCGTTTTTTCCCGACCACTTAACGCTTGATGTAGCTTCTGTAGCGTCAAAGACTTCGCTGTCATGGTTTACGAAATATAGTTTCATGTGCGCTTCTCCTTATGGTATTGCTAATACCTGCCCTGTGTGTATGGTATATTTAGAGCCCTTTTCGCTTTTGTTTGCGGCATCTATCGTTGACTTGTTGTACTCGTACAGTTCTTTATATCGCTGTCCGTCCCCAAGCTGATAGTATGCGATACTGTATAAGCTATCATTATCTTTTACCACATAAGTCGCACTGCCGACAGTGTTATCGACACGATTAGTTTTCGTTCCTACAGCGACAGTCTGTGCGTTTATTGTAATTTTGGTTTTCAGCTTACGCACTTTGATTTCCTTGTATTCTTTCAGTGCTAAGGAGTAATATATTGTACCGACATCTCCGCCTTTTTCCGTTACGGTAAAGGAGTCAATCATGCAGTACATATTTATTCCACAGCCGGACACCACCAGTCTGACAGGTTTATTGCTCGCTTTCCACTTGCGTATTTTATTGACAAGAGAGCGAGGAGTATTCTTTACTTTTATGCCCGGAAAGGCTGTAACAGGAAAGAAAGAAGAAAAACTTATCGTTGCCGCACTTTCAGTTGACGAGGTTACGACCTCGCCAAGCTGAACAATGTCCATAGTCTGAAGCTTGCTTGAATATTTCACTGAAAACTCAGACGGCAGGACCGGCAACGTAATTTTTTCCTTAGAGCCATTGAATGACAAGTGCATTGAATACTTAGAACTCATGGCTTTCTTCTCCTTCCTCTACCATTTCTTCTTCCAGCAGAGAAACAAGTATAGGTTTTGCGTATTCGTACATCACTGCTACAATATCATCGACATTTGCGTTTCCGTCAACCTTAATCGAGCCTTTACCGCCAAAATCAATAACGATTTTACGCTCCTGCGAAGCATACGGAAGAGCTGAAGACTGTGCAGCACCTAAAGCTGCCGCCGCATTTCTGAATATCGACTGTGTTTCATCAGCTGTAAATACCTTAGAACCGCCTGCACCGACAACAAGCTCCGGTCCTTCCTCGCCTGCTATAAACGCATTTGCGGCATTATCGGTACCGTTCGCATTATGCTGAATTTTCTCATAGACGTCTGACGGCATTCCGGGGACGTAGCCTGTCGCATACTGAGATTTGCCGTTAAGGATATTTGCCGTAGCATAGGCAACGGCTTCAGAAGCCGAAACAGCTTCAGCCTGTTTGCTCTTTATTGCTTCGATATAAGCGTCCATTGTTTCTAGTGCCGCTTTTCTCGATTTGTCGCTCATATTCATGTCATTTACGGCATTTTCAAGGCTTTCTTTAACCTTGTCTACTTCTTTATCAAAGTCGGTCTGCATGCCTGCTACAGTATGCGAGAACGTGTCTTTTGCCTGTTCTGTCTTCTTGAAAGCGTCATTAAATTCGCTTACAAATTTCTTTGCGCCGTCGCTGTCAAGGTTTTCGGCCTGCGTTACAATTTCATTCAGATAGCCGGCACTTTCCGCACTGCCATCCGAAAGTTTTGCTATGAGGTCATCGTCAAGCCCAAGTGAAGCCGCTTTCTTTAAGTTTTCGGAGTATGTTGTAAGATACTCATACTGGCTCGTAAAAGCGTCAAACATATCTTCAACTTTTATTTTTGACTCCGTAGCCATTGTGTCAAAAAGCCCTATCTGACTGTCAATGCTTTTTCTTGCTGCGTCATATGCTTCGTCGTATTTATCGCATAGTTCCTGTATCGCATCCTTACTACCGTCAACAGCACGCTCGCAAGCTTCTCCGTAGCTTAATGCAGCGTTTGCGGCTTCCTCTGCCTCTTTTGCATAGTCTTCGATAGCCTGCTTTGCATCTTCCTGAGCCTGTATATTTGCAGTAAGCTGATCGTGAAGAGCTTCCCATTTTGCTTTAGCGTCATTATATTCTTTGGTCGCTCCCGAGTTGAGCAATGTAGTGGCAGCTCCTTCAAATATATTCTGCTGAGAATATTTCTTACCCGCAGCAAGCATATTGGCTTCTGCTATTTCAATATCCCTTCGAAGCGTTTCCTCTTGACCCATAAGATCAGCTATACTATTTTGAGCGTTTTCAACCTTTCGCTTTTTATAGGTCTTTTCGGCCGTTTCCATTATCTTATCGCCCAAAGCGTCTATATTGTCAGTTACGCTTTCAACGTTTAAGCCAAGCTCAGGATACATTCCGTTAAGAGTAGATACTATCTGCTTCATTTGCTCCTGGCTTGCCGCCGTTTTTTCAGAGCTGGTTGCTAATTCCTCGAGCTTATTAACAAGATTCCCTGCGGTTTCGTACTGATTTTCAATTTCAAAGTTATTATCTTGATAACTTGATGTTATCTGTTGTGACAATTCGATATGCTTATCAAACCTATCATAAAGTTCCTCTATGGTCATCTTGTTATTCTCAAATGACTCGGTAAGACTGTCAACCTTATTTTTCAGAGTGCTTGCTTCGGCGGAAGTTGCACCAAATTCCTCACAAGCATTCTTGTATTCGGCGTTTGCTTTCTGTAATTCGTCATAATTGACTTTCGTGGAAGCAGTCCACGATTCATACTCTTTGTTTGTGTTAGAAAGAGCAACAGTCAGCGCCGTTATTACAGCCACAGCACCTGCAATTGCCGCAACAATAATCATTATTTTTGGGCTTAACGAAAGCATTTCAGCAATTTTAGGAACAAGTTTTACTATTCCTGCGATAGCACCTGCAAGTCCCATAGCACCTATTGCAACAGCAAGTCCTGCTATAGCGCCACTCAGTGCCGGGCATTGATCTATCCACGAAGCAAATATATTTAGCACATTAGAACCTGCATTATACATAGCCTCAAGGCAAGGATTGAGATCATCGCCTATCGCTATTGCAACGTTCTGAGCGCTGTTGCTGAATTTCTGTGATGCGGCTTCTGTCGTATCCATCATCTTGCTATATGCCAGTTCGGTAGCGCCTGCACTGTCTTTCATTGCCATAAGAGTGTCATTATATGCGTCACTACCTGCCTTTGCAAGTGACAATGCGCCTGTTCCCGCTTCTACCGAACCCCACAATTCGTTGAATTTTGTGAGATTGCCGTTTACGCTATCTACGAGAACGTCAAGCACATCACCTATTGATTTGCCTTCGCTCGAAAGCTCGGCGAAGGTGCTTCCGGTTTCATCTTTCAGTGCCTTGGCAACATTGCTCGAGCTGTCACCCAACTCATTAAGCATTGACTTGATGTATGTACCTGCTTCGGCTGTCGCAATACCGTTTTTAGTCAGCTGGGCATACGCAGTAGACAGATTATCCATCTCTACGTTATATGCCGCCGCAAGCGGTATAGTCTTGCCTACCGAGCTTGCCAATTCATCAACGGTCGTTTTGCCTAAATTCTGCGTCGTAACAAGAATGTCCGAAATATACTCGGTCTGATCGGCAGACAGGTTGTAAGCGTTAAGAGCCGTCGTGAGCACGTCAACCGCCGTAGCACTCGACGTAAAACCGCCTACAGCCAGTTTGTTTGCTTTGTCAACTGTAGCAATCGCATTTCCAACTTCCACGCTTGCAGAAATTGCCTGATATGTAGCGTCAGAAAGGTCGTTTACGCTCTTTCCGCTTTCTCCCGAAAGCTGCAACAGCTCATCTCTCATGCTACGCATTGAAACTTTGTTGGTATCTACAAGCGTAGACACTTTTGCAACGGACGTTTCAAATTCCGCCGCACTCTGTGAGCAATCGAGTAAAGCCGCACTTATTTCCTGTGCGACTTTTGCAAGTCCGAGTGCCTGAATTACATTTCCTAAAGCTTCAAATCCTTTTGGAGCTTTCTCACTTTCTTCGGTAAGCTTTTTTATTTTTTCAGAAAGCTCATCGATTGTTTTTTCCGCCTGTTCCAGCTTTTCTTTCAAGCTATCATAGTCGGACTGCAATACTGCTGATGATTCCGAATTTTGCTTTTGTAATTCTATCAGTTCATCGAGTTTCTTTGCAAGTACGTCGGAAGCTTCCGCTGTCTGCCCTATGCTATCTGTAACATTATCCGTAGCCGCCGACATATCAGCGGCGCTTGAAACTGTCTGAGACATCTTATCGGACGCTTTGTTTAATCCTGTTGCCACTTTATTCATTGCCTTGTCGGCAGAAGTGGCGATAGTATCAAACTTTCTGACACACGCATCTCCGGCTTTTGTGATTACATCAAGCTTTTTCGAGAAGTCGTCTATCAGCGAAAACTTTGCTTGTAATTTCTCCGCCGTATGTCTCACCTCACAATCTAACAGCAGGGGGAACGCAGGGCTTTTCTGCTTCGTACAGCTCTGATGCTATGTAAAACAACTGCGTTTCTCTTGGCATATCGTTAAACTCTTCCATACGAAGATGATGACGTTGCCAAAGAACGTGCGCCCAATACTCAAGCCCCTTGCTGTCAATTAGTTTTTTGCTTCTTCAATCTCCTCGTCTTCACTCTCAGCCGATGCCATACCACATACTTTCATGACTGCTTCTGCAACGTAGTTGTAGTCATTGATATCATCGAACACCAGCGAAGGCATATCGGTAAAATCAAAGCAGTCATAGCTTTTCATCAGTTCTTCATCTTTAAGATCGGGATATACAAGAGCCTCTGCGATTATATGTGAAAGAGCCTTTTCTCTGTCATTGTCAACAACAAAAAGCACCTCGCCGTTTTCTGCATAAGGTCTGCCGTTCTTGCCATAAGCAACACGCTTATCCTTATATCCGTTGTTGATCTTGCGGATATCGGCTGTGCTTAACTTCTTTATCTGGAACATGATTCGAGCGCCGTTTTCGTCTACAAAGCTTTCAGGACCTAACACAGAAACGATTTCGGGCTCTCTGTTTTTCTTCATAAAATAGGATAAATTCTTTTTCATACTGTTTTCTCCTTATAATAAAACTTCGGAGCGGCTTTTTATAGCTCGCTCCGAGTTGTTTTTATTTACTTCGTTACAACGCTGTATGCGTTAAAGTTGATCTGATCCTCAAGGAAGTTACCTGTAACGTCAAGCTCCAGGAGCTTAATGTCGCTTGTTATTACACAGCCTGTAGCTGTTGTAGTTATTGATTTGTTCTTCTTGTAGTAGTCCGAAGCCTTATCATTCATCGTGCCCTGAATGGTAAACACAGGTGTTTTACCTGTTTTAAGATAAGCGTTAAGCTTATCTCTTAACCATGTTGTAGCTCTGCGACGTGTGATAGTGCCGGTATACTTTAAGTCCATCCAGCGAGAGCTTTCTCCCTTGTCGCCGATGCACTTGCTTGTCTGCACTTCGGGAGTAGCCGTGATAGTGCAGTTTACACCGTCATAGACTGTGTAACCGTCAAGCATTATCTTGCCGTTTCTGATTGATATATCGTTACGCATTTCTGTTACCTCCTTATCTTGTGGTTACCGAGAAATACAGCTTTTCTGCGCTGTCTACGGGAGTGATTGCTACATCGAAATACGTTGAATCACCGGAAGAACGCACCTTATCAACAAGAAAGTCCGCTTCGGTGTCGACATTCTTTATAGCCCCTTCTTCCTCGTATTCCTTGAGCAGCGAAACGCCTATGCCCTCCATGATGTTCCAGCCGTCCTCGTCGTTGTCAAACTTGTTAGGTGGGAAATTATCCTGAATAGACTTTGCGATTGCGTCAAGGACACGAATTACACGGTTTTTTCTGTAGCTTGAGTCTTTACCGTCGCCGAACGAAATAAGGCTGTTGATGTCGTACTCAACCGCAACCGAGCCGTCTTCAAGGTTCGTAAAGAAAAATTCGCCGCCATTGATAGCGGTAATGCTTTCTTCGTGTGTCTTTAGGCCGTTTACGGCAACTGCACCATCATATTTCAGATAGGTGTTTGACTGCGTTTCAGTTGCCGAAGCATAAGCCGCCGCTACCCATGCTGTTACCTGTGAAACTGTAAGCGTTGCATCGCTCAGTATTACGGAGTTGGTAACGTTGATAATGCCCTCGTAGTTGCCCGCAAAATTAGGCAGAACGGCGTTTACACAACGTCCCATATTCTCACGCATATAAACGATTTTTGACTTACAAGCCGTCTGTAATGACTGTTCCGTCGAAGGAAACGCAAGTGTATTAAACGTTATGCTTTCGAGCTTATCGAGGAAAGCTGTTATATCGCTGTTTGATGCTTCTGAAGCTGTTGCATCTTCAAGAGCAACGCCTGCCACAGCTTCTATGTCGGACGAAGCAACGAAATCAATGTATTCGCTTGTCAGCTGTGCGGCGTTTGTGATGCCGACAAACTCCTCAACAACCGTTCCTGCGATATAAACATTTACGTCCCAGCCGCTTGCGGCGTTTGAAGCAACAGAGAAAGAAAACTGATTGCCTCGTGTACCGCCGTACCGAGCTGTACCGGTCAGGCCACCGCCTGTACCTGTTGCCTTAGTACCCGTTTTGGGCATATATACGATTACGCTTTTTGCGAGCTTTAACGCCTCTCTTATCATAAGCATAAACTGATTGCCTGCGTCATAAACGCTGTAACCGAGTTTGTTGTAATGCTCATCGGGAGAGCCGTTGTCAATGGTGATAAACTCGCCTTCAGGTCCGTAATCATGACCAATAAGAGGCAGTACCACAACACCTCTGTCAGACGACTGTATCAGTTCGGTTACCGAGCTCTCAAAGTTGATATAGGTGCCGGGGCGTGTCTTACCGGTACGCTTGTCAAATCTTCCACCTGCCATTTGTTACTTTACCTCCTTTGACTGCCACTGTCTTATTTTTTCTGCCATTTCGTTTACGGTAAACTTTGCGTCTTCTGCAAGCCCGTAAGCAGCACCGTCAAATGTGCTGACAGTTACTCCGAACAGCTTTAAAGCGTGCTGACGAAGCTGTTTTACAGTAAAAACAAGCTCCGTTTTTTCGCTCTTTGCTGTTGTTGCATTAGTGTTTTTGCTCATGTATTCTCCTTTCTTGAGATAGAGCACATCACATCATCAGCTGTAGGCTTAACCTCTCTTACATCTCTGTAAAATTCAGTGCTTCGCCAGCCGATGTCTATGCTTTTGGCACAACTATCATTTGCGTTTATTTCGCATTTTGTTATGCGTATATAATCATCTGTCGGCTGACCGTCAGAGTCAACGACAGGGATCAGCATAGCATTGTCACGAATTGCTTTTGCAATCCTTATAGCGTTTTCATACGCTAAATCATCATTAGTCGCAAACACAACCACGCTCCAGCTGTATATAAACGAATACGAGGAAACGGTGTGTTCGCTTGAAGAAACAACGGGCGAGGGGAAGAAAACAGACGGAACAGCAAAATTCTCTCGCATTTCTTCATAATACGGCACTGTACCCTCCACGGCGTTCTCGATGATGAATTTTGCAATACTTGCCGTTTCGCTTGTAATAATCATTCTTCCACCTCACACACATTGTCAGAATATATCCAACAGCTCCGCCATGTAGCTGTCAAATATCTCGCCTATCTGCCCTTCCATTTCCAGAAGAGCTTTAGCAAAAAATTTTTTGCCTTCAATATACTTCCGTTTCAGCATCATTCCGCCCTTAGCGGTCGGATCATAGACAAACTTATCACCCGTATCGCCGCTTTTCCAGTAGCCTGGAACAAACCTGTGAGTAACATCTTCCCCCATGTTCCAATGTCCGTTTTCGACAAGGTAAGCGTACCTGACCTTGCTACCTACAGTAATCGAGTTCTTATCGACTTCCCATATACTGTTGGTATCACCAAACGTAAAGCTTGCGATCATGTTTGATGTTACTACAGACTTGCACTCTATGATGTTATCCGTAACTTTGTTCAAAAAGATTATTCCCCATTCATTCAGCACGTTGTTTATAACCTGCTCGGCAAGGGGACGCAGCTCTTCAAATTTGTGCAGATAATCTTCTATCTGCGAGTAATCAAAGCTTACATACTTCTTGTTCATATCTTTTTCTGTTCCTCTCTGCGAGTCAACATAACAAAAATATGATGATTACGGATATTTCTCGGCACTTCGGCGGTGTATTCGTATCCGGTTTCCGTATCAACAATTTTGTCATTGATACGGACATCTGTAGATACAGGAAGCACCAACTTTATAGATGCGGATACGGCGTTATACGCAGGAGAAGTTTGAAGGCTCAAGCCTGTATTGGCGGTACAAAAATGGCATTTAACATCTGTGCAGTCAGGCTCATCGGAGTATTTAAACTCTTTTGTAGCAGGCAATCCATAGCCAACCTGTTTTTCAACAGCCTGCAAGTGATAGATGTTGCATTTGTGATTTAGCAAAGCGTCTAAACTCATTGTACCGCCTCCTTTTACAGCTTTCTTAAATTCATAACGACCTTTCCGCTCTGTACTGATATCACATACTCATCAAGCAAAGGAGCCAGATTTAAGTCAGATATGCTTACAAGCGTGTCATTGGCCGTGTACGAATAATCGTCGAATGTTTCCGACTTCATTTCTTTGCTTGTTGCCATTGCGTTATAAGCGTAAGCTTCCGCAAGCAGTAAGCAAGCCGTTTTCACATTTTCGGGTATCTCACCGTCAGCAAAATTGTTATGCGTGTAGTTCGTGATTGCCGCCATAGCTCGCTTTATATCTATGGCAAGCTGATTATCTCCCCTGCTTTTTACTGACGGATAGTTTGTGTAGCTCCTCAGCTCATCAGCTGTTATCCACGTCACACTCACCGTAATCAGCCTCGCATTCTGCGTTGTCAGCTTCAAGGTCGGTTATCGCTTTTACAATATCCGCCTTTTTCTTTAACGATGTTATATCAATGCCACGCTCGGCGGCAATAGACTTTAACTCGTCAAGCGGCAGGTCCTTATATTCAATAGGCTTTTCTGCGGTTTCGACAAGTTCAAAATAGCCGTCTGCAATAAGCTTGTCGGCAATATCCTTGTTTTCAACCGATACAAAAGGGCTGTTCCTTGTTGCAGAAACAGCCCCACTGTATGAAAGCCCCTTGATAAGTCTTAACTTATACATAGCACCCTCCTGTATTATGCAATACCTGTGATGATAGCTGTTGCGTCAGCTTCTTCGATGATTGCGTCAAAGTCAAGGTGTACTGCGTAGAAAATCTTGTCCTGCATAATAGATTCCTTGTCGGTATCTGTCTTGCGGATCTGAACACCGTATGTATTAACTACGATAAGGTTGTTGGGGTCGGTAAGCAGAATGCAGTCATCGGCGATTGACGGACAAGAAATTACGGGTATCTTTGCAGGCTCATTGTACATTGACTGAGGTATCATGCCACCGGCTGTAATAGCCTTGTTGAGCAGGTAAAGTTCCCACTCCTGCGCTCTGTGGGGTGACATAACCCAACGGAGCTTGCCGTTATTGTACTTGTTCGGCATGGACTTCAGCGCATCATAGAACATATCAAGTGACATTGCACCGCTGTTTTTGCTTGAAACGTCAACGATGTGTCCGTTAGCCTTAATCTGCTTGATCCAGCCGTCATTGATAGATAAGAAGTCGTAATCGGGAGTAGCCGCCATAATCGGATTTGTTTCTCCATCCTTCTTACCTGTGTCGTACTGTGCAGGTGTTGCCTCGTCGCCGTTGAGATAGAGGTCTTCGAGGTCTACGCCGAGCTGTGTAGTCATGAGATTTGTAACTGTTGCTTCAAAGCTCTGTCCCTCGATGTTTTCTCTGAGCGTTTCGCCCGTAATCTCCCAGGGTAATCTTATGGCCGTTGTCTTGTACTCAACCTGTGACGGTGTTACAGTTGCTCTGTAGCCATCGTCGGTGTTTTCGACTTTCTTTCTCACGATACGCTTTGCAATGCCGATCTTGTCAATGTAGCCCGTTCTTGCTCTGCGCATTTCGTGACGTACTGCACTTGCAAGCGGTGTAGCGTCAAATGTCTGCTTGATAAACTGCTTAGCCTGTTCAGGATTAAGCAGACCGCTTGAAATGGAGTTGGTGGTAATTGTACCTTTGATGATCTCTTCGTTCTGGAACATGGTTCTTTTTCCTCCTTAGATGATACCTGCAAGATAGTGCTTCTTCTGAGCACCGTCCTTAGACTTGTTTACGTCAGCCTCATCGCTCTGCTGTGTTGTGCCTCTCTGTGCGGCAAGAGCTTCCTTGAGCATTGCAGGAACTGCCTCCTTGACTGCCTGAGTAATCATTGCGCCGATTTCTTCTTTTGTGAGAGGTTCTTCTTTTTTCTCGGCATCCTTTTTGTTGTCGGCCTCTGCACTCTTTTCCTCGGAGCTTGCCTGCGATGTACCGTTGCCTGCCGTCTGAGCGTCTTCCTTGATGATCTTAGCAACTTCCGCCGCTATAGAGCCGGCAGACTTTTCTATCGTTTCAGAAACGATAGCCTTCATTTCGTCCTTTGTCACTTCTGTTTCCTCCTGTTTTTCGCCGTCAAGTAATGACAGCAGTGTTTTTATGATACCTCTGCGCTTCTTCGGAGTGGCATCATTAAATGATTTTTCGAGATTGTCAATGTCAATGTCAACGTCTTCGGTAGCATACTCACCGACACCGCCCATTGAAAAGCCGGTAATCTCGCCTTTTTCAATGCGGTTCCAGATTTTATCGTCTGAAATCTCTACCGTCATCAGCCAAGTGCCTTTTTTGACCGCTTTGTCGCCAAGCGAAAAATCCGCTTTTGCAACCCAGCTCTCTACGACCGAAGCCGAAGAAAGCGGCGAGAAGCTATGCTGAACATCAACCATATTGCCGTTCTTTGCATACCACCTTGCCGCCTTGACTATCTCGTCTTCTGTCATGAAGTTGCCCTGTGAGTCTTTTACCATAGGCTCATAGACAATGCCTGTGACATAGTGATTATCTGCGTCCGCCTTTACTATCTGCCCGCAGGTCGTAAAGCTTGCTTCGCCGTCCTTGTTTTTGGTAACAAGGAAGCTCTGAAGATTTGCCGCCTTATCGACAAGCGACACAAAACGTATTCTTGCGTTTCTTATCTCGATTGCCTTTTCGATATTGTTCATATCAGTGTCCTCCTTTCTGATTTTGAATATAAAAAAACACCCGTTAAGGTGCTTCATTCCGATGTATTATTAGTCAACAGGTTCATAGGTCTTTTCAAAAACATCGGGCTTGCAGGGATACTGTTCGCCGTTTACTCCTGTTATGATGTAATTACCCGCAGAGGCTTTCATATCACCCTCAAGCGTGTGTATTATCATTTCCTTGTCTGTCTGATATGCTTCGATAACAACAGGCTTCTTGCGGTATTTCCTTGTAGTCATAGCAACCACCTCTTACAATTCAATGCACTCGATAGCCGCTCTTACCTCAAGACTTGCGATATATTCGCTCATTGCTTTAACCTGAAAAGCATAAGCGGCTTTCGGACAAGTGGGCGTAAAATCAAGTTCGCCCTTATCCCACTTTTCAAGCATTGTCTGCAACTTTTTGAAACGAATTACAAGCTGATAATATTCAGCTTTAAACCGCTCCTTGTAGTCAGCACTTGCCATAAGTGCAACCGTGTCTTTAAGTTCCATTGTAGTTCTTCCTTTCTGATTTTTGATATAAAAATACCGCTCCAAAAGGGGCGGTAAAATTATTAAGTTTTATTCACTTTTTTTGCTCTTTTATCCTCAAATTTAAACCCATTTCCACATTCTTTCAATTCGTGAGGTTTTATTATGCTGTGGACGATTTCTTCTGGGAAGCCTTTAGGATAAGCTCCGCAGACCAATCTATACTTATCATCTTTTCGCACATTTTTACAATATACGCAATCGAAAACATATACTGGTACCATATCAACCACCTCCTGTTGTATATGTCGTGTAGAAATTCATTATTTCATCGGATAGTTTTTCTCCGCGGCTTAAAAGCACCTCACATTCGGCTATACCTTCTAAGCCATCGCTACTTGCTAATTTAGAAACATCAATATCATGAACAAACTCAAGTTCTTCTGCTATTCGCTCGTAATTAGCATAGGTACGAGAATAAATTGTTTTTGCATGACCTATTTCATGAATTACAGCATCTTCTAAAGAGTTACATACTGTGTTTTCCGCATTGATAAACATACAATCTATCGATTGTTTATCTGCATCAGCAAAAACATTTTTATTGATTTCTAATACTACTTTTGGATAACCTCCGCTATCAATTGCATTTGTGCGTAGGACATCTTGACCGCCGTTTTTATTTGGGGGAATATTCACCATTCTTACTGCATCAAAGTTAAATTCATGCCCATCTTTTTGGAATTTTTCGATAGTGCTTGCAATAACTTCTTTGCATTCATCGGATATTGTTCCGTCCTTGTCAACTGCGGCAATATCATCTACTGTTATTGGTTTAATTATACCACTTTCTGTTGTATTGTCAACCGGTAAGCCTGCGATTTGCTTGTATTTTCCGCTCTTTTCAGCATAATTCTCGTTAAGCATACGGATATTATCCCGTTGCATTTGTGCCTTTTGCTCAGGTGGCAGGGATTTCAAATCTTTGTCTACAACTGCTTCGAGTATACAGTGACAGTTGATTGCTTCTGCCGCAGGCAATGCGGTGTCATGCGGTAGCATTGGGTGATATGTAGCACCGTCACGTCCCGTCAGCGTGAACGGTTGATCTTTCGGCACTGTTTGGCCGCTGATATTGACGTGATTTTCTCTCGAAGCTGCACCCTTCGCTCCGGTGTGCCTCCACCGCTTTGCATTTACAACGGGCGACTGTTGGAGGGCTTCGTATTTGGCATAGGCGTGTGTACGCATCATTTCTGTTTGTGCCACTCGGCGAGCTTCGTAATATTCGTCACGCAGTCTACCGTCAAAGATACGTTTAGCCGCATCGTCAACGCTGTCGCCGTTGTTTATCGCTTCCTGTATGATATTACTTATCTCATCGGTAACGTGCCTTAAAACCGATGTACCTGCCTGTACGCTTGCTTCGCTTACTGCCGCCGCTGTCGGTGCACTTATTTCCGTCACCGACAGTTCCGCGTCCGTCTGCCGTATGTACTGATCTGCCGATGCTTGCAACACATCGCCGCAGGTTTCTTCAACCGCCTGCGAAACTGCTTGCACAAGCTCCGCATCAGCTTCCGATTCTGTGGTGTGGGAGGACAGAAAAGAAAAAAGACTTTCTGAATTAAGCAGAGAAGTCTTTTCGCTTTTATGCCATTTTTTCATTGCTGTTGCTATACGCTTTTCAAGCAAGGATATTTGCCGAACCGTCATCGCTGCAAAAGCTATACCCATTTTCTTCAGCTTATCGTAAAGCTTGTCGTTGTCTTTTTCGATTATCCTGTTAATGCACTCAATGATTTCGGCATCACTGCAAGCTTTTCTATCCATAGTGTTTCTATTCCTCAAACCTATCCCGTATCGATTTAAGTACCGATATAACATCATCGGAGCTTTTGGCTATCAGCGTTTCATCGGCCGACGCAGGAGAAGCGGACGACTGCTGAGAAGCAAGCGCTATAGGAATATTGCCCCATTCGTCCGGATAATCCTCGTATTCATCGCCGAGGAACTTGTATGTTACTTCTTTTGCCTTGTTCGGCGTTAAGCCACCTGCACGTTCTGTAATGCCGAGTATCTTTGAGAGATCATCGGGATTGCGTATTTCGGGTGCTTTGAATGCTATATGAACGTATTTAAAGCCATACCCGTTAAGAAGCTTGTTATTGATAATCCACTCAAGGCTTGCTCTTTCCGGCTGGAAAACCTGCTGTTCCGTGACTTCCATTGCTACCTGGGCAGTTGCTCTTGTATAGTCGGAACTGTAGCCGACATATATATCGGGAAGCTGAAAAGCACTCTGTATCCTGCGGCGGTTGTTGTCAAGATACTCCTGAAACAGCTCGTCTTTTTGCAGAATAGGCGCAAGGTCTTTTATTTCGACCTCAGGGCGTTGTGTGTTTTCAAAGCCTGTGTCGCTGCTTAAACCTTCAAGCTCCAACACCATAAATGCGTGCTGTCCTTTTTCACCCTCAATCTCGGTTATGTTCTGCTGAAGATTAGTATAGCTCTTTTGTGACAGCGTACCGCCTTTGACAAGTATCGCCATAGGCGTATGTCTGCCTTTTCGGAAGTAAGTGTTATTAAGGTTCTCAGCTCGTCTTGAGCCGTCAACGCTAAGCGTCTGACCTATCCAACGCACCTCACCGTAAGGCATACTGCCGATTTTTATTTCAAGTATTTCGTTTGCCTGGTACTGGGCGGGGATTACTTCATCAACGTAATCACCGCTTCGGATGTCAAGCGTTCGCTTGTCGCCGAACTCCTTGAAATAAACGTACTTACCGCTTACCTGTTGTCTGTATTTGCGGAAACGCTTTTTGTAAGTAAACGGGACACCTTTATCCATGTACTGCACATCGAACCATTCCTTTGAAAGAACGGATTTCTGGATAGTGTCAACATCTCTTATGTTCTCGATCTGAACAACATCGCCCATAGCATTACGAATGATTTCGATGTATGCTATTCCATATATTTCACGGCTTCTTATGGCTTCCTTGAAAACCCCTTCGATAGGCTTGTCAAAGTTCATCAAAGACAGTATCTTTTCGGCTTTTGTATATTCAGCTGACATTGCTTCGTCTTCGTTTTTGTCATCGTAATATTCGATAGAAATTCCAAAGCCGGCTATGTTGCGTTCGTAAGCGGCTACGCACTGAGGAAGCGTTGAAGAGTGCCTGTACATTTCGTAGAGGTCCTGAAGAGGAACAGGCGGTTCAAGCCATTCCCCAGCTGTATACTCGTCTGTTTTTTCCATAGCCGTGTCCGACAGAGCTTTTTTTATCGGTGCGTCCACAAACTTGACACCTATCGTAACAGACGGCTTTTTCTTTTCATCAGACATTTTCAACATCCTTTCAGTCCTTCTTTATCGGCAGGCATAACAGCAATACGCAGTCTGCCTCATCAGGAGAGGGTAACCCTCTCGCTTTCATTTCTTTTTTACTTTCGATTTTTATAACCGAGTTTTCAGTCATTGAATATTTTCTGCATGACAGCTGTGCTATAAGGTCATCATCTTTCGGCAGTACAAGTTCTATCGGCTTTGCTTCACCGTTTTTGTCGGTATCAGACAATAGCTCTTTCGCGACAGACATCATATAGGTTGTCGTATCATAATAGTAGCGGTGACGTATCCTCATACCGAACTTGACAGGCACTACCTTCATACGCCCGTAAGTTTGCGGATCAGCCTTGCATATACGGCGTAATCTGTCAACAACGCCGCCGCCGACACCGCCATCATCGACAGTGACGATGATTTTGCCTTTATATTGGCTGTATCTGTCTATCAGCTTTTTGTAGCACATTGCTATGTTATCAGCTGTACGCATCGTGTCTTGCCCCTGTGCCTTTTCGTAAAAGCTTACTTTTTCGTCAACTTTTACGCCGATAATTGTTTTATCATCGCCATATCGGGCAACGTCACAGCCGATGCGCACGGTAACAGGAACAGGCTTCTCATCGATAACCGTATTTGCCGATCGTTCAAGTGCAGACAGTGTTATAAACACATCGTCTTCCTGCTCGGGAAAATCCCCATATATACGAACACGGGCGAAATTGCTGTTTCGTCCGTATTTTTCAAGCATTGCGTTTATGTTTTCTTTATTCGTGCGAGGGCAGTCAAGCGAAGAAACACGATACGTCTTGAATAACGCACGGTCACGATTGTGGCTGTCAAAGAACACACCTGAGGTTTTAGTGGGGTTGCCACACATCAGCAGTTTATTGTTCTTGCCTGACAGCGTACCGAGGATAGCTTCGATGATTTCATCGCTGACGCCCGAGGCCTCGTCTATGATAAACAGCATATTGTCTTCGTGGAAACCCTGCATATTTTCGGCTGTAGTAGCTGTTCTTGCTGTCGCAAACCACCGCTCCGAGTAGCCTCTTACTTCGACTTTGGTTTTAGTCCATTTCAGCAGAGCTTTAAGGAGTGGGCTTTTGCTTATCCACTTTGACAGCTCCGCCCATAACACGTCATTGAGCTGTCTTGCCGTAGGAGCAGTAGCAACAACTCTTGACATAGGAAAACACGACAAAAACCACAAGGCAATAACCGCTTCGATACTTGTCTTGCCGACACCCTGACCACTGCGGACAGAAACTTTCGGCACTGTAGCCACGTCCATAAGCACACCGCTTTGCCATTCGTCAGGCACGAAGCATACTACTTCGTTAGCAAACAGCACAGGATTTTTTCGGTAAAGCTTAATGCGCTCGGCGATAAAATCTTGTCTATTCAACGTTATCACCGTCCATAATTGCTTTTATCCAATCGTCAATCGCCTCATCCCCGGTAGCTTCGCTACGGTTTTTGCGTATATCAGCAAGCTTGCCTATAGCCTCAACTTTTGCTCGCTGTACTTTTGTCAGCTCTGCTTCAAGCCGTTCTATGCGCTTATAGCTGTTTTCCGTCATCGTCTGCATCTGGAACGCATCGCCTGCAAGGCGTTCGCCCTTTGCAACCTTTTCCTCGATTTGCTCATTATACCGCTCCATTTCTGAAGCGTTCTTGAAGTTACGCTTATTTTCAACTCGCATTACGCCTGTTATCAGCTGGTGTTCTTCCTGCAAAGACGCAATTGCTATCAGTATGCGGCGTTCTCTTAAACGGTAAAAGCGGATTTGCTCAAGCAGCAGTTCTTCTTCGTCCTCGTCCATACTGTCCCATAGCTCTTGTTCTTCTTCGCTCAGTCCCTCGCCATACATTCGCATTGAGTAACCGCCGTGTTTTAAGCTGTTGGTGTTTCCTTTCGGTGCGCCGTGTCCTTTTGCGTTGTGATTGCCTTTCGGTGAGCCCCGCTTGCGTTTAGTAACGTTACCTTTTTTCTTTTCGGTAACGTTACTTTTGCTATCCCATTTATCCTGGCATTTCCACTTACGGACAAGTGTTTCAGGTTCGCCGAGTTCTTCCGCTATAGACTTCAACGGTTTTGTGCCGTTGGATTCTTTCCACATCTCGTATGCCCTATCTCTGTTAGGGCTTCTTTGTCTGCCCACCTATCCCACCTCTCCGCTTCGGATTTTATTTAATTCGTATTTTTACAGCAATCTTCTTCGGCAGAACGCCTTTTTGTGAAAAAATAAAAGAAAGGAGTATCCAGTAAAGCGATACACGCCTTTACGAGATACTGACCTATAACCATATTTACGACAGCCTGAGGATTATCCCACAGCCAACCAAAACCAACACCAAAAGCGATTACGCAGAATATTGCGGTATCTACAAGCTGACTTGTAAGCGTTGACGCATTGTTCCATATCCAGCGACCGCCTTTTGTGCTACCGTGCTTCTTTATGTATGCGTCTCTTATTTTGTGGAAGATCGAAACATCTAAGCTCTGGCTGATGAGATATGCAGTCAGGCTTCCGAGTGTAAATATCCAGTTCTGTCCTAACAGCATATCATAGGCTTTCTGCGTTTCTGCCGAAACTGTAGGCATATACTGCGTCACCATTATGATGAATGTTGCGAGCAGCTGTGTGGCAAGCCCTATCCACACTATGCGATTAGCTGATTTCTTGCCCCATTTTTCGCCTACAATATCTGTTATCAGATATGTTAAAGGGTAACAGAGCACAGCTCCGGGGATTGTTATTACGCTTCCGAACAGGTATATGCCTGTGTCGATTACCTTGCAGGCCACCACGTTCGATATGACAAGGCAGGCGCAAAATAGCGCTGTCATTATATTTAAATTCTTTTCGCTCTTTATCATTTTTATGTTCTCCTATCATCTATCAAGATACTGTTGAAATCTTATCCATTGCTTGAGATTATGTGCGTCCAACACCTTATAATCTTTCAGCCGTGTGTTTGCGGGTCTGCCTACCTGTGTCATTCTGCCGTCCTTGAACAGATATATTCTTGCATATCGTGAGCCTATCGTCCACGACGAACTATCAACACTGTAGAAGTCATATTTTTCTACGTCGGCAGGCGTAAACCCTAAGCCGTGTACTTTGGTGTTATGCGCTCTTGCATAGCTCAGCAAAGAGTGTATGTATTTATATTCCGCAGGCTTTATGTCCTTGATTGCGAAGCCGCCTATTGCGATATATGAGTATTCGGCACACAGATTTTTAAATTCTTCTATGCCTCGGCTCTTGTGCCATACCGGTATAGCTTGTTTCTGTGTCTGACATTCGATTCGTTTGCGGTATTCCTTTACCTTGTCATATCCGACAAGGCAGTCAATATCCAACTCGAAAAAATATTGAATATCATTTTCGTTGATAAAGCGTATGTACTGCGATATGTAATCGTTCCAGTCGGGCATAGCTCCTTTGGAGTTTGACATAAATGTAAATGCCCCCGAATCGAGCAGAAACATATCGGTACTCTTTATCAACTTTCTTTGCCACTCTCGGTAATAGAAAAAAGCCGTCAGCAAATAACGGCTTTTTATCAATTCGTCTTTTAAATACTGCTTTCCCTCTGAGCTTGCAAGGAACAGCTTCACGGCGTAAAAGCGTGGCCACATTCAGGACAGATCACGCTTTTGTCTTTTTTGTCCTTTTCCTCATCATCGCTATTTTCGGGCTTTTTCTCCTCAAAAATGTCCTCAAGGTCATCAAGGCTGTCATTGCATATCAGAGATTCATCAAAACCCGTAATGCTGACATCGAAATTACGCCCGCAAAGCTCCTCAATTTCGCTTACAACGGCATTCATATCAAAATAGGATAAATCACTCATGCGATTGTCCGTAATGATATACGCTCGTTTCTGCTCGTCTGTGAGCCCTGTAAGGATAAAGCAGGGGATCGATTTAAGGTTTTCGGCTTTTGCGGCAAGCACTGCTCCGTGTCCTGCGAGTATGGTATAATCCTCGTCAACTATAACAGGCTTCGCAAAGCCAAACTCCCGTATGCTTCTCTGTAGCTTTTCTATCTGCTTCTCAGAGTGTATACGGGAGTTTTTTGGGTGTGGTTTGAGCATATCCGGCGAGATATACTCAACATTTCTTTGATTTTTCATAGGACCTCCTTAATACTTGAGCATATCCGGCGAGATATGCCGCTTCTTTGCTACTAAGGAGAAACTACATATAAGATTTTACGATATCATTGTATCACGGACCGTTTGAAGTGTCAATGAAGACTTTTTGAAATTACGCATTAAGAAACGCATCGATACCAAAGAACAGAGTAGACAACTTACTTACCGCCGCTTCAATGTCGAGATACACTGTTCTCGGCTCTATGTTTTCTTCACGAGCTATTTCATCTATCGTGAGCTGTTCATCGGAAATGTACCTGGCGGTGATTACTCTGCAACGCCGTTTTTCCAACTCATCGTTAGATTTCTCAACGAGGCTGTTGTATACGTCAAGCATTGTATCAATATGCGATACGATTACCATAGTACGCACCGCACTGCGCTTTATGCTGTCAATCACAAGTTCTCTGCGGTCGTCATCCTTTATCCACAAAGCTTCGAGTATATCAATAGCGTGCGGTGATGTTTCGGCATTATAGACTGCATTTGCAGAATACGCCTTAAACTCACGGTAATGCTCCAGCAACAGTTTAGTGTTACGAAGCCGCTTTGAGTGTTTTTTCTTTTCAAGTTCTTTCTTTTTTTCAGCTTCTTTTTGAATAGCGGCTTCGGCACCTGCTTTGGCTGCTATTCTGATGATCTCATCTTCTAAGTAAGTAGGCATAAGCTCCCCCTTTGGCTTTAAGTCCGAAATCTTCTGTTGTAGCAGCACTGTATAATTTATTTCTATCTGTATTCTTTTCCTGTCACTTTGTGCTTGAGGGCTATTCGTCCGACAACTTCAAAACCTGCAAGCTCTGCAACCCTCTTGATTGTCTTGACGAGGTTGCCGAGGATTTCAAGCGTTTCCGCTTCTTTTCTACGTTCCTCACGACATATATTTTCATACGCCTTGCCTGCCGTCGGATCTCGATAGCCCTCGGAATTGATGTCCATACGGTTCGTTTCCAACATTACACCTCCCTTAACATTTAATTGTTATCTTCAGCTGTCTGCCAAGCCATTTTAAACCGTCAGTAGTTAATGTGTACCAAACACCTTTTCTGTCGGCTTCTCTCGTTATGAGAAACCTCGGAAGTTTATCTAATATCGGCTCGCCGTCGGGATTTGCACCCCAATAATTACGATACGGTTTATAAAACGCCTTGCCATGTCTTCGGTACGGTTTTACATAATCAAGCCCTACCATGTGCTTGCAGTAATCTACTGCTATTTTCAGTTCATCTTCTGATATACATAACTCTACGCCCATATCCGTGCCCATGTCGGAAAGGTGCTCCGTATGTTCTTCATCTCGTTTTTTCGCCCAATTCTTCGGGTGCCGGCAACCGAGCATACCGTCAGCGTGCTCTATTCCGTATTTTCCTTCGCTTTCGGGGCACGCATCGTCCTCAGCGATAGGGCATAAGGGGCAACAGTCACATCTCATTTGTTGCTCTCTCCTTTCTGCTAAGAGGGCAACTCAAGGTTACTCTTATCTCTGCACACCAATGTGGCGCACACATACACGCATCATACAACAACCCTCTGGGATCGGTGCTATAATCTACGACACGTTGATAGTATTTGCATTCCTTGCATTTCTTGATGTCTGCCATTTTCATTCTGTCTCCTTGTCCGTTTTTTCACATTCCAACTGTGTATAAGCCATTTCATAACCGACCGCCCATAGATATACACGCATATCTATACTACTTCCGCAGTCATAAAGCCACTCATAATACTCATAGTACAGTTCTTGTAAAAAGTTTGTCATATCTGTCGAATAATGCGGTTTGGTATCCGAAAACCAATTCTCATCTATATCCGATTTTACAGCGTCCCAAAGTTCCTCTTCTGTTTCAACTGAATACCATAAATGCTTTCTGCAGGCATTCAGCAGTTCTTCGGATTCTAATTTCATGTAGTCTTTCAGTTGGTATTTGATGTCTTCAAAAGCACTGTCCGGATCGTAGATATATTTATCGGTCGAGCACTGAAATTTGCTTGTGAAGTAATGGACATCTTTGAGATAGCTTCTCATTTGTCTGGGACTAACCGCATTGTACCACGTTGCAATGCAGTCTCCCAAGTCGCCGCTTATTATCAGGTTGCCTCTTTTTTTGTCGAGAATGTAATTAACGTAATAGTCGATACTTCCATCGGCTTTGCGCCAATCAATAATCATATAGCGGTCAGTGTTCTGTATCAACGTTGCTTTATGCGCAGCAAACCTTTCCTTACATTTGTTCAAGATCTCTTCTTCATCCATTCGTTTCACCTCCTATCAGTTCTGGATTATCGTAAATGTTGCCGATGACTTCAACGTCTGTTTCAAAATCATAAATATCCACGGGCAGAATGTCGAAACCAGAACGTTCCCTAAAGACAAACGAACCGCAGTCAAAGCACACCTCACACAAGTAGTGTTTGTCTTCGCCTTCGCAAGTGAACATTGTGACTTTGCATATATCTCCCTCAAAAATCTTTGTGCTGTTTTTATCAGTCGCTACAGCGTACTGACCTACGGTTTCGGGGATAACTTCGTAGTAATCAGGATAAAACTCTCCACAGTCTGTTTCCGCATAACCTGTGTATATGCGATGACTTACACCGTTGAATGCACAATAATACCCTTCAACCCACTCACCATTATCCTTCCGTTTCCCATGAAACAAATTTTCTCTCATTTGACAGCCTCCTCAAATTTCTCAACATCATTTGGGAGATCGATATTGACGATAATCGCCGCTTTGAAAGCTCGCTTCGCCACTTCATCGAGATATGCTTCAAGTTTCTTTCCGTTCTCCTCGTTTTCGTTATACTGCTCCTGTGTGTAATGTCCGTTTTTGAGCGAATACTCGTTGATACACGGCTCATAGCCGAATTTCTTGCACAGTTCATCGTCGTTGTAATCGTAAAACTGCTCTTTGAATTCCTCACGGTCATCAATAAATCGGTCGTTGTACAGTACAAATTCTCCGAGTTCTACGCTTCCGAAATAGCCTACCCAACGGCTGTAACTGTCGTCACCGACGATTTCTCCGTCCACCATTGCAATAATAGGCAGTTCTGGATGCTCTTTTGCAAGGCAAATCAGTTTCTGAATATTTTCCGCTATTTTCATTTGTCATACTCCTTTCTCTCGAAACACAGTTTTTCTCCAACGAACGTATGCTCGTAATCGCATCTATCGGAGTTCTTGCAATAATCGGCTTTCGGTCACGTTTTTTCAAACATTTTGCGTAATCTTCTGGATCGTCTTGCGCTGCTATAGCGTTTGTTATTATAATACCTCATCCGTTTACACCCCGCTTAATGCTTGCAGGCGTCTTTTATTGCTGCTTTGACTTCTTCGAGGCTCTGACCGTGCTTAACGCCTACAAAGATTGACGGCGGTGCAGGCATTTTCTCGTTGATAGGTCGCCAAAGATGTAAACAGTTCGGTAGGTTGTTTACATACTCGTTTTTCGCAGGGTGGTACTGCACTACCGTTTCATCGCTATAGAAGAACATATCTTTCAGTTTGCACATTTCGTCCCATGTCGGCGTATACGAATGCTTAAACGGACTAATGCTGACGTGTTCCCATCCGCCGCCTTTGCTCCATACGACAGTTGCGAAGCTTTTGCCGGCTTTGAATAACACTCCGAACCCTCCGTCTACAGCGATATGCTGTATCATCAGGTTAGGCAGCTCTTTTATTTCATTCAGGGTTTTCATTGGTTACTCTCCTTACTTTTTCATTCGTATGGGCTGTAGCAAGCCTATAAAGCCGCCTGCGCTCTTGACTATAATCGGCTTTCCACTACCTGTTACAGTCAGTGTTATTGACGGATTATCTGCACCCGCGGCGTGAAGCATTTCACTCATATAATCACCGTTAAATGCTACACTCACCGTTTTATCTACAATGTTTTCTATCTCGATTTCTTCCGAAAACGATTCAAGGGAGTCAGTCGTTTTAATCATCACCGTATTCATGCTTTCTTCAAGCGTCATCACAATTGCTGAACGTTTGGTACCCTCGCATATTTTTGCCCTCTGAAGTGCATTGAGAAGCGATACGCTGTTGATTTTCAGCTCATTTTCGCTACTGGAGCTTGCAAGCTCCAGTAGCGGCTTGTAGTTAAAGAAATTGTTTTCCAACAGCTGAACAAATAGCGTGTATTCTCCTGTTTCAAACGCCAGCTGATTTGTACTGCTTGTCTTTTTAAGCGTGATACCGTTGCCGTTTGAAATTGTCAAAAGCTTTTTAAATGCAGCTTTAGGTATTACCGCTCTGATCTCGCCGTTGTAATCAACCGAGTTTGCGGCGAGTTTAATTCCATCGCTTGCGATTATGTTCAGTTTGCCGTTTTCATCGCTGTCAAGCAAAACGCCCATCTGCGCCGGTCGTGTCTCAATAACGCTACAAGCGTATGTTACGCTGTTGGCCGCCCGCAGAAAATCATCATCGGCAAACGCCAAAAGCGTGTCATTTGCTTCCGGCTCGCTTACATGATAGATTGACGGTGCAACTGTAGCAAATGTTCCCTTGTTACGCTTGCCCTTGATAACAATTTTGTTTTTGCTCGGCTGAAGTTCGATTTCTTCATCAACCATATTTTCAATAAAGCTTATAGCAGTTGTCGGTAGTGCGAAATCTTCGATGTTACCACAATCAAAATTGACAGACAATGCGAACGCAGGATTGCTCGCTACGATTTTCCCGTCACGGAAAAGTGCGCCTGAATCCTTCATGATTACATCCTTGAGCTTTTTAAGCTTATCCGAAAGTTCTTTTCTATTAGCCATCATCTTTTAATCCTCCAAGTTTATTTTTATCGTCGGGTATTTTTCGTGCAGGCTCTTCATTTTGAGCTTAAACACAGGTGTCTGAACGCCTTTGACATCTACAATGCGATATGTTCCATCATTGTGAAATTCGATGAAATCAGCAACATATTCTACGCAACGTGTATTGTTATCGCCCTCAGTTATAACAAAACGTGGTTGACGGCAGAAACCGGCGATTTTTTTAGCCTTTACAAGCATTTTAAGCTTGTAGTAGTAATTTGCTTCTGCTGTACTTTGAAACGTTATACCGTCGATTTTACAGGCTTTTGAGCGATATTTATTCGGCTTCTCGCTCTCGGAAATTGATATTCCGAGAGCTTTCAGCTGTTTTTTCGTGAGATTAAGTGCCATTGCGCACCTCTTCGTATTCGATGAAGTAGGTATATGTGCTACCGCCGTTCATTTTTTCTTTGCCGATCCTCACTTTATATCCGGCTTTTATCAGCAGTCGTGCGAGGTCCAGTCTGTCATTTTCGTTCAGAGCACCGCCTCTCTGAGGATATATTCTTATCATACGCTCACCTTTTCGCTTTCGTCTGTATTATTTTCCATTAAGTCCTCACGAAGCACCGTAACAAGTAAATGTCCTTGCAACGCTCCGTTGCGGATTTGTGCCTTTGTGCGTTCAAGCTCTTCAAACTCCTCGTTCCTCAGTTTCTTGCTTTTGCTTGCGAGTTTCATATCTTCGGAGCTAAGTCGCTTTGATATGATTTTCTGCCATTTGCGCAGAAACGTTTTTGCATCCTCTATGTCGGGGTTCTGCCTGTCAAATTCCGTCCGCTTTTGCCGTACTGTGCCGTTTGGCTCGACCTCAAGGGTATAATACGGCTTGTCCTTTTCGGCCGTTCGGCGCAGGAACATCAGATATGACTCCTGTACATTTATGCGGTCAAAATATCTGTCTGTTTTGTCTATACAGTGGTGCAGTGCCGCTCCTTCGGCAAGTATATCCTCTATATTCTGCGGTATGAGTATTGAGTACGTTTCGTCTTCGTACTCGTATTTTGGCTTTATTTTTTGCAAAACCGTTTCTATGTTAGGATATTTCTTGCTAATTTCAACCGCTCTTAATGCACGTTCTTTGTCATCAACCTCTTTTACCAGTTCGTCGTGACGCTGCCTGAGCTTTTTCGCTCGGTACACGATAGGATCAGATGTATTCATTTTCAGCCGTTCGGCCATACCAAGATAATCGCTCCACGTCTGTATTACATCTCTGCTTGTCATACTGTTTTCGGACATCTGACGGCATATATAGTTTTTTATCTGCTGAACACTCATTCTGTCGGATATAAAATCCAGCATATCAGGTCTTATGCTTTGAGTATCCAACCACTGTATCGTTTTGTCACCGTAGACTGTATCTTTTATTTTCTCATTTCTGAGCCATTCGAGATATACAAGCCCGCCATTGTTTGCAATAAGCCTTTTGGTACGGAAGTTGTCAATTAACAGCATTTTGGCTAATTTCCCATCGCTGAACTCACAACTCTTGTCATAGCGGTATTTATACATACAGTCATTTATAAGACGTGGCAGTCCAACCTTTGCAAGTTTTTCGATTTCGGGAGATCTTTTCAACTTTGTGATGAACACTCTCGGATCACATTCGTCGTTGCCTTTGATATACTCGATAAGTCCCGTCCTGCTCAATCGTTCGGCAATTTTGCCGGAAAGATTTCTCTTGTAAACTGTTCCGAACAAGCTGTTATAGTAATCCGGGTTTACCCTTCCGAAGCAACACCAACGCACTTCACGCTGTTTGTACAACTCGTAGCTGTATCCGGCTGCAGCATTGTCGCTATCGTATATGTAACGGCAACGTTCGTATGAATATGCATCAGCTATCCTGCGAATGCCGCCCATTTTGTGCTTTTCGTATCTGCAACGTGCCTCGAAAAGTCTGATTATAAAATCATCACCATAAGGCTGTATTAAATATGCGGCAAAATTATTAGTGTAAAAGCTTCCGGATTTTCCTGACGCTTTGTAGGTTATTTTATGACCGCAGTGGGGACAACGACCTTGTGCATTATGCTTAGGATTTTTTACTTTTACGCCATTCTCGCACCAAGTACAGTAACCGTCTTTTTCGGATTTTCTGCTGTACTCGTAAAAAATGTACTGATCTTTGATGACCGACTTAGCAATAAACTTATCCCAGTCTTTCGGGACCTGCGTTACCTTGTTCATTGCCTCATCCCATTTATCCGTCTCCTTCTTATGCCTTGCGAGCAGCTGACGTTCTCGGACTCTCTGCTGAAACTTCAGAATACCGTAATAGTCAACACAACTATTGTCTTCCTCGATTTTCAAGTTATTTTTCAGAAGTGCTCTGTCTTTGACCGACATATACTTTTTTTCTTTTGCTTCGAACCACCAATAAAAGCTTGTGTCAAGTTTTTCTATCGTGGCGTTGCTCCAGCGGTTTGCGCTGTAATCGTAAGTGATAAAATCTTCATTTTTGTAATCAATGAATATTTCATACGCCGGCATTGTTGCTCCAAGCCGCAAGTTCTTTGTATAGAACAAAGCAACTTTGATTATGTCACCATATATTTGGCATTTTGCATACTCCCTTGTTTCATATCTGTACTCGGTCGAACCGTATTTTTTTATCATACGGGGAGTATCTTTTCCTGCCTTTTCAACGAACGACTTTGGTGCAGTGATTTTCGGAAGCTTACTCAGCTCTTTTAATTTCATGAAGGGCCTCCATTTCTGCCTCTGTCACTATATCGCCGTATTCGTTGTACGGCACACCTGCCAACATTGATTTACCGTCAACCTTAAAAATCGAATACCACAGTATTTCTTTGCTATACTGGCTTTCTTTGAGCATACACACTACGGTGTCTTTCTGTGCGCATACTGCCATTGTTTTCCCACGGACGATAAGGAACTTATCGCCTTCTTTGCCACAAGCCATATCGTTATGTACATGGTGATTCTGTTCACGGTATGGGTGCAGCGTGATGTATTTTGCCGCCGCCTTTACAAAATCAAGCACATCAAGCTTTTTGCGGAGCGTGAGAACAGTACAGCTTATCTTGCTGTCTATATCATCCTCATCAACATCGCCTGTTGCATCTACCTCGTAAATCACGCAGTTATCAAAGCGGTAGTATGATAAGCAGTCAAGCGGATTTTCGGCGCAGTGGAATCCATTTTCCCTGCAATTTGCCCTATCTGTGTAGTTAGGCTCATTTTCCTTGAATTTGTACTTACGGCAGGTCAGATCTTCGTTGAAAGCTTTATATGCTATCATCTTCTGTTTCCTCCACGCCCATATCGAACAGTGATGACTGTTCTAATTCTTCTTTTTCCTCGGCAGAGTTTGTTTTCTTAGGCTTATCCGCTGTTTTCTTCTTAGGCGTTTCAGCCTTTTCGACAGGTGCAGGCTTCGGCCTTTCTGCTTCAAGCTTTTTCTTCAGTTCATCATCGGAAAGCGTGTAGTATTCGTCTGCAAGTGCAAATATCTCCTCAGAAGACATTCCTATCATTATTCCGCCCCGCTTGTCTGTATTGCTCATTTTACGGGCTTTTTCGTACGCTATATCAGATATGTACTGATAGCACTTGCTAAGCGTCTTGCCCTCGGCTATCACTTTTTCGGCGTAAACCGCATCGGTCATTATGCGCTGAGCAACATGATCTCTGATAGCGATTGCCGGCACGTTGTAGCCACTTACCGTAGCAGCTTCGTTGTTTAATTTGGTCATAGCACTTTCTTCTTTATTTCCCATTTGATTTATCCTTTCCTGCGGTAATCAGCCCAAGACATCGTAACTCTTTTCGAGCTTTCAACAAAGCGGCTGATTATTGCTGTAGCTGTTTCTGCGTCGCCTTTTGCAGATAACTTTTCTGCAAGAGCAGTTGTGTTGTAATTTGTTGTGATTATTGTCGGCAACAAGGCTTCGTAGCGTTCGTTCAGAATGCTATACAGCACGGGCACCGACCATTCTGTCACTTGCTCCTTTCCAAGATCATCTATTATCAGCAAGTCAACAGTCTTGTATGCTTCGAGGACTTCCTCTTCCGTTACTTCGCTGTTGCGCTCGTAGCAACGTTTTATATCGCCGAGAATGTCTATTGACGTTTTGCAGATAACCGGAACTCCTGTATTGATGATTGCAAGCGCAATTGCAATCGCCAAGTGCGTTTTACCTGTTCCGCACGGACCTTCCAAATATAGCCCTTTACCCTGAGTGAAGTATTCTCTGAAATTCTTGATATAATCAGTCGCTACTTCAAACGACTTTTTGTTCTCAGCGGTAACGGAAAAGCTATCTATCGTCCGTGATAAGTAACGTTTCTTTATTCCCGACTTGCCGAGTATGCTTTCAATTTTCTGCTTTCTGAGCTCTTGTTCTTCGGCAAGCTCTTTTTCTTTTTTGATTTTTTCCTGTTTAGCATCCCAGCCTTTCCAAAACGCAACCGCTTTTTCACAATCGCAACGTGGCTTTTCAAGATTCCAGATCATCGCCTGCCCCATAAGTACAACGCACTCGTAGTACAACGTTTTCCCACAGTATTTGCACTTTTCCGGTTTTGGAACAGGTTGCGTACTCGGTATTCCCAATTCTTCGACTTCTTTGCTTGTATAGATAGGACCGTGAACATTACCAATCGCTTGGTTTGAAAGGTTTTTCATTTCTTCCATTGTTCACGCCGCCTTTCTCTTTTAGCTCATACACGCTTTGCCATGAACGCTCAACAGATTGTTCAAGAATCTTCTTTTGCGTTACCGTATCACCGGGCGCAAGAGTTTCAAGCTTTTTGATTGTTATTTCCATTGCGTACTCTGTCATCGGCTTGCGCATTTTCTTTCGCATTTCGATGAATGCCTGCCATGCCGGCTCAAGCTCCGGAGCAACTGCGATAGCTGTTGCGGTTTTAGTTTTATTTATTTTATTTTTATTTTCTTTTCTTTTATTTTCTTTTGTAGGGTTTTTCTCGGATTTATCGGGGTTTTTCTCGGATTTACTGGGGTTTTTCTCGGAAAAACTCTCTTTTGGGTGCACTTTAATAAACCCTAACGTCGCTTCTTCGTTTAAAATCCAAACGCTGGGTTCCACAAACACGTCTCTTTTTGTGGATTTTTTTGCTTCTTGATAACGTGTTTGTATTGATGCAGCAGTAAGTAAGTTGTCCGCCGAAAACCGTGTGTTATCAAACAGTGACTTGCTTGCGAGGAGCTGTACTATCTGCCTTGTCTTGCCTTCCGGCACTCCCGTGTCTGCACTTGCGCAGCACACCAAATCGTCGTCGTATGCGATGTAGTACCCCTTGCCTTTGTATATCTCACAAAGCAGGTAAATGTAAATTATTATCGCATCAGTGCCATATTCCGAGCCTCGTATAATCTTGATTTTTCTATCCGAAAAAAAGTCCACATCAAAAGGAAAGTACGACAAACCGTCGCATTGAGGCCTTGCCATCGCTACCTCCTTGACTTTGTATTAAGCCTGAGCTTTTTACATAAGTATTCGTCAAGCTTTATACCGTAGATGTAGTTTTCTTCAAACAACTCTTTTTCTCTGATATGCGCTTCCATGTGATGTTCGTGACATAGAGCAATCGCTCTCATTCCTATGTGGACTGTTTCTTCACGATCTCCGCCTATGCCTATGCGGTCTACATGGTGTACTTCCGCTCGTGCGTTGCATATAGCACATTTGCGGTGTTCAAGGCACATATACAGATATTTACCTATATCGTCTGTTTCGTGAAGCAGTGTGTCTTTCGTCGGCACATCCCAATGAAAACAGAACTCTATCAGGTGTGTTATAAAGTCCTTTGCCGTTGTCATATCGACATCGGACAGCGAAAACCATTCGCCGTCGTGACGCTTGATGTAGTCCCACGTCATGTATGCCCTGATAAATTCAGGCTCATGCCCGCTCCACAATGCAATGTCACGAACGATAGCGAATATCTTTCTTCTTTGGTCGGCGGAGATCCTGCGACCGTCATTCAGCCGCAGTTCTACACTGCCGATATGCTTTTGTATCAACTCCCGTTCAACGTTTTCGGAAAGTTCCAGCAACAGCTTATTGCCGTGCTTGTCAAATTTAAGTATCTTTCCGGTCGTTATCATCTGTTGTATCACGCTCCCTGTGAGTGTGCATATACACATATACGCCGTTAGGGCCTATGTTGCGGTAGATGAAGTCATCGCATTTTTCTTTCGACAGGTGATTTTTTTCCGCCTGAATTTCGTAGGCGTATTCGCCTGCGATTTTCTTTTTTGCTATGCGTTCCTTTATATCCGTCTCCGTGTGATTAGCCTCTATCATATAGAGGTCGTAATTGCGAGCTGTAACGCCGTTAAGATTGTTTGTGTCGGTGGCATATATCATCTTGCCCTTGTCAGCAAAATGTAGCTTGTAGCCGCAGTTTGGCACGTTGTGCTTTAGCGGTACAGGGATTATATTGCATATCCCGTAACCGTACATCTTGCCGTACTCGAAAACATCTATTTGGCGTTTGGATATACCCATATCTAAAAGCACAGGAACAAGCCAACCGCAACAACCGAAACGCAGCAACGGTCTGTCCCTTGCAAGGCTTCGTATCGAAGATTTGTTGAAATGATCTGAATGAATGTGGGTAAGCAATACAAGCTTCAGCTTGTCCGCATACGGACGTATCAACTTATAGCTTACACCGCAGTCAATCAGAATGTTATCCTCGATAACCGCCGCATTGCCCTGCGAGCCGGTGGAGATTATCTCGTACTTAATCATAAGTCTTCAAGGTTTATATTCTCTACAACATCAGCAACTTCGGGCTGTGTCACTTCGTTATTACTTACAAGGTGCGGTTCTGCGGGCATTACGTCCGCTTCGGTTGCGATATTTTCAAAACCGTCAGAACTACGCTGAAGAACGTTGTTATCGTGTTCAAGCGCTACTCTCAGCGGTTCTACCGCCATTCCGCCCCACTTGCTGATCAGCTGACGTATCATAGTCTTTTTCGCCATATCATCAAAGCTTTTGTACCAGAACGACGAGTATTTCCACATCTCGTTTGCCGGGATTTCGTTGTTTATCAGCTTTGCATACGCATCTTTACTAAATGCAGGGCTGTACTTGTCTGCATACACAAGCATTTTATCCTTGCTCCAGTACAGCGTTTTTCTGAATCCGTCAACGTACTCAAACATTGCGTAATATCCGATAGTGTCTGTCTTATCACGCTTTTCTTCGTTTTCGATGAAGCTCGCTTCAAATTCTTCCATCAGCGGATCCCAGCGTATCAGTTCACCGTCCTTGATTTCGTGGACGATGATTTTGCGGTACATACCGCTGCGAACAGCAAGCTGTATGTAACCTTTGTAGCCAAGAACAAACTGTGCGTTGACGCATTCGGGCGAAATCAGATTACGATTACGGTCATACTTCGCTTTCTGTTTAAACGGCACTAAATAGAACTGACCAAGCTGTGGTGACGGCGAAAGATTAAGGCTTTCGCCGAGGAGTGCGCCTGCTACAATTGTAGATGTTTCGCACTCCTGCAACTGCGGATTGACCGCTACCGCAGATGTGATTGACGCAATAAAGCGTTTTGCCCTTTCGGGATCGGCAAGCGTGTTGCGTATCAGATTCTGATACGTTGGTGTGCTTATCGCCACCGAAAATTTAGGCTTCTTCTCGACCGGTGCATTATAACTGCTCATACTTGTAACCTCCGTTTACCAAGAAATTCTTTAACGCTTTTATTTCTTCAAGCGTTCCATTAACAGCGAATGCAACACGGTACAGCTTTGCAGGCTGTTCCTGTGCTTCGGCAACAGTAGGCGGTGCAATCGCTTCCTGCTGTTCTTCGCCGTAACTTTCAACTGCCTCATCGACACGAGCCTCAGCCGCTTCATAGATTGTCTGCTGTTCCGCCTGCTGTCTGGCTCTCTCTGCTTCTTCTTCGATAGCCTTTTTACGTTCAATCACCGTCTGAATGGAATACGCAACATTGACTGTCCGCTTGTATTCAACAAGGATTTCCGGCTGTAAGTCCTGAGGCTGAGTGGCGATAAGCTTCAGCTCGTCCGCTATTCTGTCAAGATATGCGGCAGCCTGTTCCTTGAGCTTTTTTGCACTCGCTGAAAGCGTTACCGTGATACCGCTTTTTTCGTAGGGAACAAAGTCGATACCCAGACTTTCTGCATACTCGTCATAGTATGCTCTGATTTCCTTTTCCTTGTTAGCTTTGATTGCGTTCTCAACAATCGCTATACGCCCCTTGAGGATTGCGTCCGTCTGCTTGTATATGTTGGTTACGCATTCGGTATACACTTCCTCAAATCTTTCATACGGTGACATAACCGCACGCTTGACCTCTTTGCGCTTTTCCTCGAGATCGCCGAAATCCTTGTTTAAGTCTGCTCTGAGGCTTTTGATTGCCTTGACTGTAGCGTCGTTACAGTCAAGCGCTAAAACGTGCTGTGTCTTAGCGTCGATCTCAGCTTTGATAAGCTGTAATCTTTCTTCGATTATCGGCAACTGCTTTATTGTGATAATCTGACCGTCCATTTTGTGTAGCACCTCCTAAAGTTTCTGACATCATTCTGTCTATGACTATCTGTTCTGCAATCAGCATAACAGCATAATCTATCGTTAATCTTGCTCCGCCCGCATCTCCTTCTCTTTCTACGATGCGGAAGAGCTTTGCGTGAGCCTTCGGCAATGCCACCCAGAACTCGTCCCATGTTATCGATCCGATGAGAAGCATTACCTTCATTGCCAGCTGATTATTACACATCTGGGTCGTACTCATTGTCAAGTCCCGTTCCTTTCAAATCAACCATTTCTGCAAAATCATCGTAAGCGCAAGGCCGTATATCGAGTAACGTCTGCTGCTCCCCGGCAACGGCTATCATTCTTGCCGTTCTTCCTAAATCGGTTGTTGCAGCTAAAATGTTTGGATTCTTCTTCAGATCAAAGAGCTTATTCAGTTCGTGCTTATATCCATACTGTTCCATACAAACACGATATGCTTTAGGGTGTGTCTGACGAAGAACAGACAAATGATTATCTTTGAACTGAATGTCCGTGCCGCAAAACATACATCCGTTACGCTTGATATGCTTCTCTTCGCCGTCTTTGTCTGTATATGTAATATCGTAAAGGCTCGAATACTCTACTGCATATTTGTGGATATAGTCCCAAATGTCATCATCGGTCCACATTGCGATAGGAGACACATGGTAAAACGCCCCGTCTTTTATATGAGGTCTACTGCTTGCAAAAATATGACCTCTCGTTGCAACGTTTACCATTCTTGTGTGGCTTTCTGCCGCCATAAGCCCTTTTATGATAACATCACAATCAAGCTCCGCCTGTATCTTTTCACTCGGTTTCTTCTTTAGTAGCGTACAACAATGCTGAGAATATTTACATTCTCTCAATGTGTCGTAATACTCTTTCAGTTCATCTTTTTCCGAAGCAGTGTCTGAGTATTTAAGAAAGCATTCGATGTTTATACGATGTGCATCAAGTTTTGATGCAGATTTACCGAGAAGCGGAGCTCCATATTGCTCCAAGCAATACGCAAACGTCATCTTTGTTCCTACTTTAAAGCAATTTGAACGGTCGAGAACATAACCTCTTCTTTTTGCCGCATTGATTAGTGCCTTCTGACTTTTCAGCTTACCGTCAGATTTCAAAACTTCATCAAGTGCATTCTCTTTTTCAAGCTGATTGACTATTTCCCTTGCAAAGTTGTATCTTAGCTCGGGTTCTTGCAACTCAAGAGGTTTAGTTTCTTTGAAACGTACACCGAAGTGATTGTTGCCGTAACTGCGTGCAAACTTTAAGCTTTCGGGAAATTCGACACCCGTATTACCAAAGATGCAAAACGTTCTTGAAAATTCTTCGGGTAAAAAGCGTTCTATTAAATCAGCAACAACTGTGCTGTCCTTTCCTCCTGAAAATGCAATCGCTACATTGTGGCGGCTTAACTTATATGCTTTCCTTAAAACCTCCACAGATAGGCTTATCTTCTCTTCAAGAGGCCTTTTCTGAGCCTCGATTATTTCTTTAAAGGAGTATTTTTCTTTTAGCAATTGACATTCCTTTCCGAATGTGATATACTCATCACAGTAGCACTTTTATATTTATTTCTTTGGCTGTCACAAGGACAGCCTTTTTCCTTTATACTGATTCTCTACCGACAACCTCCCTCTTTATGTACTGGCTGAGTCGTTCTATCTTCTTATGAAGATTGACACCGAACAGAGCCTTTTCTTCTTTCGTACAGCAGAAACGCATATACATCTGTGTTACCATTATGTACACGTCTGCAAGCTCCTCAATTACATCAGCACGCTTGCTTTCGTCCATATATCTTGTGCGTCTGAGCTTCAAAATTGCTTTCTCAAGCTCGGACATCTCTTCAAACAACATATCTTCCTGTGCCATCTCGCCATAGGATGCAATTGCACATCGGAGTATCTGTTCTTCATCTTCGTTTATCTGAGGTATTGACATTTTATTCTCCTGTGTTATACTTATCTTGTAGATTTTGCTTTGCTCCTTTCGGGGAGCTCTTTTTTTATTCTCTACCGACAACCTCATAGACCACTTTGTGTATGTTTGTCATACTGTAGCACGTTTCGCTTTGCGTATGTCCTTTTCTGTGGAAGTGTGTTTCTGTTGCATCGAAAAGGTGTGCATTACAGCTTTCAAAAACGAACTCACACCAGTTGCCATAATCGCCATACTCGGTGCGGAAGATGTCGCCGGGTTTCATCTCTGCGGCAGTTTTGATAATCGGCTTATCATATCTAAGCATCGTCGTCTTCGTCCTCCTCGCACTCCTCGCCCTCACAGTCTGTTACATTGATATTGTTCACAATACCGGCAAGTGCACAGGTAATCTTCATTACTTCTTCATAAGTAGTAACGGTTGTGCTAACTTTAAACTTCATCTGCTTGTCCTTTCTGCAATCTCGCTGTCTATCATCGTATCATCGTATCCTCGGCTATGCAGAACATCTTTTGCCCACGAACGCTGTTCTTCGCTTTGATATGCTCTTAACAGACAGTCAAGGCAGTATTTCTGGCATCCATTTGGCAATACAGTGCCGCACGTTTTGCAATGGTATTTCTTTTTATGCTGCTCCCGATACTTTTCGTTGCGTTTTCTTCTTTGCTCTCTTATTGCTTCGGCGTGTGTCTTTTCATACCGCTTTTTGTATACAGTCTTCCGTTTAGCTCGGCAGTCATTACTACACAAGCAATACAGCGGATTTGCCGCCAAAAACGATTTTCCGCACACGATGCAGGTCTTTTTAACTTTCATTTCCGCCTCCGTTTCTTGTTTATCATCTGGTCTTTGATAAAATCGCCGCAAACGATGTTGCTTGCAAGTATCTGAGCCGCCATTATACCTGACAAAGCGGGTGATTTTGGGAATTTCGCTATGTACATATCAAATAGCCGTTGTCGTGCTTCTATAACGTTGTCCATCTGAATATCAATACCGTAAACGCTTTTTAGAGCTATCAACCCGTCCTGCCAGTCCTTGCACAATTTAAACTTTCGTGCAAGTATTTCTGTCAAGAAGTTCCCTGTGCCGCAGGCGGGTTCAAGAAACGTTATATCTATGCTTACCCACATTTCTTCGGGCACTAAATCGCACATATCCTTGACGATGTGTGCCGGAGTAAAAACCTCGCCAAAATCACTTACACGCTGTTTACTTTTGATAAGCTTCTCAGTCATCGTGTACAAGCACCTCCGAGCGACTTGCCATAAAAGCGTCAAGCTTTTCGTACTTGCCTGATGATAAACATTTCAGCGACCATTTTCCCTTGCGCATCTCTACAAAATAGTAATAGATACTACTTATTTCGTTGTCTTCGCCCTGGAATTTCAGTGTATCATACTCGTATATTTTCTTACCGTTCTTGTCTTTCAAGCCTGTAAATCAGGGTGCAAGATTCGCACCGAGCCAGTCAAAAGCTTTCGTTCCCGACTCTTTCCACGCTTCAAGCAGTTTGCAACATTCCTCTTCGGAGCTGTTTACCAGCACATCATAGTTAGTCATCATCTCTTGTGACCCCCTATCATGCTTCTGTACCACAGCTGTGCGCAATAATCAAAGCCAACCCATACAACCGCAACAACAAGGATTACAGGGATTATTTCGCCGCCAATGGCTTTATAGCCACGCTCTGCGTATGCGAGAGCCGACAGCGGAACATATACCGCTATGCCTGCAAATGCTGTCACCCATACTCTGATGAACTGTGCGACAACGAAGGTAATCACCTTTTTTATTTTCATTTCGTTTACACCTCTTTCTGTGCCAAAAGCTTAGGTATGCTTGTCCTTTTTATTGCCGCTTCAATCTCGATGATCTTATCACCGAAGATTGAAACTCTCGTCCAGGTACTTCCCGTAAGTATCGCCGCCTGATATTTTGGATATTTCGCCGGCAGTACGGTATAAAAGCGACCTTTATAAAGAAACTTGCTTGTTACAGGTCTATCCTTTACTTTCGCCATTGCACGCTATGGACGCTTTAGCTCGTAAGCCGTCCAAGGCGTTTCTTGCTATGCGTTCAAGGATTTTCGGTACTTCCTCGGTTCTGCAACAGTAGTCTGTTGCTATTCTGACTTTCGTGTTGCCGATCATAAACTCTTCGGCAATCTGTGGCTCTGCGCACTCCATAGCCGACACCTCCTTTCGTCATTTTATTCGCCGTAGGCTTGCCCTTATGTAAAACGCCCTGTTTTTTCCGCTTTTTCGAGGCTTACCAGGTTTTCATCAGCTCTGCGGCGGAACTCAAGTAACTGCTCTTTAAGCTTCGGGATAAGAGGCCGTTTGTCCTCGCTTAACTCGCCGTCCTCCATGAGAAGCGATAACTGCTTGATTACGTCGTCCATTTCGTAAGTTGAGTTCTGTAATCTCAGTAAGGCTCTTTCGGCAGGCATCTGAGGCGGTGTCTCTCGGCAGTCCTTGCCGAGCGGACATTCATTAGCACAGTACCACTGCCGCAGCTCAGGCTCGTTATAAGCGTCTGCCATAAGAGCAACAACGATGTTCGGCGGTCTGTTTATATCCAGCTCGTACTTCTTCAAGCTGTCTTCCGTCACGCCTGGAATCACCTCTGAAGCTCCTGCTCGTGTGAACAGTTTATCGTTAAACTTTGCCGCTCTCATTCGGGCTTCAAAGTATCTGTTTCCACAAGCTTTTGTCGCCTGTTTCGACATTTAATTTCACTCCTTTCGGTACTATAATAAATACAGAAAGTCAATCTTTTTGTGTTTGCTTTCTGTTTTCCGCCGAGTGTAGCTTGTTGTTCAACTGAAATGTCAGCCTTTGGTGTCAACATTCTTACTCGGCGTTTTGCTTGCATTAAATAGAGATTTCAAGAACGCTTGCGATTGCATTTCTCATTCGGTCGCTACTGCGTTTGTTGCACATAAAGCCGTAAAGACTTCCAAGCGGATAACCTATCTCCTTGGCAAGTCGGTCGTACTTCCAGCCTCTTATTGTAAGCTGTTTTTTCACTTCCGCTATAAATAAGCGGTTGTCACGCATTTCAACACCCCTTTTCAGACTTTTTTGTATAGAAACTTGACAAATGAGGTAAAAAGTAATATCATATACTTGTGAGGATATATGATATATACTTTTTACTCAATTGCTTGGTTGTAAGGGAAGAGGTCTGTCCTTTTCACTCACATATTGCTCGTCTTTCCGAGCTGTCGCCGTTTCTATTACTTTTGATGCGGTCTTTGGGAAACGGTTAACTTAGACCTCTGGGCTTGATACGCTCAAGCGGGCGGGCTGACGCTCTGCTGTTATCGCTTATGGGTAAGCCATACGGTTAAGCACCTGTTGAGGAATAGGTATCCTGTAGTCGACAATTTGGAAGCGGCTTTCGTCTCGTACCTCCCGATCTTCCGTCGGGTAAACGCACGACCAGCATGTGCGGTTTCATTCTGACTAATTTTATATCCCGGATTTCCTTCCGGCGATCAGCGGGTCTGGGACGGACAAGCTCCGACGGGCTTTTGAGTTGTAATTTTTCTTACACGTTTATTATATCTCACTTCCGTGAGACTGTCAACGCATTTATCTCACATTTGTAAGATTTCGTGAAATTGTACAATTATCACGTTCAAAAACTGTGCATTTTTCGAGGTATAACTATGTTTTGGGAAAGATTTTATGAGCTTTGTTGCAGAAACAACATCAAGCCCAATCCTTTAGGAAAAATCTTAGGTATTTCCTCAGGGGTAATCACAAAATGGAAATACGGCTCCCTTCCTACTGCGGAAGCTTTAGTAAAGATAGCCGACTATTTTAACGTTTCGGTAGATTATCTAATTGGTCACAGCACATCAACTGACCAATTAACATCATTGCTTGTTCAACAAGCAAGCGCATTATCAAATGACGACTTGAAAAAAGTCATAGAATATGCAGAACTATTAAAATCAAAAAATACTGAGCAGAACGACAAAAAGTGAATATCCAAAATTGCGAGGCTCTGTTTATGTACAATGCACAAACAACTAAAGAACGGATAAAAGAATTATGCAAATGCAAAAAAATAGGCATGGAGCAAATGCTTATTGACCTTTCTTTAGGCATAAATGCTATACGTCAGATTAACGACACAAAAGGTATGGCATCGTTTAGCCTTGCAAAGATTGCCGATTATTTGGACTGCTCGGTTGACTATCTGTTAGGACGCACCGACAACCCAAATTCGCACAAGGAGGCTACCAATGAGCAACCCTAAAATGTCAGACGAAGATATTGAGTTGTTTGTAAAGCACAACCCCAAAGCGCACAAACGATATAAAGCTGGCAAAAGGAGAAAAGCCTTTAATGAAACCAGTCATAAGGTAAAAAGCATTTGGAAGCCTATTTCAAATGCGATTTTATGGATATGCGCTGTCGGCGGCTTTATAGTTTCACTTGTTGCACTTTTCAGAAATTAACTTAATCGTCAGCATCAGAATTGCGATTGAGTTTAAAACCAGTGCTATGGTAGCCACTATCTCACCTCACTGCGTTTTGTATTTTTTCTTACACGTTTATTATAATTCCGATTTCGGAATTTGTCAATATAAAAATCCGATTTCAGAATTTTTTGTATTGTTCCACAAATTTTCATTGAGGAATTTGTTTATAATTGTATTTTTTTAGAGAGGTAATATGTTTTATAACAGATTAAAGCAATTGTGCAAAAGTAAAAACACAAGTATTACTGCTGTGCTAAAAGCATTAAATATTAGCACATCCAAAGGGACTGCTTGGAAAAATGGCTCGGCACCATCATCAGAAATTGTAATTAAATTAGCTGAATACTTTGATGTTTCGACCGATTTTTTGCTTGGTTTATCAGATGAACTACACAGAAAAATCAAATTAAGCGATGTCGATACTATTTTGCCTTCCTATCCAAACGAAAAATTTGTGACAAAATTTGCCGTAACTTTTAAAGATGAAAAAGAAGAACAAATTGGTTTGCTTATGGAACAAGCAAAATCGCTTTCTGATGAAGACCTGCAAAAAGTTATTGAGTATGCTGAGCTGTTAAAGCTCAAGAGCAACGATAAAAAGTAAAAAAAACAGCCCCTAAGAGCTGTTTTACATATATTTAATTTAAAGGAGAAAATTATGTTACATTTAGACACAACTATTATTATCGCTTTAGTGGTGGCTGTCCCCGTTATCTGCCTTATTTGTCTTTATATATCACACAACGTAGCCAACAAAAAAGTGAAGTTTGTTGCAAGCGTAATCACATGGGTTTTCGCACTTCTGATACTCAGCGTTCTTATGCTCAGCCTCGTTCCTATGCCTTACTCAATCTGCACCGTTGTTCTCGTTCTTGCGTTAGCGCTGCTATTCAAAGTAATTATACCTATAACACAAAAAGTTAACGGCAAAAAAGATGAGCAGACTCCCGATGAGCCTGCAAAGAACGATGATAGCATTGAACAGCTTGAAAAGCTCGCTGAATTAAAGGACAAGGGCATTATATCAGAAGAAGAATTTGAACAGAAAAAGGCGGATCTGCTTGCGAAGATATAGAATGTGTTGGAAAACTTGGGAAAAGATATGACTATATGATTTTTTGTGACTATGACTCCTTAACTCATTATTCAGCCGGAGAGTTTTCGAGCAAATATAAAACTGATATTCATGATGCGCTTACACTAATTGAAAAAGACACTAATCTTGATCATGATGATGTCAATAGCTTTCTAAACGCCGATTATAATACATATGTCACAACCAAGGAAGTAATTTTGTATAGGGTCTTTGGAAACTTTCAATTCAACAAAGATAAAAATGTAAGAGGTGCTGGTGCTAATGGTCGTTTTGTTTCAACGGAATTTGCTGAATCGATTATTGATGCCAAAATTCGACTTGCTTTGCTTCCCCATTGGGGAAATACAAGAATGTACGAAGAAAAAATATTGTTAGCAAAAAACGAAACCATAAATTTAGGCGTTGTAGCTCCAACAACTACATTAAGCGGTACCATACTTGCAGGTGGAGCGGATCAAATCATTCTCAAAGCAAACTGGGCTCAAAATCCGCATACTTCTATATTGGGAATCCGGCTGGTTACAACACATCAACTGATTAACCCACCAGAATATTTAAAAGATTTTAAACCAATAATTAACGGAAAAGATACGTTGTATAATTATCCTGGTGCAGTAGCTTGTCCTTATTGCGGAAACTCGTTTGCTAAAAAATTGAACACAACTGAAAGAATACAAGTCACCGGAAGCAAAGGAAACAAATATACTATGCATTATCACTGTGACAATTGCGGATATTACTGGTAAGAAGCAAAGTCTTCAAATACACATTACCCATACGAAAACGGAGCTGCTATGATAAACATATATATAAAATCGTTCAGAAGTTTTCTGACGCTTCTCGAAAATCACTATAATTCTAATTACATATTTCGTGGCGAAAACAGCACTGAATATAAACTCATCCCTAAAATAGGCAGGGAGCCATACACCGAAAAACTTTCAAATGATAAATTTGCTGATAATTTGCAGTCATTGGAAGAAAATACCATGCGTGATTTTGTAAGAATGTCTATTCCTTATTTGGATTTAAGAAATATAAATCACTTAGAGCAATGGACAATAGCCCAACACCACGGATTACCTACTCGTTTTTTAGATTGGACTGAAAACCCTCTTATCGCTGCATATTTTGCAACCGAAAACTCAGGTGAGCGTGATGTTGTAATATATGCTATGGATAAAACCCAATTCAATGTAATATTTGAACAGGAGGATACAGATATTTTCTCGTTGCCTGAAGAAGATAAAGTTGTATTCTACACTCCGAGTTATTTTCACCCAAGAATTATAGCGCAAAAAGGAGTTTTCACAATTCACGCAAGTCCAACTACACCATTAGATAAGACAAGAATAAATAATCGTAACTGCAAAATAGAACGTATAATAATCAAAAATAATATTGTGCCTGAATTCATACACAACTTAGATTGGTTTGGAATTAACCGATCTTTTATATATCCAGGTCTTGATGGATTAGCATATCACTTAGACAGTAAAGCGAAAGGAGAAAGATAGTATGTATGTTCCCATAATGAAAAATCGAACTGTAGAAATGAGTGTTCTTACACAATTGGCAGGTTTAGGTGTTTTTAATAACACAGAAAATGTATTTCCTCTTGTAGAGCTAATTCAAGAAAAAATCAGGACGAATAACAATAATACTTCTATAGATTCGCTGATAGAACTGTTAAAAGATAATTCTGAAATGTCTGTTATGGTTGATTTTTATAAATCAACTAAACTAAACAGCACAACAGATACTATTAGGAATTATGTAACAGCCTCTACTCGTCAGCCTGAATTTTGTATATCTGAAGTGAACAAATTTGGCGAATTTTCAAATAGAGTTGTTCCGGTGATCTCTTATTTATCTGATATAACCCCGCCAATACAAATTGAAACAGACGAAAAGAAACTCAGAACAACATTTCCTAAAATAGCGTTTAGAGTTAAAACACAAGACTTCGATGTTTTATTTCCTATTATAGAAAATATAATAAAGGAAAGTGACTTATTGCTATTGGATATAGAATCTTCTTCGCACACAAACCCTGTGTTTAAAAAAATATATAGAAAAATTTCCGAATCTAAAAAGGATAAAAAGTTCATTTCTATTATTATAAGCGCACACCGTCCGGAATCTTTAACAAACAAGAGCATGGTTAACGGAGAGCCCATAGCGTCTATAGATAATAGCTTAAAAGATATGTACAGTTCTTCCACATTAAATAAGTTTGATGGTTTCGGAGATTACGCAAGTATAGTAGCATCACTTCCTTCTTCCGGTGGAACTATCAGTCCTGCTGGAGTGTATTATTCAAACGAAAACAACTTTTTTGTGTCGTTCACAGGAAGAGCCCCGCTTCTTTCAGAATTTCCCGATTACATTGCTCCTAACATTGTTAATTCCGAATACTGGAGCGAATTTGACGACGAACATCATTCAAAGTGTCCCGGATGCAGAGAAATTTCTTCGATTATGCAAAAAGAAAAGTCAGGTAAAAATCAGGCTCAATGGAAAATGATTGCAATGTCTCATTATATTTACACTCTTTATGAAACCAATGCGTAAAATAAAGCCGTTTTGCAACAGCAAAACGGCTTTATTTTCTTTCATAGAGCATATCTGGTTTAATTCGTGAGGAGAAAAAGGTCTGACAATCAATCGGCACTATTTTTTCAAAATTATCTTTCAAATAGTTCCATTGCTCTTTATACTTGTTCTTTAAAAAATTTCTGTAATATGACCAAATGTTCTTTTTGCGAGAAATATTCAGTAAAAGCTCCTTGTTTTCTGCTTTTCTCTCCAATGGTTTTGCTCCGAGAGATTTTAATATTTTTACTATATCCACGCTTGACAAGCTGTTTATGCAAAACTCAATATCGCAGTTGTTAATAACAGCAGCTTTTCGATAACAGAAAGTCATATTAAAGTTGTTATCACGTTTATATGTGATGATTCCGCATTCCAAAGGAATGAAATTTTGTACTTGCTCATAGTTCTTAGCAGGAACAATTACATAAACTTTTTCAAAAGCCTTCATATAATCTTTCATTTGAGTTTTCAATCGATCATAATTATCATACTCAGTTTTTATCTCATAAGCGCAAAGCTTTCCGTTTATTCTACAAATGTCAATCCTGCTATCCCCTATTGACATTTCAAAAGCAACTATATCATGAATAGCGTCTTTGAGGTGCTTAATGAAATGATATTTGATTACTCTCTCACAATTGTAGAAACGCATTAAAAGATAGTTTATAAATTCATTTGAATTTACTTTTTCTTTCAAAACGAGAATGTCTGGTTTTGTAGTTTTATGAAATGCATATTCAATCTTTTTCCAGCGCATGATTTCAGTATCGTATATGTTGTAATCCTTATTAAGATACTTACAAATATGCAATAGCTCATCGTTGGAATAAGCACTTAAAATCTCTTCGTACATTTCAATCATCCTTGTTACGTTTGATGTAGCTGTATACATCGCACTTTTTTGTATACTTATATATTTTAGTGCATTTTTGCGTTTTCGTCAATAGCTAATTTACGATTAAGTAAAATTGTTTGACTTTTTGTTTCTTTTATGAGATAATAAAAAGCGGAAGCCCTAAGGACTTCCGCTCGATGCAAAGGAGCGCTAATTTTTTGGCTCGATTTCTTTGCGCTCAAGGTCTTCTATATAGCTTTCAAGCGCTTTGAGGCTGACAACATCTAAAGTCTTGACAAGCTCATAGAAGCGTTTTAACAACTCCTCTCGCTCCGAAATGTCCATAATCACACCACCTTCAAGTTTGATATTAACATAAAACTTGAAGAATAGGAGCATTTTGTTATTTTATATCGAAATGCGTTATATCGGAGTGATTAAATGTACAACGAGAAAACAGAAAAATCTTTGTTCTGCGGTACATTTGCCGCTAAACAGCAGAAAGTACAACATAAAATTTTGACTTCCGAATATACCTATTTTAGTCGGAGGGAAAAATGGAACAGTATTGCTTATATCTGCGAAAATCCAGATCGGACATTGAAGCCGAAAATCACGGAGAAGAGGAAACGCTCGCAAGGCACGAAAAAATCTTGCTCGAGCTTGCAAAAAAGAGAGAGTACAACGTCACTCAGATATACCGAGAAGTCGTTTCCGGCGAAACGATTGCCGCTCGCCCTGTCATGCAACAACTACTGTCAGAGGTAGAGCACGGTATATGGAGTGGCGTTTTAGTCGTTGAGGTAGAACGTCTTGCCCGTGGTGACACGATAGACCAGGGCATTGTTGCGCAAACTTTTAAGTACAGCGACACGCAGATAATAACGCCGATGAAGACGTACAACCCGAACAATGAGTACGATGAGGAATACTTTGAGTTCGGCTTGTTTATGAGCCGGCGAGAATACAAGACTATCAACCGCCGTCTTCAGCGTGGAAGGCTCTCTTCAGTAAAAGAGGGCAAATGCGTATGCAGCATCTCTCCTTATGGGTATGATAAAGTCAAATTAAAGGGCGATAAAGGGTTTACGCTGGCACCAAACCCTAACGAAGCCGATGTAATAAAAATGATCTTTGAGTTATATACAAAAGGTGAGCTACAGCCTGACGGCACATATAAAAGAATAGGTGTTGCCTTAATAGCGAGAAAACTTAACGAAATGAAAATACCTGCAAGAAAATCGGAATATTGGGTACCAGCCAGCATAAAAGATATGTTGCGTAATCCTGTGTATGCTGGGAAAATTCGTTGGAATTGGCGATCACAGAGTAAAAGAATGCAGAGCGGAAGCATAAGTATCTCACGTCCACGTTCCGAGGAGGACAACTGCATAATTGTAAATGGCTTGCACCCTGCGCTGATTACAGAAGAAACATTCGATTTAGTGCAAGAATACCTTGCCAAAAATCCACCACGACCAACAAAAAGAAATGCTCCTACCAAAAATCCTCTCGCCGGTATAGTTGTCTGTGCTTTCTGCGGAAGAAAGCTCGTTCGCAGGCCGTATACCTCCGCCTCTTGCCCTCCAACATTGATTTGTTCAGTCCCTCACTGTCCTAACGTAAGCTCATTTTTGCACCTTGTTGAAGAAAGAATACTCAAATCTCTTGAAGAATGGCTTCGAAATTATAAGTTGCAATGGAACTTATCCAACAACAAACCGTCGGAACTCATATCAGAATCCGAGATATTAAGGCAATCACTAAATGACATCAACTCACAGATAACCAAGCTAAACAAGCAAATGATAAAAGCCCACGAATTACTTGAACAGGACATATATACAACGGAGGTGTTCCTTGAGCGTTCACGGGCCATAACAGAACGATTAAATCAGTTGTCATATGACAAGGCGGAAATTGAGAAACGTCTTGGGACAGAAACTATACGTGAAAAAAGTATGAAAGAAATAATACCGAAAGTTGAAAAGCTGTTGGATGTATACCACGAACTGCCGTCTGCAAAAGAAAAGAACGATATGCTAAAAGATGTGTTAGAAAAGGTCGTTTATAAAAAGACACAAAACACTCGTTGGAGCGGATCGCCGGATGATTTTGAGATAACTATATATCCGAAGCTACCGAAATCATAAAAATATGCGAATTTTCTACCATATATTAGGCAGTCATTGACATCATAGCGGTACCGAAGAACTATCCCACCTCGAAATGATAGGCTCTATAGTATCCCAACTCACAACAGGCGAGGGTGCAAAGAGCTTTGACCGATACGGAGTAGGCGCATATTATATGGATCACGCAAATGCGGTTTACCCATCCAATGCCGGCGGTGTGCCGTTTACCGCCGCATACATCCAGAGCAAAGCAGATCCGCTCGCCGATATTCACGAAGATCTTGCGGCGGAGCAGAAAGCCAGAGCTACCTATGACAACATCCTCAGAGTCTGTGACGATCCGGACGTAAGCAATGTGATTAAATTCCTGCGTGAACGTGAAGTAGTGCATTTCCAGAGATTCGGTGAGGTCCTCGATATACTTCAGTCGCAGATAAAGTAAATATAAAAGCTGTGGCAACAATGAAACTGCCACAGCTTTCAGCTTGTAGAAAAAGTATGTTTTTTCAAAAAAAGTGCTTGTTCTCAATCCCTATCCCCAAACCCCTTTCCCCGGGAAAGGGGCTATATTACTGGGGCTACCGCCCCTAGACCCTGTCGGGGGCTACGCCCCTGCGACCCCGTTTTTATATAATCAAGAGGTTTATCGACAGTCTGTACGCCGATGAGATGATTGTCGGCGTTTTTGTTTGTGGGGGATTAGGCTTAATAGGACGGCAAACATATTTTTAGGAGCGAAAGCTCCCTTATGCGAAAAAACGCATAAGGGAGCTTTTTTGTTATGCTTATTCGCCGTTGTAAAGCTCGTAGTAGGTCAGGGCATCTTTCATAAAATGCTCGGTCACGTTGAAGTAATCTGCTAATTGCCAAAGCTCTGTAAGGCCGCTTCTTATCGCTTTTATAAGCGTTCTTCTGGTGAACGTGTGGGTCACAGCCCACGCTGTAGCACGGCGTTCGCATCTGCCGCGGGGGATGACGGGGCAGGTTGCGTCATAGAAGGCGCCGGTCATGCAGTGTCCGAGCTCGTGAACGGTTTTTTCTTTTCGGTCGGCTATACTTTTCACTTTATGAGGGTCTATGGCGATAATGCACATACCGTCGGTGCATTGGCTCATAGCGCCCTGCTTGCCCTTCATACGCATATCTACAATAAGTATATCGTTATCCTGTGCGGTTTTTATAAGCTGTTCCAATTATCATTGCCCTCCCTTCAGAGCATTGCATCGGTTTACTTCTTTCCGTCCTTTTCTTTGCTGCGGCGAAGTTCAAGCTGGAGCATAGCAAGACGTTTTACATCGTCGAGTACATCGTCGTCTATTTCGGTTTCACCGAAAAGTGCGAATTTAAGGCGGGGGTCGGATACCCTTGCGGTATCGCCGCTCATAAGAAGTGTGTCTGTGTCTGTGCCGAAATATTCGGCTATTTTCAATAACGTGGCGAACGGCGGCTCACGCTTTCCTGTTTCGTAAAGGCTGTACGCCTGCTTGGTTACGCCGAGATATTCGGCTACCTGCGCCTGTGACGCACCTTTTGCTTTACGAAGCTGTTTTATCCTCTCGGAAAATGCGCCTGAAACTGTGCCGGAGTTTTTGCTCATTTAAGGTTCATCCTTTCATATTGACGTTCTGTTGTCTGAAATAATTATAACAACATTGTGTTGAATTGTCAATAAAAGAAACAAAGTGTTGTCAAAGATTGTTGCAGTTCAACGAAAATGAAGAATTTACGCTACAAACAGTTGACAAATGACCTTGCGTGTGCTATCATTATGACAACGGAAAGTTGCAGCAGCTTTCACGGTTATCATTTTTGATACGTTTGATAATTCCTTTAAAGGCTATTATAGCGTATTTTGTGTACTAAAAAACGTACACGATTCCGAAAATGAAGAAAAAATCAGAAAAACGGAGGAGATATATGTACAGATGCTTAAGATGCGGAGGAACGTATGACAGCAATGAGTTGACACGGACGCTTCAGTACCGTGGAGAATATCAGGGGACGGCTGCATATGAAACCGAGCGGAGCTGTCCTGACTGCGGGTACGATGTGGAGTATTGCGGAGAGTGGAGCGACGACGGGTACGATTATGACGAACTGTTATAATCAAGGCGAAAACGGTCAGGAAGGGGGTGAATATACACGGAAAGAAGAAGGGGCATAGAAATCACGCAGGAAATTCTTGATAAAATCAGTCACTGTATCGAGCTTGGGTACAGCGATGTGCAGACAGCGGAATTGCTCAGCATACATCGCACAACGCTGAGAAACTGGAAGCTGACGCACGATGAAATAAGGAGATTGTATCAAAGTGACGGACAAGACGGTGACGAGGAGAGAAAAAAGCAGGTCGAGGAGGCATTGCTGAAGCGTGCGATAGGATACACGCAGACGGAAATCACAAGGCAGGTCGGAAAGGACGGGAAGCTGGGAGTTGTCAAAACGGTTGAAAAGCAGGTGATGCCAAGCACAACGGCGCAGATCTTCTGGCTGAAGAACAGATGCGGTTACGAGTGGGACGGCGGCGTGGTTGACGATGAGGAAAACGAAGGAGGAGTTGTGGTGATACCTGAGGCGAGAACGGAGAATGAGGGTGAGTTCTGATGAGGGGGGATGGGGGCTTGAGAGGGTTGTGGGGATGGCAGATGTGTGGGGATGTTGGGAAGTTGGAATGTTGGGCAGGTGGGATGGCGGTGGATTTACAGAAAAACGGGAGGTGTTGCTGAGATGAAAGATAACGATGTAAAAGGCGGAAGGAGGGTGGTATGGTCGCCGCAGGAACGGCAGGCGGAGTTTATGCAAAGGGGAGAGTATGAGGCTTTGTACGGGGGTGCCGCCGGCGGAGGTAAGTCTGACGCACTTTTAGCGGAGGCGCTCAGGCAGGCGGATAAGGCTTGCTACAGGGGGATAATTTTCAGAAAAACGTATCCGCAGCTGACGGAGCTTGAGGACAGGTCGCAGACGCTTTATAAAGGTGCATATCCTGCGGCGAGGTACAACAAGACCAAGCACTGCTGGAGCTTTCCGTCCGGGGCTAAAATCTATTTCGGGGCGATGCAGCATAAGAAAGACAGGCTTAACTATCAGGGCAAGCATTATGACTTTGTGGGGTTCGATGAACTGACGCAGTTTTCCTTTGACGAATACAGTTATATGTTTTCGAGAAACAGGCCGGGCGGAAAAGGCACGAGGGTGTACATCAGAGCCACGGCGAATCCGGGTGGTCCGGGTCATTCGTGGGTAAAGCAAAGGTTTATAACGGCAGGCGAGCCGATGAAACCGATAATAGAAGAACATAAGGTGAAAAAGCCCGACGGGGCGGAGATAATCATAAGAAAATCGAGAGTGTTCATCCCGGCAAGTGTATTTGACAATAAGGAGCTGTTGCGAAACGACCCTGAATATCTTGCGAGCCTGTCTATGCTTCCGACCGCCGAGAGAAAGGCGCTTCTGTACGGGGATTGGAACAGCTTTACGGGGCAGGTTTTCACCGAATGGAGAGATGACCCGGAGCATTATTGCGACAGAAGATGGACGCACGTCATAGCACCGTTTGAGATACCTCGCCACTGGGAGATAGTTAGGGGATTTGATTTCGGGTATACAAGGCCGTTTTCGGTAGGGTGGTATGCGGTGGATACCAAAGGGTGCATCTACAGGATAAGGGAATACTACGGCTGTACGGATAAGGCAAATGAGGGCATAAGGCTTGAGCCGTCGGTAATTGCCGAGAATATCAGAAAAATAGAGCGTGACGATCCGAATATAAAAGGGAGAAATGTGTACGGGGTCGCAGATCCTTCAATATTCGATAAAAGCCGTGGAGAAAGCGTCGCCGACCTTATGGCACGGTCGCCTAACTTTATAATCTGGTCGCCGGGGGACAACGCAAGAATATCGGGTAAGATGCAGTACCACAACAGGCTGGCGTTCAACAGTGACGGGGAGGCGATGTTCTATTGCTTCAACACCTGCAGAGAGTTTATCAGGACTATTCCTGCGCTTATGTATGACGAAAAGAACGTGGAGGATATTGACACAACGATGGAGGATCACATATATGACGAATGCAGGTATGTCCTTATGGAGCATCCTATTGCCGCACCGGTAAAGCGTGGTGAGGTTCCTGCAGGTGACGATCCTCTCGAACAGAGAAAGCCCGAAAGAGCGGAATCGTTCTATATGATGTGATTATGAAAGGAGAAATATGAAGAAAATCGGTAAGGAGCAGGTGCGTAAGGCAAGGCAGACGCTTGCAAAGTATAAGGAGGGGAAGGCGGTACTCGACAAGAGAATCGTGTCAAACGAGCAGTGGTGGAAATTAAGGCACTGGGGCGAAATAGGTTATGACAAGGACGATACAAGGCCTATGCCGGCATCGGCGTGGCTGTTCAACTCGTTGGCAAATAAGCACGCTGACGCTATGGACAATATACCTGAGCCTGCAGTGCTTCCGAGAGAAAAAAGCGACGAGGAGGTCGCAAAGCAGTTATCGCTGATACTTCCTGCGATACTTGAGCGCTGTGGCTACGAAAAGCTGTACAGCGACGGCTGGTGGTACAAGCTCAAGAACGGCAGTATGTGTACGGCTGTTGTATGGGACCCTGACGCTGACGGCGGTATGGGGGATATAGCGATAAGAAACGTTGATATTCTGAATCTGTTCTGGGAGCCGGGTATAAAGGATATTGAGGAGAGTGCAAACCTTTTCTATGTGACGCTTGTTGACCGTGAGCGGCTGAATCTGATGTACCCTGAACTTTTGGGGGAAGATACCGAAAGTGTTGCGGGCGGTACCGGAAACGTGGAAAAGTACAAAACGGAGGATAAGACGGACGACAGTGCGAAGGTCGAAGTCGTCGACTGGTACTACAAGAAAACGATAAACGGCAGGAAACAGCTCTGCTACTGTAAATTCTGCGGCGACAGGGTGATATATTCGAGCGAGGACGATGAAAGCTGTGCCGACGGATTCTATAAACACAGCCGTTATCCATTTGTTATGGATACGCTGTTTGTGCAGGAGGGAACGCCGTGCGGATTCGGCTACATAGATGTTATGCGTGATGCACAGATGTATATAGATAAGCTGTCGCAGGTCGTTCTTGAGCATACGGTGATGATGAGCAGAAAGAGATATTTTATCCGACAGAACAGTGCGGTGAACGAAGCCGAATTTGCCGACTTAAAAAACAGATTCGTTCACGTTGCGGGAAATCTCGGTGAAGAGGATATAAGGGAAATTAAGGCAGAGCCGCTGGACAGCTCGGTGATGAATGCACTGAGTTTTAAAATAGATGAACTGAAGGAAACGAGCGGAAACAGGGATTTTTCTCAGGGGTCGGTTTCAAACGGCGTTACGGCGGCAAGCGCCATTGCGGCTTTACAGGAGGCAGGAAGCAAGCTGTCGAGGGATATGATAAAGGGAACGTATTTTGCGTTCCAGCAGGTGTGCTATCTGATAATAGAACTGATAAGGCAGTTTTATGATACGCCGAGAAGTTTCAGGATAACGGGGGGATATGACGCTTTTGACAACTCAGCCATAAAGGAGCAGAGCAGGGAACTTTTCGGGGTGCAGCTTGGGACAAAGAAGCCTGTCTTCGATATAGTATGTACGGCTTCGAAGAAATCGCCGTTTTCCAAAGCTTCACAGAATGAGCTTGCAAAGCAGCTTTTTCAGCTTGGATTTTTCAATCCGGAAACGGCGGTGCAGGCACTGGGCTGTCTTGCGATGATGGACTTTGAGGGAAAAGAAGAAATTGAGCGTGTGATAAGGGATAACGCAGGAATGAACGAGGTGAAGATATGACAAGAGTAAGAATAGACAAGTCGGGTCTTGGCAGGGATATTTATATCACGGGACACTGTGCGAACGAAAACAGCGGGTCGGCAGAGGCTACGCTTGTATGTGCGGCAATGACAACGCTTGCGCAGACGATAGCGCAGAATGTTTTTGACAGTGAGGACACGGGGGATACCGATATTATTGACGTTACGCTGAGAAGCGGTCAGGCGGTCATAAGCTATGTGACGGACGATGACGGGCTGAACACGGCGGTTGACGGGATATGCAAGGGGTTTGATATGCTGGAGGAAAACTATCCGGAATATGTATCCTGCTACAGAAGTGAGAGGTAAATATGGAAGCGACAGAGAATGTGCAGGCGACAGATAACGGTATAGAAAACGCTGAAACAAGCGAAGAAGTCAAGGAGCAAAAGAGTGAAGAAAGCCTGAGCGAAAACAATAAACCTGATGAAGCCGAAAAAGAACAAAACGAGGATAAGGCGGAGCTTTTCAGGCAGGCGGTGCTTAAGTCAAAGCGTGAGAGGGCGGCAAGGGCAGAACGGATATTGGACCTTGTGGCACAGTTTTGCGGAGCGGATAAATGCGACTATGACGGAATAGAAAATGCGGTATCCGAGAGGAACTTCGAGCGGTGCAGAAGAAACGATATGGAGTACAGGCTGGAGCGGTGGCAAAAGGAATGCGAGGAGGTAAAGCAGATGTATCCTCAGTTTGACCTTGCGAAAGAAATGAGTGACAGAAGATTCTTTTCGCTGTGCTATAAGGGCGTGGGGCTTGAGGAGGCTTATCTTATCGTGCATAAGGACGAGCTTTTTACCGCCGCAATGGAATATGCGGCATCTGAACTTATGAGAAGCGGTGCGTTCTGTAAAAGCGGCAGAATGAAGGAGGGTGCGCTGTCACCTGCGGGAGAGGTTACGAAAAGCGAGAAAAGCCTGTCTAAAAATGAGCGGAAGGAGCTTATCAGACGGACGGAGAGAGGGGAAAGAGTGGTGCTTTAATCGTTTATGAATGAGAAGGAAGGGGGTGAGATATGAATATTGCAACGGGAGGGCAGGCGGGAAATTAAAAAAGCCGCAGCCGCACGGGGAAAAGTTTTGCGGCAGGAATAAACGATAAGAAAAAACGATAAGAAAATTGAAAGATGACGGTATCAGCCGTCGGGAAAGGAAATCTATATGAAGAAAAGAGAAGTTAAATTAAATCTGTTCGATGTACAGACAACAGGACAGGCAAGTCTGTCCGCCGAGATGAAAACGTTCTATGAGAACACGCTGATAGATATGGCGGAGCCTAAGCTGGTGCATGACCGCTTTGCAGACAAATATCCGATACCCAAGAATAACGGCAAGACGATAGAACTGAGAAAGTACAGCTCGCTTGCAAAGGCGACAACACCGCTTGTCGAGGGCGTTACACCTGCGGGAAATATGCTGTCGGTAACAGCTAAGACGGCAACGGTGAATCAGTACGGCGACTATATCAAGCTGTCGGATATGCTGGAGCTTACCGCAATCGACAACAATGTAGTGCAGTCAACAAAGCTGCTCGGCAGTCAGTCGGGAAGAACGCTTGACACGATAACAAGAGAGATAGTTAACGCAGGAACGAATGTTATATATGCCTGCGGCAAGGACGGCGGAGAGGTGCTGTCAAGAGATGAACTGAGCAAGGACTGCGTTTTATCGGTGGATACGGTATTCCGTGCCGCCGCACAGCTTGAGAGCATGAATGCCGACGGAATAGACGGGGAGAGCTATGTTGCAATAATACACCCTTATGCCGCTTATGACCTTATGAGAAGTGCGGAGTGGGTAGATGTGCATAAGTATGCCGACCCCGAAAGCATATTCAAGGGGGAGATAGGCTCGCTCGGCAATGTGAGATTTGTAAAAAGCACGGAGGCGAAGATATTTGCCGATGAAAGCTGTCCGCAGTTCTATCAGCTGACCTCCGACGCAAATTTCCTTGAGGGAAAGGACTATTATACGAAGTCTGGCGACAGCTATCAGAAGGCAAGCGTTTCGGCAGGCGGTCAGGTCACAGCCTCGACATATTACGAAAAGAAGGCGCTTGCGGTGTTCTCTACTCTGGTTATAGGAGCGCACGCTTATGCGGTGACGGACGTTGCCGGCGGCGGTCTTCAGCACATAGTAAAGCAGCTCGGCTACGGTGACGATCCTCTGAACCAGAGAGCGAGCGTGGGCTGGAAGGCGGTACGCACAGCCGAGATACTTACGGACGAGTATATGGTGAGAATAGAAAGCTGTTCTCCTGTTTATTCGGAAAAGACGAGCGCAAATTAAAGCCGGTAAAGGAAAACCGGAATAAGCGGCACAGGGTCACTGCAAGGCGTGGTGACAGCAACGGCAGTGCGGGAGGGTAAGGGGAATAATATTGTAAAGGAGAAATATATGAAAGAAAATTTAACTGAGCTTGTGGCGGTAAGGCTGTTCAAGGACAACGACAAGTACAACTCGGATGTGTTTGTATCAGTGAACTGCAACAATTATCTTATACGCAGAGGTGAAACGGTGATGGTGCCGTTGTTCATAAAAAAGGAACTGGACAGAGCAGAACTTCAGAGAAAGAAAGCGGAGTACTACCGTGATGAAGGCTGGAAGCAGTCGCTGATAGTGCAGGAGGGCAAGTGATGACGGTAAAGGAAGTCATTGAAACGGTTGACGCACTGCGACCGAACGAGATTGCCGCAGAGGACAAGAGAAAGTGGCTTTATGAGCTTGAAAGCAGGATATATGAGGATCTGTATGTTACGCACGAGCATGAGGGAATCGGGTTTACCGATACGGAAAAGATACTGAGCGATGACACAACGGAGCTTTTCATAAAGGCTCCGCACGATGAGATATACATTCTTTATCTTTGCTCGCTGATAGATTTTTACCATGCGGAGTATGAGAGATATGCAAATGACAACGCTCTGTTTGAGGCTTTGTATGAAAGCTGCTGCCGTTTCTGGAACAGCAGGCATATTTCGTGCGTGAGAACCGAAATCACGGGATAGGAGGAAGAACTTGGCGGTAAGAGAAATAACGGGTGGTACGGAAAGTGCCGTAAAGTTCGGCGGTATCGATCGCTCGAACGGAACGCCTCTCGGATACTGGCAGGAGCTGTACGGTATGGATTTTACCGCTTTTCCTGCGCTTAAAACGGTAAAGCCGTTTTCGTACAAGGCATTGGCTGACGGTATAACGGGGTATATCATAAAAAACGGAGAGATAGTATACACAAAGGCGGACGGTATATATATTTCGGGAGTGAAAACGGCGGTAAATCTCAGTGCAGGGGAAAAACAGCTTGTGTCACTGGGAGCATACATACTGATAATGCCGGACGAGGTGCTTGTAAATACCGCAGACACGCCTGCAAGCGTGCAGTATACGGCAAAGCCGGCGCTTTCGGGAACACTGTTCGAATATAACCAGAACCAGACACGGCCTACGGTTTCTATATACAAGCTGTTGTATCTTGATGTGCCGGAGGGCAGCGAGGCGCTGTCAAGCTACAGCGTTGGCGATATGGTCAGGATAGATTATGAATACGGCGGAAAGAAACAGTATCTGTCTGCATTGATAAGCTCGGTGGGAAAGGAAAGCTACAGCATGAGAGGGTGCGTGTCGATCAACTTCGACACGAGTGCGTACAGCGATACCCACTATTTCTATACGGAAAAGCGGAAGATGGACAAATTCAGAGTGCCTGATATAAAGAATGCGGTCATAAGCTGTCCGATACCGAAGATGGATTTTATAACAGAGCATAACAACAGGCTGTGGGGGTGTTCATCGGCAAATCGTGAAATATACTGCTCAAAGCTTGGAAGTGCTACGGAGTGGGGAAGCTATGACGGTATCTCAACTGACGCATGGGCGGCAACGGTAGGGTCTGACGGGGATTTCACCGGAGTATGCGTGTACGGGGGAGGCGTACTGTTCTTTAAAGAAAACTGCGTCCACGTTGTCTATGGTACACGAGCGTCAAACTTCACGCTGAGCACTGTAAAGCTGAGAGGCGTTCAGAAGGGCAGTGACGGCTCGCTGTGCATATCGGACGGGCTGCTTTATTATAAGGCACCTGAGGGGATATTCAGCTTTAACGGCTCTGCATCGGTGAGGATCGACGCAAAGCTGGGTGATGATATTACCGATACGGCGGTGATGACGGCAAACGGAAGATATGTCGTTATGTGTGCGGCTGACAAAACGGTGTATTATTATGACAAGCGTTACTCGGCGTGGTACACAAGGCGGCTTGCGGATGTAATCTCGGCGCACGAGATAAACGGCAGGCTGTATGCCGTTACCCGTGACAGCAATAAAAAGATGAGGCTTGTAATGCTTGTCGGAAACGACAGCGGTTATACGGACAGTGACAGAAGCGAATTTTCTGCGGTAAGCGGTGAGCTTGGCAGGGGAAGCATATTCAGAATATATAAAAAGCTGAGAATGTCGCTGTATCACAAAAAGCAGGACAATGAAACGCTTGAGCTGTCGGCGTATATAAGCACTGACGGCGGAGAATGGAAGAAGGTATATGAGCTTTGGGGTGGAAAGGGTAATGGCGAAGAAATAGCTGTCGCTCCTGTAATACCGCTCAGAAGCAGAAAGATAAAAATTAAGATATGCGGCGAAGTAAGCGGTGACGCTTATGCAACGCTGTACGGCATATATCTTGACAGTGAAAAGGGAAGTGAGATAAGTGGATAATCTGAATATAAGCTTTGCTCCAGATAAATCTGCGGAGGACAAAGGGCGGATAAATGCGGTTGAGGATTATCTGTCGCTCCTTACCGAAAGGATAAAATTCTGTCTTAACGGCATAGATGAGAATATTGCGCAGAAGTCGGACGGCGAAGAGGAAAAACAGCTTATTTACAGTACGATTGCGGATGAAGTGGGGCAGTTCACCAATACCGACAGAAATTGCGAGGTGTTCAACGACTATGAAAATAATGTTGCATCAGCGTACTATTCTCATGCCGAAGGGTATATGACTACAGCGAGCGCTCCGTACAGCCATGCGGAAGGAAGCAACACTGTAGCATCCAATCTATCCTGTCATGCAGAAGGCAGTGGAACGACCGCTTCGGGAAATTGTTCTCATGCTGAAAATATGGGTTGTATCGCAAGCGGCAGTAACTCACACGCTGAGGGGTATCATACTATAGCACGGGGAGAGCATTCGCACGCATCGGGAAATCACACAATTGCGGGGGTGGAGGTCTTTGCACTCGGAAGGTATAACAAAAAGGCTGAAGATGTGGCACTTGTTGTCGGTAACGGCTGGGGAAACGATAGCTATGAATATAGGAGCGACGCCCTGACGCTTGACTATAGCGGTAATCTGAAACTTGCCGGAAATCTGACAGCGAATAGTCCCGGATGGGATTATTTAGGCGCCGAAATACACGGTGCAGTCAGATTCGGAAACAACTGGACGAGCGACAGCACGAGTATTTTACTTGCGGTCGGTAACGGGGCGGACAGCAAGAATCTGAGGGATGCCTTAACGCTTGACAGTGATGGTAATCTGCATATTTCGGGAAAGTTTACAGCTGGCGGGGGTGTCGGCTATGTGCTTCCCTCTGCAACTGCCGACACGCTCGGTGGGGTGATGATTGGCGATAATATATCGGTAACGGCTGACGGGGTTATCTCGGTGAATCTGTCGGCATATCTGAAAGCGGACGAAATATCGGACTGGGCAAAGGCTGAAAGCAAGCCTGTGTATACAGCGGAAGAAGTCGGAGCGGCAACAGCGGCAGATATTACTGCGGCAGTGAACGCTGTCGAGATCGGCGGAAGAAATCTGCTGTATGACAGCACGGGGAACATCAAAAACGGCTGGAGCGGTAACACGGTCGTAAATGTTGGTGGAGGAATATCGGGTAACAGCCTTGCAATATCCAGAACAGGCTATTCCGGAAATGCAAGATATTTCGGCATAAGCAAGCGGCACTTTCTGACGGATTTTAACGTCGGCACAAGCTACACTCTGTCGGCGTGGATAAAGGTCAGAAGCGATGTCGGGCTTGACGCAAGCGGGTATGTAATGGCACGATTTCGCTCGGCAGATGATAAAAAGCTGTATGCCTTGTCGCTGACGGTGGGAGTCGATACTGTTAAAGACAAGTGGCTCTACTACGAAAAGACGTGGACGATAAACGACAGCGACATAGCGAAGCTCGAATGCGTGGCTCTTGCGCTTGATAAAAACGGCATGATCGAGGCTTGCAATATCAAGCTCGAAAAAGGCACTAAGGCTACGGACTGGTCGCCTGCGGTCGAAGAGGACACGGAGCGTATCGCAAGCCTTGAAGCAAGGGTTGCGGCACTTGAGGCTGTGGCGGTATCGGGAGGTGAGGTATAATGCTTGATTTTGGAAAGTGGATAGTCGAGGTCGCTGTGAACGGCGTTAAAAGCGGCAGCTTTGACAGAGCGTGGGCGGCTATGCAGCTTGGCAATCATTACAGCCGTGACAGGATAACGGCGGAGGATATTGCGAGGTTTGATGAGGAGATGAATGAGTATGAGGCAGAGATGAACGAGGCGGATAATACGGAAATTTACGAGGAGGTTATATGAGCGAAAAACAGAAAAACAAGGATAAGGACAGTGCTCCGGTATATAAGAGCAGATACGGCGACGCACTGAAAAACAATCTTACAAAGGTTATGGCAAAGAAGAATTTCAGTTATGACGCAGATAAGGACAAGCTGTTCTCACAGTATAAGAACAGCTATGAAAAATCGGGCAGAACAGCTATGCGTGACACGATGGGGAATGCGGCATCGCTTACGGGCGGATACGGCAACAGCTATGCGGTCACGGCAGGTCAGCAGGCATATAACAGCTATATGTCAAAGCTCAGCGATAAGATTCCCGAACTTGAACAGAGGGCGTATGAACGTTATAAGGATGATGAGGAAAGTGCGTATAAGCGACTCAATACGCTTATAGGGCTTGAGAAGTCGGACTACGGAAGATACCGTGACAGCGTTGACGATTATAACACAAACAGAAATTTTGAATATAATAAAAGTAAGGACGCTCTGGCACAGCGTAATTTGCAGGCACAGTTTGAACGGGATAACTACGAGAACGACAGGGATTATAACCGCAGGGTATATGAAAACGACAGGGATTATGACCGTAGGGTAAACGAAAACGACAGGGACTATAACCGTAGGGTAAGCGAAAATGACAGGGATTATGCTCAGAAGGTGTATGACAGCGACCGCAATTATCAGATAAAACTGAACAGCTCGCTGAAAGACGCTGTGGAGAATGAGGAAACCGACAGTACGAAATTTTCGCCGGTTGACGCTTATGATTTTATCAGCAAGTACGGGGATAAAATCTATACGGATGAAGAGTATATCGAGGCGCTTTATCAGCTTTACGGTGATAAGGAGGGCTTCTTTGACTGGGTTGAGCAGATGGAAATACCCGGTGACACAAGGGGTACAACGTATCTTGAACTGCTGTATGATATACATCCGGAGATCAGGCCGTCAACGTTTAAGAAAATGGGTATGCCGGATGACGAGCTTATAAGAAGAACCGCAACAGGCGGCGGAGCTACACCTCCTCATTCCCAGAGCTTCTGGTGGTTAAATCAGGGGATGACCAAAAAGTAAAAAAGTCAAAGCAAAGGAGGGAAAATATGAGCAAGATACAGATAATTATTGACAGCGTAGCAGGTGCTGTCGGAGCGGTGCTGGGATTTATGTACGGTGAGGTAAACGGCTTGTTCCGTGCGCTTATCGCTTTTATGATCCTGGACTATGTGAGCGGTGTGCTTGTGGCGATAGCGGAGAAGAAGCTGTCAAGTGCGGTAGGCTTCAAGGGGATAGCAAAAAAGCTGCTGATACTTGTGTTCCTGTCGGTAGGTCATATCGCAGACACCTATGTGCTTGGCGGTGTGCCTGTCGCTATGACGGCGGTAATGCTTTTCTATATTGCTAACGAGGGAATCAGCATTGTCGAAAACGCATCGGCACTGGGACTGCCGGTGCCGCAGAAAATAAAGAATGTATTAAGGCAGATAAAAAGTAAAAGTGGGGAGGACGACAGTGAGAACAAAGGGAATTGATATAAGCAGGGCACAGGAGAAGTTCGATTTTACGGCGGCTGTGTCGGCAGGCGTGAAGTTTGTAATTATCCGTGCCGGCATACGCACGGATGAGGACACATATTTCAGACGCAATATCGAGCAGTGCAGAAAGCTCGGTATAGACTTCGGCTGTTACTGGTATGTTACGGCGACTGACAGCGAGGAGCTTGGTAAGCAGATAAATGCGTGCGTCAAGGCGATAGGCGATGAAAAGCCGTCATATCCCGTGTTCTGCGACATGGAGGAACAGCGTCAGATAGACAACCTCACAAGCAAGGAAAGAACCGATATGGCACTTGAGTTCTGCGACAGGCTGAATAAGGCAGGGCTTCCGTCGGGAGTGTATGCAAATCCTGCGTGGCTTGAAAGCTACTATCAGAAGGAACGTATTGTAGGAAAGCGCGATATATGGCTTGCACACTGGACCGAAAGCCCGGATTATGCAAGCCGGTATGACTATGGGCAGAAAATGTGGCAGTGGGGTATTGACAGTATCGCAGGCAAGGACGTTGACGGGGATATTTGCTTTGTAGATTATCCTGCGATAACGGCTAAGTGGTACAAGGAAAATTGCGGTGATATGCCGGAAAAGCCGGAAAAACCGGAAAAGCCCGAAAAGCCCGTGAATCTGTTTAAAAAGGGCGACAGCGTGAGGGTGAAGCGTGGTGCAAGGTTTACGAACGGGGTAGAGCCGTATTCTTATGTGTATGATACAATCTATACCGTTCAGCAGGTGTCGGCAAGCGGCAAGGAAACGCTTATAGGCATCGGCTCGGTGCCTACCGGCTGGCTTTATACAGAGAATCTGTACAAGGTGGAAAGTGACGAGAAAATGCAGAAATTCGCTGTAGGCGATAAGGTCAAGGTGAATTACGGCGCAAAGACGTATAACGGCGGCTCGCTTGCGTTGTTCGTGTACACGAATGTGTACGAGGTAATGCAGGCAGGCTCGGGTGACAGAGAGGACTATATCGTCATCGGTCAGGGCGGGCAGGTCACTGCGGCGGTAAGAGCGGAGGATCTTACGAAAATATAGCATAAAAATAACGCACAGGCGAACAGCCTGTGCGTTTGTGCTTTTAAAAAGTGCTATTATGCTTATCTGTAGGTCGTGAATTCCTGTACCCAGTAATACTTATAAGCATCGTTATATGTGCCGAATGCTACGGCGAGATTTTCAAAATCGGGATTGAGAATATTTTCACGGTGACCCTTGGTGGAAGCCATCCAGCTGTCGACTACTCTCTGTGCGGTGGGCTGACCTGAACCGAGATTTTCTCCGACGGAGCAGAACTTATACCAAAGTTCTTCATCGCTGTAGCCGTATATGGTCTTGAAGTTTGAACCGTCCGGTCGCAGATGGCTGAAATTCTGTTCAATTTCAGTGCAACGTGCCTTTGCCGCCTTGTATGCGTTTGTATCCCACTTATAAGGCTTAAGCCCGTAGGAAACACGGATTTCATTCACGATACGGAAAACCTCCGCCTCCTCTGCGGAGCAGTTTACCGGGCTGTCGGTTATGACCGGTGCGGGAGTTGCATTATCCTGCACGGTGGGTTTTGCTGTTGCGGGAACGGTAGTTGCGACAGGCTTGCTTTCGGAAAGATAGTCGCTGTGGATGTATGTGCCGTCATCGAGCTTATAGTAGCCGGTGTCTGTCAGTGCGATGACCTTTACCGCATCTCCGTAATATTTATAGGAAACGACCGTTGATCCTTGTAAGCCCTCTTTTCTTGCGGAACAGCTTGAAATGTTTATGTACATTGTTCCGCTGCACTTTTTTTCTGTCCATGCGGGCTTTGGTGCGGCGGTTGTAGCAGGGGTTGTAGCTTTGGTTGTTGCCGCTGTGGTCTGAGTGGTTTTTGCTGTTGTGGTTACCGATGTTGCCTTGGCGGTTGTAGTTGCCGATGTAGTTGTCGATGTAGCAACGGTGGTTTCCTGTGCCTCGTTATGCTTGTTGGCTTTGGTGGGAACCTTTTGTTCCTCGACAGGCGTAGTAGTGGAATATGATGACGCTAAACCGTTGTTGTAGCTGATACCCTCGTCATCGGCTTTAACTCCGAACCATGAGTAACGGCTTGACAGAACACAAAGAGCGACTACGGCGATAAAACCGCATGACGCACAGCCGATTTTCAGAAAATTGCCGTGTGACTTCTTTTTCCTGTCATATGTCTGAATCCCACTTTCCGGGTTTTCGGTTTTATTTTCTTCGTTTATGTTCATGGGTATCACCTGCCTTTTGCCTGAACTTAACGGTAAGCATAATTTCACATCTATATTTTAGCACAAATGCGTTGAGCGTGTCAACAGATACTGAAATTGCCAAAAAATATTTGTAAGGGTTGCACAAATTAACGTGTGGCGTTTATGTAAAATCACAATAAAAATAAGTCTGTTGAAAATACACTGTTATAGAAGCGAAAGTAGATGAATTTTTGTACAAAAGGGCGAAATGGTTACAAAACGGTAACAAAATGGTTACAAATTGTTGCGGGTTTGTAATCTTTTATGTTATAATGGCGGTGACGGAAAAGATTGCTGTCTTTCATGACGGAAGGAAAAGCAACCTTAAAGGTGTGGAGCGGGCGTTATGCCCGTTCCTGCTTTTAACGGAAAAAGCGTTGATTTATCACCTGCCGTTCACATCGGCGGGTTATTATAAATATATTGATTGTTTGGGGCGTATGCCCGTTTGTTTTGGTTTATACGGAAAAGGATTGATAATGGGAAAACTGATGATACCCGATTATCGTGACGATATTGAGGAAACTATACTTCCTGACAGCGACAGTGAAAAGGAAGTGCAGGAGGCTGATGTAAAGCCTGCGGTTGCCGATACGTCGGAGAATCGGAATGAAGAAAGCAACGAAGAAAAAGATAAAGGCAAAACCGGTATTTCGGCTGTTGCCGACAGAATCTTTGATTTTCTGGTTATGGCAGGGCAGTATTTCTGTCATATCATAGCCGATGTATTTTCAAAGCCTGCTGTATATGTGGCTTATGCCGCTGTGTTTATATGGAAGCATACGGCGCTGTTCAGGGACGCAGTAAAGAGGACGTTCTGCGAAATAGGCAGCTTCTTCTTTGCGCCTTTGTTAAAGTCAAAGCGTGTGCTTCAGCGTACAAACAGGCAGATAAAGACCGCAAAGGAGCAGGGCGACAACAAGAAGGCGGCAAAGCTGTACGGAAGTATAGCAAAGGACGCAGTATTCGGCAAGCAGGGTCTTGCGGTAACGCTGTTCAACTATGCCGCACCGATCATCGCAATAGTATTTCTTATGAGCGTTGTCGGATATGCGACAGGTACCGACTATGCGATAAAGCTGACGGTTGACGGAAAGTTTGTAGGATATATCGAAAGCGAGCAGGTGTTCAATGACGCAGAGCGTATAATGCAGGAGCGTATCACATATATCGGCAACGAGAAGAAGATAAGCATGGAGCCGGGATATTCGCTCGAAATGCTCGGTGACCAGGAATATCTGACGAAATATCAGCTTGCAAACAAGCTGCTTGAGCTTAGTGATACTCCTATCGAGTATGCATACGGAATGTACATAGGCGGAAAGTTCTATGGTGCGCTTGTTGACAACACAGCGGTTGAGGCTGAGCTTGAGAAGATACTTGACGGTTACCGCACAAACGCAAAGGACGAGGACGTTGCCTTTGAGAAGGATATAGAGTATGTTCCCGGTCTTTATCTGTCGGACAGTATTGTGTCAAGTGATGAGATCATCAAGCTGATAAATTCCAAAAAGGAAGAAGCGTCCTATTACACTGTGGTTGACGGCGACAGCCATTCCGGAATATGCTCAAAGCTCGGAATAACCTTGGAGGAGCTTGAGGCGTTGAATCCCGGTATTATGGATGAGGACTATGTGCTGAGAGCCGGTGAAAAGCTGCTTAAAACGCAGGAGGTGCCTTTCCTGTCGGTAAGTATTTCAAGAACGGAAACATATAATGTTGATGTACCGTATGAAACGAAATATGAGGACGACGATACACGCTATGAGGGCGTTGAAACGGTTTACCAGGAGGGCGAGACCGGTACGAACAAAATCACCGCAAAGGTGTATTATGTAAACGGCGAAGAGGTCAAGCGCACCATAAAGAAAACCGAAAGAGTGAAAGAGCCTGTAACGGAGATTATCCTTCAGGGTACTCTGCCTCCGCAGTCATCGCATTATTCAGATGCTTCTGCCGATACGGGCAAGAAGTATATATGGCCTGTTGACGGCGGCACATTCTGGGAGTGGGGCTGGTGGGACGGCGGTTATGCCGGACACAGAGGCGTTGATATAGGCGCACCTTACGGTACGGATGTATATGCCGGAGCAAGCGGTACTGTAATATTTGCAGGCTGGGACAACGGCGGACTCGGTAATGCCGTGATGATACTTCATCCCGACGGATACACAACGGTATATGCCCACAACAGTGAGATATTCGTCAGTGCAGGTCAGGAGGTAAATCAGGGCGAGTGCATAGCCGCAGTAGGTGAAACCGGACTTGCATACGGATGTCATTGCCACTTTGAAGTAAGGTACGGTTCGGAAAGACTGAACCCGAGATATTATCTCAGCGGTCTGCCGGATCCCGGATATTATTAATATGAAATTTAATGGATAACAGGAAACAACCGCTGTGCTGAGGCATGGCGGTTGTTTGGCTATCGGAATGCACCTTGACAATTTATTGAAAGTGTGATAGAATACAAATAAAGAGGGAACGACAGACGACCGCTCCCGTGTTGGCTAAGAAATAACCGTCGTAGTTGGAAGCTGTGGGCGGTTATTTCTTTTTATTTGAAGAACTGATAGTAAATATCATAACTGTGAACGCAGTAAGGAAAATACCTATCTGTGTTAAATCGCTCAAGGTTATGTACATCAGCTACACCCCCTTTCAGATGTTTTCACATCTTGGGAGATGTATTGACCGCCTGTCGTCCGAGGAACCCTCTTCGCTATTATATCATATTTCATCTGAAATCAACCGCTGTGCTGAGGCATGGCGGTTGTGTTTTATTGCGAAACGGTCATAAATTTTCTTCTCGTTTCATAGATTTACTGTAGAGTACCCGAAAGGAAAGGACGTGCAGTATGAACGAAATTATGACAAGGGAAGAATTTTTAAAGGAACGAAATGCGGTGTGCGAGCCTGACGCTGTGGTGGATGAGGACGCCGGTTGCAAGGGGCAGGATGCGGATACGGCGGTTATGACGGAGGAGAACGGGAAGCTGGATGCCGACGGTATAACCGTATCGGAAGTAGTGGTGAAGGGCAGGCACAACAGGCAATATGCAGGGCCGATACTCTTTATAACGGCGGTTATCGGGGCTGTTGTCGGGGCGGTGTTTTACGGAAAGGCAACGGTGACTGTGCCTGATGAGATGCTGGAAGGCTTTCTCGAAGGAAGGATACACGGCGGATTTTTCGGGAATGCCGCCGCTTCGTTCATATCGGCGCTTATATGGTGCATAGTGCCGTTTTTAACCGGACTGTGTGCTGTCGGACAGCCTGTGGGTGCGCTTATCCCTGCATTCAAGGGTATAGGCGTGGGAATGACGTTTGCGGCGCTTGTGAATATATACGGGGCAAACGGGATACCGGCTTTTGCGGTGTTTGTTCTTCCGTCCGCATTTATAGGAACGGTAATCTGCTGCTATCAGTGCCGTCTGTCCGTATCTTGCTCAAACAGTGTGCTGGCTGTGCTTAAGGGCAGGCGGGAAACCGCTCCGCACTATTATAAGATATATCTTGAGCGGTTTGCGGTATGCTGTATCGGGTGCTTTCTGCTGGGGATAGCGGACGCTGTTATAACTTTTTTGTTCCGCCCGATATTCGTTATATGAAACACTTGAAATTTTCGTTTCACGGGTGTATAATGTTAACAGTAAAAATTGCCTTTGGCATGAAAGAAGGATAACATTATGGAAAAAATGGAAGTATTACTGGAAACCTCTGCACGTCACATCCACGTTACGCAGGAGGCTCTCGAAACACTGTTCGGCAAGGGTCACGAGCTTACAAAGAAGAAGGATCTTTCTCAGCCCGGTCAGTTCGCCTGCGAGGAAAGAGTTACTATAACAGGCCCCAAGAGATCGCTTGCAAACGTATCTATTTTAGGCCCTGTACGTCCTGCTACACAGGTTGAACTTTCCGCTACGGACGCACGTTCTATCGGATGTCCTATATTCGTAAGAGAATCGGGCGATATTGCAGGCACACCCGGCTGCAAGATAACAGGTCCTGAGGGCGAGATCGAAATCAGCGAGGGCGTTATCGTTGCAAAGCGTCACATCCACCTTGTTCCCGAAACCGCTGAAAAGTGGGGCGTAAAGAACAAGGATGTTGTAAGCGTAAAGGTCGATTCTGACGGAAGAAAGGCAATTCTCGGCGATGTTGTTATCAGAGTAAGCGAGAATTTTGCTGACGCTATGCACATTGATACAGACGAATCAAACGCTGTAATGGCTGCTCCCGGCATGATGGTCGAGGTAATCAAGTAATACGGCGGTTACATATTGACGGTTTTATCTCCGTGGCTTTGGGCTGCGGAGATTTTTTTGTAAAATATATTGAAACTTCACAAAAAATACTGTATAATACTATTATTACAATTACTGTATTACAGGTTGATAACAGTCTGAAAAAGGGGGAAATATGAAAAATCTTTTCAAAAGAATTATTGCGGCGATAACAGCCGCTACGCTTGCGGCAGGAAGCGTGCCGCTTAATATGACAGCATCGGCACAGCTTGCGCCTGTGAAGGCTAACGGTCACGGTATGCTTTCATCGGTGTCGGAAGAATATATAGGATATATTGATTCCGGTGAGGGCGACAAAGTGGGGGTTGCGCCGTCTATGCTTGATATGTCGTATCTTGGCGAAAGCTACGCACAGCTTACACAGACGGCAAATAAAAAATTCCCGTCATCGTATGACCTGAGGGATTACGGCAGGGTGTCGCCGGTTGAGAATCAGTCGCCGTACGGTACCTGCTGGTCGTTTGCGTCGCTTGGCACGATAGAGTCACAGCTTATAACGCAGTTTACCGATATTTCCTTTTCTAAAAAACACCTTGTCTGGAACTCATACGAAAACGAATATATGCGTGAATTCTTCAACGGGGTAAGAAGCAAAGAGGATTTCGCCGATCCCTATAATATGGGTGGCTTTGACAGCCTTGCAACGGCTACGCTGGCGGAATGGAACGGTCCTGTTTATTCCTACAGATTGCCGTATGACAAGGATGATACCGATGAGCATCTGACGGGGGAAAGCGATTTTCATCTTACAGATGTGTACTTTGCAACGGCAAATACCTATATTACGGACGGGTATGATAATATTTTAGAAAAAGAAGTTTCCGAAAATATCATAAAGGAGCTTGTAAGCGAATATGGCGCATCGACGATTTCGTTTTGCAGTGATGACGCTTACTACAACAATGAATATTACACTTCCTTTTGTTATGACGAGAATAAAGTTTCCGACCATGCTGTTTCGGTCGTCGGATGGGATGATGATTTTTCAAGAGAAAAATTCGGCACAAGCGATGACACACGTCCCGAAAAAGACGGCGCATGGCTCATAAAGAACAGCTGGGGTGCCGACTGGGGAGATGACGGATATTTCTGGCTGTCGTATGAAGACCCGACTATAGGCTCGGTGGCAACATATATCGTTGATAGCAAGGACAACTACAGCAATTATTACGGTGTCGGAAAGATGTGGTCGCTGAACGCTTCGGCGGATACGTTCTATAAAGACGAAGACGCCAAGAAATACGGCTATATGTCGAATATATTCACAGCAAAGGGCGATGAACAGCTTGAAGCGGTTTCGTTCTATACGACCGATGTAAATACGCAGTATGAGATAACGGTCTATACCGATACTGACAAGGAAAACCCCATAAGCGGCAGTATAGCTTCAAGCGGTCTTACGGGAACGGAGAAATATCCCGGTTATCATACAGTGGAGCTTGACAAGGCGGTCGCACTTAAAAGCGGCGAGAATTTTTCGATAGTGGTAAAGCTGACTAATCCGCAGTATGAATATCCTCTGCCGATTGAAACGTATTTTAACGGCTTTTACAATTCTTCGCCGAAGTATTCCGACGATGGCAGAGTTTCAATGTACAGCGAAAACGGCAAGGATTGGAATGACGTGTCGGAACTGTCTTATGTAACCGACGGATATACATTATGCGCTACCGGCTTTTGTCTTAGTGCGTTTACAAATCCTCTGCCGGAGAGCAGGATTGCATCGGAAAATGTGAGGTTTTCGATAATGGAAGGTCCTGTTGCACTCGGAAGCAAGCTGGAGCTTAGCGGAGCGGATGAGATATGGTACAGCATAGACGGCGGTGCGGCGATACGCTACACGAAGCCGATAATTCTTGAAAAAGCCTGCACTGTTTCAGCGTGGAGCAAGACGGACGGCAGCAGCGGAAACATTGTCAGTCGTACATATACAAAGGCAAAATCATCGCTTACGGAGTATGCGATAAGATACGGGGATAAAAAGATATTTGTAACGCCCGATGACTATGCTAATGAGAACGTGATAGCTCTTCCTGTCGGTGTGAGCGGTATTTCGATACGTCCGAGAGGATGCGATGAAATAACCGTTGACGGCAAAAGAGTTATGTCTGATGAGTGGTCAGAGGAAATTACTTTATCCCCCGGCGAAAGCCGTGATATAGTAATAAAATCGTCTGCAAGTGGAAAGGGTGCTTCGGAATATACCGTAAAGGTAACAAAGCGGTATATCGGCTATGATAAGGACAAGGAAACGATACAGTATGATGAAAGCAGATTTACCGTAAAGGATAAAGACGGAAATATACTTGCAGACGGTGACTCGGTGGCTGACTTTACAAAGCAGGAGATAAGCATTTATGATATAAACGGTGAATTGCTTGCAACGGAAACCACGCCGAAGAGATACACGATTATTCCCGCTGTAAAGACTATTGTTTATAGCAAGGAGGCTACTCTTTACACATTTTCAAAGAATTTCGTGTACTCGTATTCTTCCGATATGAGCGATGCGGCAGCACTCAATGAGGAAACAATACCGCTTACACCCGGAAAGAATATCTACCTTCAACGCATAGCTGATTTAAACGGTTTTGCAAGCGAGGCGCTTTGTATAGAAGTGCCTGAAAGACCTGCCGCTCCCGAAAATGTAAAGGCAAAGCCGGGATCGGATTATATCGGCATTGACGGAAACGGAGTATATGAATATCGCATAAAAGGTCAGGACAATTGGGTAAGCGACAGCGACTATATTATGGGGCTTGACAGTGACACGGAATATACGGTTGAGGTAAGAAAGAAAGCTACCGACAGCGAATTTACTTCCGATATTGCGACTGTCACAGTAAGAACGGTAAAGGGCGTTATCGTACCCGTATATTTTACTTACTACGCAACGGTTGTTTTATCCGATGAGAAAGAGTTTACGACGCTTGGTGAAAACGTAATCGAATATGACGAGAAGGATCTTGAAAAATTCGGATATGTATTCACACGAGCAAGCAAGGCGACCGTCAATATCACCGAAGAAAACGGCAAGTATGTTTCGGATAAAAATTATGTGATATTTGATGTAACGCCTGCCGTTGATAACTCAGACAAGACAACTCGTGTTGTTTACTGTGACGCATTCACCGGAGATGTAGTGGATGAGGGCATAGTAACTTATGCTTATCACACAATATTCAACATAGATAACCTTGATTGCCCTGAGGGATATGATCATTATCAGTATGAACTGAAAAGCAGGAATGACGCTATCACGAAGCTGCTTTATATAGACGGCAAATGGTATCCTGCCGACAGCGAGATTGTACTGCTTATTGAAAAGCTCCCTGTAATCAAAGTAAAGATCGTTGACGAAAACAGAAAAACGGTTTATGAGTACAATGAATACGCACCTTACGGCGAACATGAAGCCGAGGCTGATATTCCTGAGGGATATACGGCTGTAAGTGATGAGAATTTTACCGTAAGCGTAACGAGAGATGAAAATGGCAGGCTGATAAGCGATATATCGGAATTTGTTGTGACGGTAAAAAATGATTCCGAAAAGCCCGAAGAGCCGGATAAACCGGAGAAGCCTGAAGAGCCTGCAAAGCCCGAAGAGCCGGATAAACCGGAAGAACCTGAACAGCCTGTAAAGCCCGAACAGCCTGCAAAGCCCGAACAGCCTGCAAAGCCGGAAAAACCTGCTAAGCCGGAAGAACCTGCTAAGCCCGAACAGCCTGTAGAGCCTGATAAACCGACAAACCCGAATACAAGCGGAGATATACCGTTTGCGGCGGCAGCTGCCCCTGTTGTTGCGGTTGCGGTGATGATAAGCACAGTTACGGCAAGAAAACGCAAAAAGTAAATATTACGGAAAAAGTCAGGTATAACGCTTGGCTTTTTCTTTTGTTTGTGGTAAAATATAAGCGGTGAGTCTAAACTAACTTATATTGAGGTGACGCAATTGGAGATATTTCTGATACTGATGATACCGCTTATGGGAACAACGCTCGGCTCGCTTATGGTGTTCCTTATGCGTGACAAGGTGAGGGCTGGGACGGAGAAGCTGCTGCTTGGTTTTGCATCGGGAGTTATGATAGCGGCTTCGGTATGGTCGCTTCTGATACCGTCAATGGAGCTGTCCGAGCAGGGCTACGGGAAAATGAACTGGGTGCCTGCTGTGGTCGGCTTTGCGGCGGGTATACTGTTTCTGCTTGGGATAGACAGCTTTGTGCCGCACCTGCATCTTGACAGCGATAAGCCTGAGGGCGTGCGCTCGGGGCTTTCAAAAACTACCATGATGCTGCTTGCGGTGACTATCCATAATGTGCCGGAGGGAATGGCTGTCGGTGCGGCTGTAGCCGGGTCAACCGGCACGGGCGGCGACAGCGTTACGCTTGCAAGTACATTTGCGCTGGCGCTGGGTATCGCAATACAGAACTTCCCCGAAGGAGCGGTGGTTTCAATGCCGCTTAAAAGCGAGGGAATGAAAAAAGGAAAAGCGTTTGTGATGGGAGTGTTGTCTGGAGTTGTCGAGCCGATCGGTGCGGCGGTGATGATACTGCTCGCTTCTTTCATCGCTCCGCTTTTGCCATATATGCTGTCGTTTGCGGCAGGGGCTATGATGTATGTTGTGATAGAAGAGCTTATACCCGAGGCACAGGGCGGAGAGCATAGCAACATAGGAACGATAGGTGCGGCGGCAGGGTTTGTTGTTATGATGGTGCTTGATTGTACGTTGGGGTGAGAAGATGCCCGTCCGTTGAGGACGGGCATCGCAGATTGTAGAAAAAGTCTGTTTTTTCAAAAAAGTGCTTGTTCTCAATCCCTATCCCCA
>OWJI01000036.1_pt1 | contig 95272 bp, 104 predicted proteins | sample 1732541 | NCBI WGS metagenome assembly OWJI01 (sample SAMN05065727, study PRJEB22554) | human gut metagenome | biome: ENVO:2100002; feature: ENVO:00000062; material: ENVO:00002003 | host: Homo sapiens | place: USA
ACTATGGCTATTGCAGCATCTGCGGAAGGACTGACCTTGCGGAAGCCTATAAAAATGGACACCTTCATATCGAAGGTCTGGTAGGCCGTACCTACGACAGCTATCCGCAGGTGATGACAGGAGTTACACTGGATACTGCGAATGGCAATAAGTCGCTGACTGGGCCCTCATATAAATCAGGCAGAGAATTGGCACAGGATTCCACAGACCCTGCAAATGCAGACATTTCCAAAGCAAATTATTATGTGGTCTATGCCAATAATATAGACTGCTACAGGAATGAAGAAGGTGGAAGCGATTTCAAGGCTGATGAAGCACCGAAAGCTACGATCACCGGACAGGGCAGCTATTACGGCACGATTGAGCACTATTTCACGATTGGATATGGTGAAGTTGTGGGAGAAGGCTTTAGTGGCTATCAGGGAACCTATGATGGGAAAGCCCATGGAGCTGTTCAGTATGGAACCGTCAGACTTAAGGCAGACGCTGTTGATAGCCAGACAATGATTCCGGTTGCTGATGGGCTGATCGTACCCTGTACTGGAAAAACAATGGAAACGGATGGATTTGCCAGCAATTTTACCTATTATTTTGTACTTATGTATTATGAAAATGGAGTTTCTCAAGGTTATAAACAAATAAATGATCCGGTTACAGAGAATCATATGATAACCAATGCCGGAAACTATACAATTTATGTTTCTATACATGAAGCTAGAAAAAATATGTGTGCTTCTCTCCCTATTGACGTGAAAGCGACCATTGAGCCGAGAAGTTTAACAGATTCCGTGATCCATCTGGATGATATAGGTATCACGGTATATTACACCGGTATGCCGATCATTCCTGAAAACTGGGATAGAGGAATCACAGATTCAAACCGGAAAAATGAGCCGGGAAATGACCAGGGAGTTCTGGACAAAGACAAAGATTTCACCGTAAGTGCTGAGAATAATACGGAGGTGACAAACGGTAAAAGAGATGGAAAGATTACCTTTACCGGAATTGGCAATTATAAGGGTGAGCTCGTCAGATACTTTGACATTGCCCATGCGTTTACTCTGGCACAGACCACGGTATCCAAGAATTGTTGGTACAATGAGGATTCCAACTGGTGGAAAAACGGCATACCTGCTACGTTTACGGAAAATGATGTAACATCAGACAATCCAGTATCTGACTGGAAAAATATAGTATATCGGACCGCGAAAGGAAAATATGCCATTGTAAGCGATGAAGTTGTGTTTTATGCAAGCCTGGAAGATGCGGTTGCAGGCAAAAATCCGGGTTATACCTTTAAGGAAGAAGGCACGCATACCGTAACTTTATATGGAAAAGACCCATGGAATCAATCTATTGTTCCTGTAGAGATTACGATAAACATTGATACCACCGCACCGACCTGGGCAGATGCAGATGGCAAGGAAGATGGTTATGGCATCCAGATCAAAGATAACTGGTGGAGAACACTTTTAAATAAGATCAGCTTCGGACACCTCTACAATGATACAACACTGGATATTAAGATTCATGCAAACGATACAAAAGAGGGCGTGAATAAGGTAAGTGGGGTATCTAAGTATTACTATTATATTGACCAGATCACAGACACTGCTTCGGCAACGGGAAAGACCAAAGCAGAACTGGACACTCTGGCAGCCGATGGTAAATTTACGCAGGTAGATGCAGGAAACTGGCTGTTGGACAGTGCAATCATTCATGGCGCATTAGGCGAGGATGGTAGCTATGTAGTCTATGCTTATGCGATGGATAACGCAGGAAATCAGAGCGATTATATCTGTACCGAAGGACTGGTACAGGATGCGAGCGCTCCTGTCGTGACAGTAACTGAGCCGAAGAAAGAAGACGGTACCCTGAAGGATACAGAGGCGATACTCAAGGTTAATTTAAGCGAGGATGCAACGCTGATGTGGTTCTTTGTATCCGAAGGAGTATTTGACGGGGTTACTGACTACACCTACGACGACTGCAAAAGAGATATTGAAAATTATATGAAAGGTGAGCCAAAGTACCCACAGTTCGCTGTCGAAAACGATGGAAAATGGGCGCCCCGCAATGGGTGGAATTTTAAACCGGACGAAAATCTTTATTGTGGACAATGGGAAGTTCGTAAGGAGGGACTTAAGGAGAGTAATGCTAACCAAAACTTTGTTGCGAGTTGGACACCTACAATCTTCAAAACGACAGGAACAAAAGGTGATAATAAAATTGAAATAGGTAATTTTGGAAAGCCGGACGTTTATTTTCCATTGTATCCAAGTAAGAAAACTGCAGTCTGGATAGCAGCCATTGACAAGGCAGGCAATATAACGGCATTAACGGAGCCTGCTATTGAATTTACCACTGCAAAGCCGACTCCGTATGTAAAGACTGCACCGGTTCTTTCCGGTACTTATGGTAATACGGTATCTGCCATGTTTGAAAAGGCAGATATGACAAAGGCAGTTGTGACAGCAGGACTAAACAGTGACACGAAGGTTGAGGGTACATGGACTCTGGCAGCTGAGGATGCAGATAAGCTTCCAACAGTCGGCACAAGTGAGAAATATTCGCTTGTCTTTACACCGACAGGAAGTGATGCAGATACTTATGATTCTGTGACCTGTGAAGTGACACCGGAAGTTTCCAAGAAGCAGATTACCGTAGTGATTGCTGATAAAGAAAAATTCTATGGAGAGACAAACCCTGCACTTACATGGAGTCTTGCCTCAGGTGATGCCTACTTAGACAATGTTTTGGTAGCAGGTGATACCGAAGAAGCACTTGGTGTCAGCTTATCAACTACTGCGAAAGACAATTCAGATGTTGGAACCTATGCAATTACAGGCTCATCAGATAGTGCCAATTATGAAGTATCCTTTATTGGAAACGGTTCAGATGGCAAGAGTGGTATTCTTACAGTAAAACAGGCAGCAAATAGTTTTACTACAGAACTTAGCTGTTCTGATTATACTTATGCGAAGGATGAGACACCAGAACCAAATGCAACAGCAAAATTCGGTACAGTAACTTATAAGTATGCAACAGCAGCTTCAGATGGTACTGCATATAGGGCACCTTCGGATGAATCTGCATATACAGATGCCATACCTGTAAATGCAGGAATCTATGCCGTAAAGGCTTATATTGCAGAGACAGACAACTATGCAGGACTTGCAAGTGATCCGGTCGTATTTACAATTAACAAAGCAGCTTCACCGAACATTGGTGATGAGGAAAAGAGTTATTCGTATGTAGCCGGTTCACATGACAAGGCAATTAGTGTGGATATTGCAGGAAAGCTCCCGACAGATAGGGGAACTACAGCATACGCATTAACAAATACGTATAACGAGCAGCTTTTGAGTGATGTAGCAGTAGATCAAGACGGAAACCTGACCTATAAAGTGAACGAGGCAGATGAATCTCAGGTTGGAGCTACAGCTACAATCACAGTGACAGCTTCTATGCTAAATTACGAAGATGCTGTATATACTATGACAATCAAGATTACGGATAAGAAGCTTGTTACATTAAAGAGCGGAAATACAGTATCTGTAAATGGAAGCAATGCACTTACATATGGAGAAAAGCTTTCTAAGCTTAGCTTTAGCAGTGTTACCTTTGTGGAAGCAGATACAGACACCGAAGTAAAGGGAACACTCAAATGGGCTGATCCGGATTGCATACCGACTGCAGGAACGACACAGGCGGGCTGGGTATTCAAGCCTGATGACAGCAAATATTACGAGGACCTTACCGGAACAGCGGCTATTACAGTAGCCAGGGCAACACCGGCAGTAGTAACAGTTCCAACTGTAGCAGAGCGTGTATACAATCCTGCTGTTGCACTAGCTGATTCAGATATGACAGGCGGCAGTGTGACCGGGGCAGATGGCAATTCACTTGCCGGAACATGGAGCTTTACAGGAAAGAATATCATTCCGACTGTAAATAATAAAGGCTATCAGGCAGTATTCACACCTGATGACGCTGACAACTACAATACAGTAACAAGAACAATAACAGTTAAAGTAACTAAAGCAACACCGGTAATTGCACAGAAGCCGACAGCAGGCGCACTTACCTACGGACAGAAACTTTCAGACAGTACCCTGACCGGAGGAAAAGCGGCTTATCAGACAGCAGATGGAACTGAAATCACAGGAACATTTGCATGGAAGAACAGCAGTAGCACGCCTACAGCAGCAGACAGCAAAAAGACAGAGTATGATGTAACATTTACACCATCAGACAAGGATAATTATAATGCTGTTGATACAAAGCTTACAATCACTGTAAATAAGGCAGCTCAGGCACCGAACATGCCGCAAGCTGAAATGGCTCCGGCGCACAGCACAAAGAAGGTTGGCGATATTACGCTTCCGGATGGATGGAACTGGCAGGAGGCTGATAAGGACACGGCACTTGCAGATGGTGTGGCAGTGACAGCGAATGCAATTTATACAGGAACTGACAAGGGCAACTACGAGACAGAAAGTGTAAGCATTACGATTACAAGAAGCGAATGTGATCACACACATACTGAAATACGGAATCAGCAGGAAGCAATCTGTAAAAAAGAGGGCTATACCGGAGATACCTACTGTAAGGATTGTGGTGAAAAACTTGCCACCGGCACAGCAACCGGGAAGAAACCACACACGGTCGGAACACCGGCTACCTGCGTATCTAAAGCTGTGTGCAGTGTTTGTGGCGAAACTTTTGGTGAAGTAGATGCCAATAATCATGTGCATACAATCGTGAAGAACCTAAAGGAAGCAACCTGCACACAGACCGGCTACACCGGAGATACCTATTGTACGGATTGCAACAAAATTCTGAGAACCGGAGAAGAACTGGCAGCACTGGGACATGATTATAAAGCAACCGTAACAAAGCAGCCGACGACAACCGAGGAAGGAGTCAGGACCTACACCTGCACCAGATGCAATAGCAGCTACACAGAGAGCATTGCGAAGCTGCCGGAGGAAAAGCACACTCACAACTATACGGGAAGCATTACGAAGGAAGCAACCTGTACAGAGGCAGGGGTAAGGTCTTATACCTGTTCCTGTGGAGACAGCTATACAGAGAATATTCCGGCAACAGGACACAGCTATGTATCAAAAGTGACGAAGGCTGCAACGACAACCGAGGAAGGCATCATGACCTACACCTGCTCCAAGTGCGGACACAGTTACACACAGCCGATCGCTAAGATCAAGTCCGATGACAGCAACAAGGATAATGGCAGCCAAAACCAGAAACCGCAGTCTGGCACAGACAATGATAATCAGAATCAGAAGCCACAGCCCGATAGTACTTCAATTAAGCCATACATCAAGGACGACAGCGGCAAGGAAGGCTGGGATGTTATCAAGCCACAGCTTGAAGAAGCTAAGTCAGGCGATACGGTAACAGTTGCCATGAATGGAACGACGGTAGTACCGAAAGATGTAATTGACAGTATCAAGGGCAAAGATACAACACTTGTTCTGGATATGGGAAATGGTCTTTCCTGGAAGATTTATGGAAAGGATATTACTAATGCAGCTGGAGATATTGATTTTGATGTGACAGTCGGAACCGACGCCGGAAAATCCATTCCTGTGGATGTGATCAATAACGTGACCGGGGAACATTCTTCCTTGAATCTGACTCTTGCTTATGACGGAGAGTTTGGATTTACAGCCACACTGACCGTCAACATGGAATCAAAGAATGCAGGACTGTATGCGAACCTGTTCTACTACAATGAACAGACCGGAGAACTGGAATTTATCAGCGCCGGACAGATTGATCCGGATGGAAATGTGGAACTTGTATTTACCCATGCATCAGATTACACGATTGTTGTTGATGCCAAGATTATGAGTGATAACGGTCAGGCAGACAACAAATCTGATGAAACCATTCCTGCACCTAAGACAGATGACAGCACTTCAAAATATGCATGGAATAATACGATAATCATTATTATAGGTATCTGTATTATACTGATTGTTTTTGGAGCCGTATTCTATGTAAGAAAAAAGAGTGGTTCTGAGGAAGAATAAGTATCTGACATAGTAATTGAATAAAAGTAGGAATGTGGGAGCGTACTGGCAAAGGGTGTAACAGTATAAACATGACAAGCGGTGTATGTCTTGATGAAGAGACGTATGCCGCTTATTTGCGTCAAAAATGATAGAAAACTAAAAGAAAAAAAGAAAAAAAACTCAGTCTGGAATATTTTTTGCCGGTGAAACTTTTTGCTGGAATACAGCGTCAAAATAGTAGAATATATCAAAAGAATATGTGTTACAATAAATACCGAAAAATAATTGCATGCAGTTTTCAAAAGTGAGGAAAGGATATATGTCGGACAGAAAAAAAGAACAGGCGGTGGAGCGTGCCCTGACGGAAGGGTATGAGAAGTATTACCGTCTTGCTTATAGTTATGTACATAATGAAGCGGACGCGCTGGATATTGTACAGGAAGCAGCCTATAAAGCCATTTTAAAAAGTGACAGCCTGAAGGAGCCGCAATACGTGGAGACCTGGGTGTACCGGATCGTGATCAATGAGGCGTGCAGCTTCCTGCGCAGCCGGAAGGAGAGTGCGGATGTGGAGGAGATCCAGGCGGCAAGTGAAGATATCTATGAAAATATTGATTTAAAACGCGCAATAGAAAATCTTGACCCAAAGGATCGTGCCATCGTAGTCCTACGATTTTTTGAGGACAGGCAGCTGGAGGAGATCGCGAAGATCCTGGATGAGAACCTGAGTACAGTAAAGAGCAGGCTATACCGGGTGATGAAAAAGCTGCGGCTGAACCTCGAGGGTAGCATGGGCTGAGTAATCCGTAGTCAAAGTCGTGGGATTTTGCCCCCGACATCATATATATGCAGGACATAAGACAGATACAGGAAAAGAGATATGGAAAGAGATAACATGACCGGTCCGAACAGACCGGACAGATGGAGAATAGATATGACTGAACAGGAACAGTTGAGGCAATTAAAAGAGGAGTATGAGAATATGATAATACCCGAAACGGGACGGGAACGGCTGCAGGCAGGTATCGACAGAGCCCGGATGGAGAAAAAAAGAGCAGAGCACGCCAGAAGGCGTTCTGCATGGACGGCGGTGGCTGCGGCAGCTGTCGTGATGATCGCACTGCCAAATACCAATATGCAGATAGCCCATGCCATGGAAAATATTCCGTTGCTGGGTGGCTTTTTTAGGCTGGTAACAGTGCGGCAGTACAATTACAACGATGAGAACCATGATGCCGAAGTAGAACTTGCACAGATCAATTATGGAGAAGATGCGGGAGAAGGTGCTTCCGTTGGAGAAGTGGCAGCCGCTCCTGAGGGCACAGCTGCCGGAAGTGTGGAAGGTGTCGGACAGGAGGCTGCGGTAGCAAATCTGTCGGAAGACGGTGTGGAAGCGGTCAACCAGGATATGGAGGCTACGGTAGAGGAACTGATCCGTCAGTTCGAGGATACCTTATCCGAGGAAGGATACCATGGTCTGCATGTAACACAGGAGGTTGTTACGGACAATGCGAGGTATTATACCGTAAAATTAAGCGTTTTGGAGACGGAAGCCAGCGGCTACGAGCATAATCAGTTTTATACGATTGATAAACAGACGGGAAATGTGGTGACACTGGAAGATCTGTTTGCAGAAGGGAGCGACTATATTTCCGCGATCAGCGAGAACATTAAGACCCAGATGAAGGAGCAGATGGCGGCGGATGAAGGCGTGATCTATTTCCTGGATAATGACGATATGCCGGAATTCAATTTTCAGGGGATCACGGAGCAGACGAACTTCTATTTTAATGAAAAGGACGAACTGGTCATTGCCTTTGATGAATACGAAGTGGCTCCCGGTTCTATGGGAGCGCCGGAATTTGTAATTCCGCAGGAAGTGACGGCAGCAATTTTAAAGTAAGCAAAAATATCTAAATGGGGAAACTCCCGCATATCATGAAACAAAAGGATATGTGGGAGTTTTTTATGTCATTGATCGTATTGGATGCGGGGCATGGTGGGGGATGGTCGGAAATACGGCTACTATTCTATAAATCCAGCATTTATGCGGGTTACAGGCTTTATTCTACCATGAGGTAATAGTGGAATTCAAGGGTATTTGTATCCTTGTAGAACACAATCTTACGCACAATGCCACGGATGGCTTCCGCTTTCAGGTCATTCGGTGCGTCACTTTCGATAATATCCAGGACAGACTGCACACGGCTTAAGAACTGCTCCTTGTAGTTCTCGGGACCGGAGGCAGCAGTCGTCAGCTCTGAGAGCAGGATTTCCAAATCTGCACGTCGCTTCTCGATCATCTCTTTATTCCGCTTGTAATCTTCCAGAGTATCAATTTCATTCAAATATGCTTCCTTGATGCGTTCCAGCTTACGATCCAAGGAAGCCAGTTCACGCTGATAACGCTGCCTGTCCAGCTCTACAGTCGGCTCATAGGTGCGGACAAGCTCAAAGGATACGTCCGTGACACTCTCCAGTACCTCATGGAGCGACGTAATTACGGCAGAGGTAAGTTTCTTTGCAGAGATGTATTGCGAGCCTGTATGAAGCCCTTTCATGTATCCCAGACACTGGAAGCCCTCGCCGGAGATATAAGATCCGCCGTGAGTGGACTTCCGAGGATAACCTTCTTTATGTGACAGGGACTTGCCACAGACTGGACATTTTACAAGACCGGACAGCCAGTGCTTCGTGTGAGAGACCGGATGCTCATAGCGTTGCATCAGCTTCTTGCTGTGTTCCCGACGCTCCTGGACTATGTTCCAGGTATCCATGTCAATGATCGGCTCATGGTGGCTGTCACTGATGATCCATTCCTCGGGATCCCGCAGGGTACTGGTGGCACTGGATTCCCGCATGTTATAACGTACCTTGCCGATGTAAAAAGGATTCTCCAGTATGTAGATCACACCTTCCTGGTCAAAATGATTACCGGTCTTCGTCTTGTATCCATGGTCATTCAGATCTCTGGTGATGTAGTTGATGTCGCTGCCGGTGGCGTACATATCGAAGATCTTACGAACAATAGCAGCTTCCTGCTCTTCGATGACAGGATTCTCATTCGGAGCCTTGGTATATCCAAGTGGCATTTTACCGTTGTAGAGACCCTTGCGAGCACGGGAGAGCATGGAACGGCGGACTTCCCCGGAGAGATTCACGGAGTAGAATTCATCCTGCCATTCAATGATCATTTCGATGAGGCGTCCATACATGCCATCGATCAGCGGCTCACTGACGGATACCACATCGATGCCAAGTTTTTTCCGGAGCATGGACTTGTAGAAAGTACTCTCGTCCTGATTCCTGGCAAACCGGCTGAACTTCCACAGGACAATGACATCGAAGGGCTTCGGCTTTGTCTTGGCTGTTGCAATCATATTCTGGAAGGCATACCGGTTGCTGGACTTACGACCGGAGCGTCCGTCCTCTTCCACGAAGATAAATTCGGACGGCAGCAGGATATTATGCTGCAGACAGTATCGTTTGATTTCCTCCAGCTGGGACTCCGGGGAATACTCCAGCTGATCATCGGTGCTGACACGGATATAAGCGGCACCGGTACGAATCGGGTCCGTGGACTCAGCAGATTTACGCATCACTTTTTTGGCCATTGCACATTCCTCCTAAGTAAATGTACGGAAAAATGGGCATAAAAATGCCCGGACATATGTTTGCATTGCAATCTGCCCGGGAAAATGATAAAATGCACTTGTTCAAGGTGATTTTATACGGGAATTCCCGGTAAGATCGGATCAGCTCCGGTGCGCCAACACAGGGGCTGATTTTTTGTAGCTACACAACGAAAGAAGCCTCGCACAAGGCGAGGCTTCTTTGGTAATAACTACAGTCTTTTTTAATGCCCTATAGGCACAGTTTCTCGATCTTTCAATCGGACGTAGTTATTATAGAACATAATATGCTCGCCGTCAATTAAAATATGTAAAGTTCTTTCAGTTTTTCATTGATTTTATCCATTGCGGCATCAGAAAATCTAATACCGGATAAAACATCTGCACTTTTGCGAGGATCAAAAATCCGCTGCTTACTAATAGTCGTTACTTGTTCAATTTTGGCAATGCTGCCATCCTTCATTCTGTGCAGTTCGACATTTATTTTGCCAAGAGCCTTTGTGTCTTCCTGGAGCTGTGTAAGACGTTCGGCCTGCCTTGCAAGAGAATCTTCAAGGTCGGATTTCATTTTAGCAGTTTTTTCGGGATCGAACTTTGTGGCATCTGCAAAAGCGATAGATATAAATTCATATACCTGACGTGACTGCTCTATATTTGTCTGACATTCTTTTATTTGTTTGGCCAAGTCTTCTGATAAGGAGTCATACTTTGCTTTTAAGCGGGTATACAATTCTCGGCCCAAAAGAACATCTCTCTCGTAAACTTTCTTTTCCTCTTTTTGAGAAGTCAAAGGAACAACAGTAATGGTTTTGGAATTATGCTTATTATCCTTATCCAAAACAATGGCATACCTCAGACCGCCCTGCTCACTGCCGACATTAAAGCCGAGATTGACTTTTATAACGTCACCACGCTTATAAGATTTGATTTTCGCAGCATCAAAAGCTTTCTCCTGGGACAGGTACAGCTGGAAGTCTTTTAGCCAGTAGCTGATAAGATCTGCACGTTTGGCATTATTGGGATCGTCAGAAGTTATCAGATCATCCAAAAAGGCGGAGAAATTTGATATAGACTGCTCTTTATGAGAGGATATTTCATCTTTTGTTTTGAGCTTGCTCATTTATAAACCTCGATTCTATCATATTTTGTAAATTGCACCGGTACAACTATATCAGCTCTAGCACGGATAATACCGGCCCGAAGTAGATAACATTATTTGTGTGCTCCGATCTCGATCATATCCACGGAGCATTTTCTGTCGTAGTCACCATTGATGATATGTGCATACTCATGCAGATAAGATTTCCGGTTCTGTTCGAAGGACAGAGCATCGTTTAGGACGATGGTAAAGCTCATATCGGGATTTGCCACCACATAGGCTTTGATGCTGTATGGCAGCGTTGCCAATACCGAATGGATATCCATGTCAGCCACCTCCTCAGAATATGTATGAGCCTTGGTCATCCGTTCCGGTTGCTTATTCGGTCAATTATTTCTTTTACAAACTGGATGTCCTCCGGCTTCACATTCCGGGAAGCATCAAAGAGGACTTTGTATTCTGGATTCTCAAAGAGAAACTGAGCTATGTCACGGGCATCAGAGTTTAAATAGTAAGACTCACTTTCCGTGCCTCTGCCTCGTAGTGTATTTAAATCTGTATTAAAAAGATCAGCTATTGCTTCTTCTGTTTCGAAGTCTGGCTCTCGCTTGTCGATTTCATACATACTTATGGTTGAAGTTGAAACACCAATCTTTTTTGCTAATTCGCTTTGAGATAAATGCTTTTTCGTTCTAAAGTATTTGAGCATATCTTTAAATTCTGACATATTATCACATCCCTTCGGACACTGAATAGGTATGCTCCTTGGTTATCCGTTCTGATTGCTCATCCGGTCGATCATCTCTTTTACAAACTGGATGTCCTCCGGCTTCACCTTCCGGGAAGCATCGAAGAGAACCTTGTATTCCGGATTCTCGAAGAGGAACTGTGCCATGTCACGTGCTTCGGGATTGAGATAATATGTTTCATCATTCCGGTTATCTTCAATGAGATCCCCAACATTAACGTGCAAGTATTTTGCAATATCGATGATCACATCTATTTTGGGGACTCTATTACCAGAACACCAACTTGATACAGTTGATTTATCAAAACCTAAATCATCTACTAAGTCTTTTTGAGACTTGTCGTTTAACATCAAATAGTATTTTAACATTTCGGCAAACTGGTTTGTGCCCATCCGAATCACCTCTTTCATTGTTCTAATTGCATTATAAGTCAGAGTTTTCAGAAACGCAACCAAAAAGTAAAAAAAGTTTACAAAATGTCTTGACAGTTTACAAAAAGTAGAGTAACATACATTTTGCAAACAAGAGTATGCACGAAGGAGGTAAATGAGAAAATGGCAAACCAATTAAAAATCAGGTTGTCTGCAGTGCGCGTAAATGCGGGCTTATCACAAGAAGAAATTGCAAGTAAAATGCGTGTATCCAGAGCAACCATAGTTAATTGGGAAAGTAATAAGGTAAAGATGAGTGAGGCTGATTTGACGTTATATTCTACAATATGTGGATTTCCGAAAGATCATATTTTTTTACCCTATTAGTTTACAAAATGAAAACTATAAATCAGTAAAGGAGGCAGCAGGAGTGATAAGACCGGATGGGACACAAAGTGCAAAAGTAATACAAGTGATTGAAACAAAATCTAAAAGAGGTATGGGGACAGAAAAAGACCCAGTACGTGAAGTTATTCAGTACTGGGATTTCCAAGGAAATTTTCTGGCAGAGATGGATAAAGAACATTGTAAGCCACTCATTGAATATGATGCGAAGGTTGTCAAGGAGTCTATTTACGCAGAAGCTGTTCCGCATCCATAAAGGCAAGTTCTGAGTCGATGAAAGTTACCATTGCTGTGATAAAGGATTTTAGGTCATCAGTAGTATAACTCTCATGTTTCCTGGTGTAATGTGTTTCATCATTACCAATCCAGGCGGAAGCTTTTGCCAATGCCTTAATTCGTTTGTTATCAATATAGTCATTGATACATGGAGAGAGTTGTTTTGTTTTAATTGTTTCTTCGGACTCAGGGGACATAAGAATTGCAAAGTCTTTGACTAAAAATTCAAGAGCTTTGCGATACCCCATGCCACATATTTCTGAAAGACCCCATTGCTCAGCTTTTTCGGCCTGATTATATATTTCTACAAACTTAGGAGAAAGAGAGGAAATTCTATCAGAAAAATAGGAAACTTCTTCTCCATCAGGAACCAGACGTATTTGTGATAAACGATTAGTGGTTCCGACAGATGGATAGGGGCATTGATAAACTCCCATAAAACAGGCCTCACAACTGTGACAAAAAAATAAAATAAATACATAACAGTTGAGACCTTCTCGTTGAATATAGAACGATGTCAGAACTTGTGCGTCTGTACCTGTATCGCAGATAGGGCAAACTCCCGGTGTAGGGTATTCGAACCTGTATCCTGGCTCATTGGAAACAATATTTATCGGATTTATTTTTTTATACATTCATAACTCCACCTTTCAAATTTATTTTATCACAAGAACGGGGAGCTGCAAATGAACTTTTTAAGAAGGAGGAATAATCAATGGAAAAGGTAGATGAACTGATCGATGCACTGGCTGAGCACATCAAAAAGCGGATCGATGAAGGTAATGACATGGAGAATGAGATCACCGAAAAGACGAAGGCTCTCGCAGAGCTGGTGTCTGCAAGAGCCCAGTGGGATTAATGGTTGTTGCCGGTTTCTTTATCGATAGTATCCATAATGGTATTGAAGAAGGTAGTTACTTCCTTAGCTGTGTCAGATGCATCTGAGCATTTTACAATCAAATCATTTTGGATAGCTAATTCGGTAAAAGTTTTGGCAAGTGTGTACTTTGTTGATTCATTCAAAATCATAACACAATCTCCTTTCTTTTGTACTCGGCTGCTGCAACAGCCTGTAAGTACAGTATAGGAAAAGGAGAGGTCGGATTCAATATGGTAGGCATTTCGATTTATCGGACGAACCACTTCGGAGAAACGAAGTGCAGTAAGAAGGAGATGACAGGAATGGAGAAAATCGACAGATTATATGCTCTGCTGGAGCGCAATGACATTGATGAGGACACCAAGGCAGCGATCCGGTGGGCAATCTTCCAGTTAGAGAATGCAATTTAGACAACCATGGCACCATAAGCTGTAAAAAAGCAGTCAGGAGGTACATATGCGGATTGTGAATTTAATCCACATCGGGGACCAGGTATTGTCATTGGATGACATGGATCCCATGAAAAAGGCAGAGATTGCCTTGCGGCTGAATGAACAGAGTCTGAAGACTCTGGGGTATGCAGCCAAAAAGGAAAAAGAAACAGCATAACTGCAAATATCCGTGCCCTGTACGTGGTGTTACCAGACACCACACTCCCCTTTTACACAATTAGCGTGTGTCCAGGATCCCCACCTGGGCACCACGTAGAGGGCATGGACAAGCATAATAGATCACGTTCTGTGCGTGGTGTCATCTGACAGCACCACACCTCCGTTGGGACACACCGCTACTGCTATGGCGGGATGGAACCTCTTTTCAAGTGGTGCCCGTGTTAAAGCGGGCACTGCGCAGAGAGCGTGATCGGGAAGGACAAATAACATGAGTACGTATACAGATCCAGAGCATTTCGTGGAAGAGGTTATGTGGAATAAAAATATGGGAACATACTGGACAGCCTGTAATCGTCCGCTTGCTGAGCAGACGTATGAGCGTGTCAAAAAGATGATCCCGGAAGCAAAGTATTACGAATTTGATGGAGTGCAGTTTATTACGGTAAACAAGATGCAGGAAAAGACACTGTTATTATATTTTGAGACTTTGCAGGACATGTATGAGAGAAAAATCTGCGAAATTAATGATATGAGATGCCAGATAGTGGAGGTGGGTATATGAGCAGAGAAAAACTCGGAGAATTTATCAGGGATGCAAGAGAAGTACGGGATCTGACACAGGAAATGCTTGCTGAGCAGATCGGATATTCACGCGACACGGTCAGTCGCTGGGAGAAAGGTGAGACAGCTATCACAGTAGAGACACTGATTAAGATACTGAAAGTGACACGAATGCAGGTAACTATAGGGGACGAGGAGGCAAAGGTATGTATAAAGATATTGTGATATCGTTTCTCGGAGCTTTGCTCTTGGAGCCGGTATTTAAGACAACAGAAGTAGGAGAGCAGATCGCCATGATCATGGGTTTGGCGGCTATGCTTTTTATTTTTTGCCTTTTTTGCGAGGAACAGGCAGAAAAATGGCAGGAAAAGCGCCGGAGGGCACGAATTATGGAGCTGAGGATAGCGAAACTGAGAGGAGGTGGGATGCGTGAAAGACGAGAGAGTGCAGGAGATTATGGAGAGGTTGGAACAGACCCCAACAGAGCCGTTGATGATGCTGGTTGACCACGAGGCGCAGGAGGTTTTTCCGTATGTTCTCCGAAAGTATCAGGACGCACATCTGGTCATGATGAAGGGTATCCGGTACATCACAATCACCGATGATGCCATCCGGGTCATACTGGACCGCCTGCAGCGTGAGAGGGCAGATTTTAAACGCACAGTGGAGTACTACGACAGGGAGATCCAGGGCGTGGAGTACCTGCTGACAGGCAAAAAGCGGTACTACTGGTCACCGGATAATTACATAGTAGAGCCTGTCTACGCAGAGCAATAAAAAAGCCGGCATTTGGCGATGCCGGCCAGCTCACAGAGCTACGTATATAGACAATATTATTGTAACTCTGTAAGCCCAAAAAGTCAAGAAAAACGGGGCTTTTCATAGCCCTTTCGGACTTGATAAAGATATTAAAGTTAGGATACAGAGACATGGTAAATCGCAAAAAAATAAGACTTAGGAACGGGGATATCCTGGACGTGGAAGAGTACCACGATGGTAATTATGGATCTCCGGGAAAGACGAGGCGGAAAAAGGAAAAGCCGACCAAGGAACAGATGCGGCTGATCAATCAACGGAACAAGGCGAAGAGATGCCGTTGGAGATTACTACAGTACTTTGACGAGGGCGATTTGTTTATCACATGGACCTATGAGGTGAGAAATCGACCTCCGAACATGGACGGAGCATTGAAGGACTTCCGGGCGGCCATCGGAAAGATCAGGAAGATCTATCGTGGACTTGTAGTACAGCTCTGCTGGATCCGCAACATTGAAAGAGGAACCAAGGGAGCCTGGCACATACATCTGGTGGTAAAGCAAACACCGGAAGGTAATGCGGCTACCATCGTAACGAAGGCATGGACCAAGGGTGGCACCTATGTGGCGGAGATCCGAAATAGTAAATTTGCCGGGGACGACATGGAATTGCTGGCCAATTACATGACCAAAGACGAAAGGACGGCGGAGCCCCGGGAAGATGGTACACCGGGTAAGCCCCGGATTGCAGAGAGCTCTTATAGCACTAGCCGCAACATGCCGCTCCCAGAACCACGAACGGACAAGCTCCTCCGCTGGAAACCGGAGGTAAAACCACCAAAGGGATACTACATAGCTAGGATGCATGAGGGCATCAATCCGGTAACCGGATTTTTATATCGCAGTTACACGTTGATCCGGTTGAAAAGTAGCGAGCGGAAGAAACCACCGAACAGAGCAAGGAGGTGTTGATTTTGGAAAATGAACTGAAAGTAGTGGATATCTTTATAGGCACGACACTCCGGGGATCCGCAAAGGGATCCGGCCGAGTAATGTACATCATGCGCACGAAGAGAAAGAACGGCAGTGATTACGAAGCTGCCCCGCAGATCGCCGAGTACGATGACACCACGGAGAGCGCATCCGTCCTCTATGCCATCCGGGATGCACTGCAGCGTCTCAATTATGCCTGCACGGTGGTGATCCACACAGAGTGCAGTAATGTGGCAGCAGCCATCAGCCAAGGCTGGCCGGAAACATGGCGGCGGAACGGTTGGAAGAGCGCCAGGGGAAACGACGTCAAGAATGCCATTCTGTGGGAAATGCTCCTGCAGGAGGTCGAGGATGGAGGACATATCCTGCTGGCAGAAAGCGAAAAGCATGAATATGCCGAGTGGATGCGCTTTAATCTGCCTCTGAAACGTGTGCTAAAAGACATTTTCACAGAAGTGCCGAAAAGCTGATTGCATGAGTAGAGTACTCATATTAGAGACCATTCCGGTGAATCCACCGAGATGGTGAGAATATAACAATTTGGCAGAATCGTGACAAATTGTCACGCTTTGAGAAAAGTGAACCGTACACAATGCTTGTACGGTTGAACTACCGAGAAAAATTCGGTAGTTGCACCGGTGCAACCGGGAAAGGAGAACATATGTGGGATAAATTTGGAGAATTTGACTCTGCAGAGGAACTGAACAGGGCAGCAGCCGGCCAGAAGGAAGAAGGAGACGAAGCGGCGTTAATCGCTTTGGCAGAAGAAAACGGCATTGATAAGGCAGATGCACAGGACTATATGGACGGCCTGGTAGGCGAACTGGCCTCTCCGCTGATGGCGGCACAGGGCAAGATCAAAGTGGAGAGCGCAGAGCTGAAGCCGGTGGAAATCATGGAGGACTGGGTACAGTACATTCTGCTCTGTTGCACAGAAAATCCGGACATGGCAAGAGCTGTTCGCAGAAAAAAGAAGAGTCTCAAAGGCTGTATTGCGGCTCTGCTGAAGTGGAGCTTCTCGCACCAGAACAGCGTGGATAAAGATGTTTTGAAGGCAGCAGGTGTCACTACTGCGTCAAAAGTGACACTCGGAATTCCGGGGAATGGAACGGCCCGGAAGATCATCAGAGAATATTATCTGTCGTAGAGGGAAGGTGAAGAAATGAAGGAAAAGGAGATTGAAAAAGTACCGTATATAGGACTTAAAAAGATAAGCCGTGGAAAGAAAGTACATTATATTGCCAGAACAATGTTGCAGACCGTCAAAGGAGAGAAACATTTCTTTCTGGAGGTTTATAAAAACGTAGCGGAAGCAATGGATGTACCAGTAATACGGATCGTTTGTACAAAAAAAGACTTCGGGAATTACTGGCCGCAGGCGGGGAAATGGACATCCCAGAATTGCCGCACAGACAATCTGCTCTGGGACAGGAAGGATAACTACTGGGAAACATGGGATAACGTGGCTAAAAATAATATATTGTCTGGGAAAGAAGATCTGGACAGAATCAAGCAGTTTTTCCAGGAAAAATATAGTTATGAGGAGAGGTACTGGTGGAATTATATTAGCGAATGGGAGCGGAATCTGACTGCGGCCAAAAACAGGCAGGCTCAGGAGAGAAAATGGCAGAGACAAAGCGAAGCCCTTAAAGAGCGTATTCGTAATACAGCAGAGCTCCAGATGGCAGCAGTCACAAATAAGGCAGACAGTCTTCTCTTCTACGAGAAACATTATTTGTACTACAAAAAGAAGGGAAATTATGCACAAATAGCGTGCTCAGCCTGTGGTGAAGAAAAGAAGATGCGTTGGAGAGAGGGAATGTCTTATGAGAGTCAGTTTGAACCGCATATGCAGGAACCGGTGGAGGGCAGAGTAGGCAGGTGCCCTATGTGTAACAAGATTGTGATTTATAAGTGCATAGGAAGAGCTGGCAGGAACAATACGGAGACAAAGTATCTTTTCTTAGGGGAAAAATATAAGAAGACAGGATTTGTACTCAGATACGTGGAAGTAAGCAAAGAATGGAATTTACAAGAACTTGAGGGAAATGTAGTCGGAGCGGAAGAAAAAATATCGGGGTGTGAAATTGCCAGAGTTTACTATGAAGATAATAAAAAAGTACAGGTCGATTATAACAAGTATAATCCCTGCACCGGTAAAGAATTCTGGGATTACTGCAACCTCTATGGCTTAGAGAACATACAGATTAAGGAAGCCTATGTATCACCGGAGACCTATATTAATATGCGGGGAACCATAGTGCAGTATAGTGCAATGAGAGAATATGCAGGAGAAAAAGGGGGAACCTTTAATGCGGCAGATTATTTGACAACTTACATGAAATACCCCCAGATAGAAGTGCTTGTAAAAATGGGACTGTATGGTCTTGTAGCAGAAATAATACGTACTAATGATTCGGACATGATAGAGGACAAGGATGCAGAATCGCCGGATAAGTTCCTGGGAATTAATAAGACGCATGTAAAACGGATTGTGAAAGAACATGGCAACGCTCTCCTGATCAGGGCGGCGAAGACAGAAAAGGAGCTGCATGCACAATGGACAGATGAGCAGATATCACAATTGGCAGAAACAAACATAAGAAAATCAGATATGGAGAACTTGCTGAAACATATGACGATTACAAAGCTGCTGAACAGGATAAGAAAATATGCAAAATGCGGGTATGCGGTAGAACGGGGAGAGAAGATTACTATTCAGACAGATATAGCGAGAACAGCAGGAATTTATGTAGATTACATAAAAATGCGGGAAGATCTGGGATATGACCTGAATAATCTGATTTATCAGTACCCTAGGGATCTTTTCCAGGCTCATGAAAAGATGGTACTGGAAGCAAATGAAAAGGAGTTGGACAAAAAACTAATCGAAGTAGAGAAAAACTATCCAGGTATAAAAAAACAGTACCGTAAACTCCAGAGACGATTGAATTATCAGGACAAGAATTATCTGATACGACCGGCAAAATCAGCGACAGAGATTGTCATAGAGGGAAGACTACAACACCATTGCGTTGGAGGAAACAACTATCTGTCCCAACATGACAAGGGGATAAGTTATATTCTGCTGATGCGGAAAAAAGAGAACCCGAATATGCCATATATCACAGTAGAACTGGATGGAGGCAGCAGCCCTTATATCCGGCAATGGTATGGAGCCTATGATAAAAAGCCGGATAAAGACGAAGTACAGAAGTGGTTGGACGAGTATATAGAAAAATTGAGAACACATACATTGGCGGCAATAGATATGGATGAGGCAGGGATAATGATACCGGCTGCAATTTAGGAGGAAGAAATGGAAAGCGTAGTGGAAAGATACAAAACTTATCAGGAATATAAGGAAGAACTGGACTCTGAACTGAGCAAGACTGCGGAGGGATTCGTTCGGATCGGATACCTGCTGAGACTGGCGGAGGATACGGACATCCTGAAAGAGTCCGGTTATAGCTCTGTCTTAGAGTTCGCACAGGCGGAGTACAACATCGACAAGACGCAGGTGTCCAGATTTATAAATATTAACAAAAAGTTTTCCGAGTCCGGTTACAGTGACCGACTGCGGGAGGAGTACCGTGGCTTCGGGTATTCCAAACTGACAATCATGATGCAGCTGCCGGATACGGTAAATGAGGAACTGACACCAGAATACAGCAAGTCAGAGATCCAGCAGATCAAGAACCAGATTGACGAAGAGAATAAGACAACGGATTTGGAAATCATGATGGAAGGACAGGATCCTGTGATGGAGGCAGCAGAGGACGATCTGTGCAGGGCAGTAAGGCAACTGGCCGGGGATATTCAGGATGGTGAGGAGATTCCGAGGCTGTATAAGGAGATCTGGACAGCGGGCAGAACGGGACTGACAGCGGAGGATCTGCAGGTGATCATGACACCGGCCGGACAGAGGATGTACACCATGCGTATCCAGGGGATGGGCGGACAAAACCTATCCCTAAAGGACCATAACAATGGCGACAGCGTTGCACTGATTAACATGCGAACCGGCGAGAAGCAGGAATATACATGGAATCGATTACTGGAGGTATGGCGGTACCTGATCAGCGGCGGCACCACATATCAGGAAGCGTGGCAGCAGCTCTACGGAAAGCCGTGGCCGGAAGAAAAGAAAATTGCACCGGTGCAACCGAAAGAGGAGAAGAAACCGGCACCCAGAAAAGAGACGAAGGTATCTCAGCCGAAGAAACCGGAACCGGTAAAAGCATCGGAGAAGCCTGCGGAACCTGTGGAAGAACAGAGGCAGCAGGCGCCGGCAATACCACAGAGCAAGTGGCCCAGTACATATAAGCCCGGTGACATTGTGATGAATACCTTATCAACGGAGTGCGGAGAACTGGTGGAACAGACGGCAAAAGAAAAGATATGGCTGTTCCGGCCGACAGCACCTGCCGGGGATCCTTACAATTTATCGGAGGACTATTTTAAGACAGGACAGGCACCGGAAGAGCCGGAAACACAGGTAAATGACTCGTCTTCCGAGAAAACTGACGCGAGCGATCAGAATACCGAAGCCATGGTCACGGAAGAACAGGTACCGGGACAGACAGATCTCGAAAATGACTTTCCGCAATATTGTCCGGACGAAGGAGACAAGCGCGCAGCTTATCGTCAGTCCATCCGTGGCAGCGTGGAGAACCTGGTACGATATGTCGAGATGGATCTGATCGCCGCTGCGCGGCAGCAGTTGTCCGATATCTCCGGCTATCTGGACAAACTGGAAGAACTCAGCAAAGGGGGAGAGCCGGATGCCGAAGATGTCGAAACAGGCGAGAGCGAGGGAGTTTAACACCGCCTCCCGTCAGATCATCAAGGAGCGGGATCTGTATCAGTGCATCTTTTGTAGGATGGAATATCACATGGAGGATGTTACCTGGTACGGTCAACAACTGCAGAGCATCATGCACTACATCCCGAGATCCCGCGGCGGTCTCGGAATCCCACAGAACGGTGCGTTGGGCTGCCAGAGCCACCACGAGATGCTGGACAATGGCAACAAGGGCCGGCGGGAGGAGATGCTGCAGATGTTTAAGCAGTACCTGCAGGATCACTACCCGGACTGGTCGGAGGATGCTCTGACCTATAACAAGTGGGGATAATGTATATACAAATTTGTATATACAAGAAAGGAGCGGCGGTGAAAAGCAGAACAATAAGCAAGATCATCCGGATGACACCGGAGGAAAAGCGGAAATTAGAGTACTGCGCAGAAAAAAATGGGAAAAACCGAGACGGAGATCCTGATCGCCGGAGTAAATAATTATTATGCGGCCGTCCAGAAAGCACTGGCAGCCCAGAAAAATCAATAAGCCTTTTGGAGTGTACTCACAATCACTGTAAACGAAGCCACGGGGCGGCCGCTGAGACCAAGAGGCAGCAGTCGTCCAGGAAGGAGACAACAATGCAGGAGTATAAGGACTGGGACGGCAATCTTCTGCCGGATCCTGCGCCGCGAATCCATAATATACATATAGGCGACATAATTAAGACAAAGCACAAGTCCATCGAGGAGCCGCTGGAGACCCGCAGACGGGGACAACACCGATTTATCAGTGAGACCAGGGAATATGAGGTGATAGCGGTTTATCCGCGCACGATCCAGACACGAGACCGCAAGACTGGATTTACAAGGTGCTTTTCTTACGGCGACTTATTAACAATGGGAATAGAGCATCAGGGAGCAGAAGTGGAAGACATGAGAGCTACATACGGACAGGACCAGAAGAGAGAAAATCTCACTAAAAAACTTAGCTTATTCAATCCAGATTACAACCCTGACAATTATAAGAAAGGCAAAAAGAAAAATGAAAACAATAGAAAAGAAAATCCTGCCTCAGTACTTCCGGGCGGTCCGGGAGGAAAAGAAGAACTTTGAATTGCGAAAAGATGAAGACGACGTACAGCCGGGAGATGTCCTGATCCTTATGGAGTGCGCAGGCGGAGAATATACTGGACGGACAGAGGTACGCCGGATCCGGTACGTGATCAGGGATGTACCAAAGTATGGATTGATGCCAGGATACTGTATCATCGGATGGTAAAGGAGGATGCTATGAAAAATAAAAATGTGTGGTTTGCTTATGCAGCAGCCTGGATATCTACGGCAGCAGCGGTAATATTTGCTATCAAATATACCGGATCAGCGTGGTGCTTAGTGGCACTGGTGCTGCCGGCAATGCAAAAGATAAGTATCAGTAATGATGAAGAGAATGGTAAATAACTTAGGATTTAGTGAAGGAAGGGCATGAGTATAGATAACGGAGAAGTGAAGTATTATCAACCGAGATTTGCAAAATGGATTCAATCAGCGAAATGGGATAGCATTGCTGAGAGGTTATCTGAAACAAGTATGTCTCTTATTACACAGGTTATGAATGCAGAAAAAGATGGAGACTGTAGTTGGATTGTATGGTATGAATGTGATCATGTTCTCGAGAGCATAAGAAAAATTGCAAATCGGTTAAACTGAAATAGAGGGTCAGCCGTTTGACCGTTCAAGATGACCTTATAAACTTCTGAGACGGTACCACGATATTTAGCCTTCTGCCGAAAAACGAAGGACGGTTTTGCTGTTTTTGCGATAAGAAAGCAGCATTTAAACTGAAATATTAAGATTTATGGAGGCATTTGTATGAGAAAAATACATGAATGTGCAGAAGATATAAAAAATATTTTAAATGATGCAGAACGAACCGAAGAGGTTGACGGAGATATGTTATGTAGTATTAATGAGTTGGTGGATGAAATTTTATCAATATATTGTTTAGAAAAACAACAAAGAAAAATGGCTATAGCTGAAGAAAATGAGATTCTTTCAGAAGAGGCTAAAAAAGCAGGATGGAAGTCTGGTGTTATGAACATCTAAACTGAAATATCGCAAAAATTGTGTAACGAAAGGAGATAGGAATGGCGAGACCGAAGAAAGAAGGTAAGAAGAACATCCGGAAGGATATCAGCATGGATCCGGAGCAGTATGAGAGACTTATGGATTACTGCCGGCAGCAGGACAGACCTATCTCCTGGGTGATCCGGCAGGCGCTGGATGATTATTTATCGGAGGTGGCTTATGAATGATGAAGAAATAAAGTTTTGTCCATTTAGAACGGTAACAGAAACATTCCCGGCAGCAGCTGTGGGAAATGGAGATGTGACCAGAACGAACTTTGAACGGTGTTTGAAAGAATCTTGTCCGGCGTTTTATATAGCTCATGGTGGCTATGGACAGAGATATGAGAGATGTAAGCGATTGCAATAATATTTTAATGTGTATTATTACACAGTAAAACTGAAATTTAGTGAAGGAGAAGAAACATGATAATTCCAAGAGAAATACGAGAAAAAATAGAACAGAGGAATCAGCTTGATGAAGAGATAGCTGATTGGTTCCAGGAGAATGTAGATGCTGATGGATGTGATATAAAAAACGCTTATGTGGTTGATGAACCGAAAGGAGAAGAACAGATTGAAGAGGGGGAATATTGTAAACAAACAATTTTGGGCGAGGACTGGTATATAGGACAGTATTATTGGAAGATGGACAACGGTAAGTATTTGTGCATGGATTTTGAAATTTAATGGAGGAGCTGGAAATGCATATTGATGAATTGGATTTATCGGTAAGAAGTTACAATGTCCTAGTGAGAGCAGGAATTGTGACCACAGAAAAAATCGAGGAAATGACAGACGATGAACTGAGAGCTATAAGCCATATGTCGGAAAAATGCGTAAAGGAAATCAGAGAGTCTGTGCATTGCACAGACTGTAAGGAGTGATAGAAAAAGAGTAATAAGTATCATACACAATTTATACCCAGCTGCAGAGGGACCTGCAATCGATGCCAATAAAACAGCGGTAGACCAATCCGACCAAAGATAACATCTACCGCTTACCTGCTTACCAGTATCATACCATAGGATCTGCTGGTAGGCAATGAGAAAATGAGGTACAGCCTATGACAAAGACAGACCTGATTAACGACATTGCATTCGAGATGAGTAATATTCTGACACCAGAACAGATTGACAAGGTAAAGATAGTGTTTTTGGTAAAGATGCAGGATTTTGACCTTACCGAGACCAAACAACTTCCAATGGTAGAGGAGCATGACAATGAATGGCTCATGAAGCGATACTGGATCGATGGGGCAGCAGTAGGTCTGAAAGAATCAACCATGCGTGGATATCTTGGCAGAATAAAAGAGTTCTTTGATTTCACGGGGAAAAATTATAAGTATATTACAGCACAGGATATAACAGATTTTCTCGCCATCAAAGCATACCGTGATCATATTAGCCAGAATTATAAATCTACGCTATATCGGTATCTCTGTACGTTTTTCGGCTGGGCTTTCAGAAAAAAGCATATCACTGATAATATTGCAGACGGAGTGGACAAGGTTAAGCAAATCCAGGCACAGAAAAAGCGGTTAACAGACGAAGAGGTGGAGGATATCCGGGACGTATTGGAGACTCCAAAAGAAAAAGCACTATTTGAGTTAATGCTGTGCACTGGTATGAGAGTAGGAGAGATATCAAACCTCAATATCTCCGATCTGGATCTGGCTCATAAAACGGTAAACATCTGGGGTGAGAAAAGCAATAAATATCGAACCGGCATGCTGACACCAAAGGCAGTCAAAGCACTACGGAATTATATCGGCGACCGTCCGGGGACAGATCCGGTATTTCTGGCAGACAGGGCGCCTCATAACCGTATGAGAGAGTATGGCATAGAGAAACTGGCCAAGGAGCTGGCAGTCCGTGGCGGTGTCACTCGGCTGACAGCAACGGTCCACATTTACCGTAAGACGTTTGCATCTGTCCTGTACCGTAAGACGGGGGATGTAATGTTGGTAAGTAAGCTCCTTGGACATTCCAATCCGGAGATCACTGTAAAATATTATCTGGTGGATGACATTGAGGAAATGCAGAATAAATACAACAAAGTGGCATAATTGCACCGGTGCAACTCCGGCGCAGAAGAAAGGAGAAAGCATCGATGCAAAGAATTAACAGAGCAAGCTGGAGGATTATCGAAACTATATTATTACGGTATCCCCAACGAAAGAAAGAATATGAGGAGTACATATCGGACATTATGGCATCACCGGCGGGAGGCAGCAGTCGTCCGTCGGATCCTGCCAAGGAAAGAGACAAGGCACAGTCTGTCACAGAGGCAAAAGCCCTGAAGATGACATCCGTATACCATGAACGGATCAAGAAAGAGATTGAGGCAGTGGAATTTGTATATAATTCTCTTCGACCAGAAGAACAGAAGGTAATCCGGATCAGGTACTGGAGTAAAGGTCTCAGAGCACCGATTCCCTACCTAAAAATCGGTGGTGCCTCGTACAGTGAGAGACAAATGAAGAGGATAGTTTTTAAGACTATAGAACAGATTGGAAGGTATATTGGGGAGTTAAAGTAAAAGATGGCATGATTTCGCATGTCAAATGTGATAATATAGTATCGTGATAAATTAGTGACAGGGCAATGCAGATAGCTGCGTTGCCTTTTTTCGTGGAGTTGCACCGGTGCAACTTTAGAGAGATGGTGAGCAGATGGCAAAGGGCAAATATAAATATTGGCTGACACCGGAAGGCTTACTAAAGCTGGAAGGATGGACAAGGGATGGACTAACAGAAGAGCAGATCGCCGGTAATATGGGAATCTCCAGGTCTACATTAAATGAATGGAAAAAATTGTATCCGGACATTTCGGACACCCTAAAAAAGGGAAAGGAAGTTGTGGACCTGCAAGTGGAAAATGCGCTCTTAAAAAGGGCACTGGGATATCGGTATACAGAAGATAAATATGTAAGCGTTCCGATGGAGCAGGAAGAATATAGTCAAAAGCTATTTGAATATATGAATCGCTACAAACTGGAGCATCCGGAGGCAACAGATGATGAGCTGATGCTTGTAAGAGAGAAGTTCCCTAAAACAAAAGAAATGCTTGTGGAACGAAAAGTAAAAGAAGTAGAGCCGGATACCACGGCCCAGATATTCTGGTTGAAGAACCGGAAACCGGATAAATGGAGAGATAAACAGGATGTCCAGATCTCCGGAGAACTCAAGTCCGAACAGAGTAAACTGGATGACCTGATCAGACAGATGCGTGGTGATGGGTAATGAGCGCAAGTAAGCTCCTGCTGTCAGAGAAATACAAAGCATTCCTGAAATGCGATGCTCCGGTGGAATTCCTGGAAGGAACCACGGCGGCAGGTAAAACAACGGTAGGAATTTTCAAGTTTATGCTTAAAGTAGCGGAAAGTCCCAAGAAGCTGCATATCATTGCGGCGGATGACACCGGAACTGCTGAGAAGAACATCATCAACAAGGACCTTGGTATATTGGATGATTTCGGGATCCTGGTGGAGTATAACGGCAGCGGAACCAAAGACGATAAGATTCCACATCTGATTCTGCATACTGGCAAGGGGGATAAAGTAATTTATGTGCTGGGCTACGGCAACAAGAAAAAGTGGAAGAAGGCCCTGGGTGGACAATATGGTTGTCTGTACATAGATGAAGTAAATACCGCAGACATAGATTTTGTCAGAGAAGCATCCATGCGATGTGATTATCTGATGGCAACACTGAACCCGGATGATCCGGGGCTGCCGGTGTATAAAGAATATATCAACTGTGCGCGGCCTCTTCCGGAATGGAAGGATGAGACACCGCAGGAAATTATAGAGGAACTGAAAGAAGAGCCAAAGGACGGATGGATCCATTGGTTCTTTTCTTTTAAAGACAATGCAGGCCTTCCGCCGGATAAGCTGCAGATGATCCTGCAAAACACACCGAAGGGCACCAAGATCTGGAAAAACAAGATTCAGGGTCTCCGCGGAAAAGCGACAGGGTTGGTATTCTCCAACTTTATCAGAAAGAAACATGTTGTTACTGTTGCGTGGGTGAAGAAACAGATTGCAGATGGGAATATCCGTTTCAGGAAGTTTACAGCTGGACTGGATACATCATATTCCTCAAAATCTCCGGATACCATTGCAATGATATTCCAGGGCATTACGGATGACCGCAAGCTGATCACGCTGGCTGAGAAGGTATATAGCAATGCTGATCTCAGTGTACCGCTGGCTCCTTCTGACACAGCGGTAAAGTTTATAGCTTTTCTGGATAGATGCAGATCGGAATGGGGATTTGCAAAAGAGTCTTTTATTGACTGCGCAGATGCGGCGACAATAACAGAACTTCGGAAGTATAAGCGCCTGCATGGGTGCCTTTATAATTTTATTGAGTCCTACAAGAAGGTAACAATACTGGACCGTATCAAGTTACAGCTGGGATGGATCCAGCAGGACTGTTATCTGGTAGTTGAGGATTGTACAAACCATATCTCAGAGTTGGAACGTTATTCCTGGGATGAGGAAGAGGATGTTCCGGTACCGGAGGATAAGAACGACCATACGATCAATGCAAACCAGTACGGATGGATTCCATACCGGAATATGATCGGATTCGAGGAGGATAAACAGAGGTGAACCTGATGGAAAAGATAAATGAGAATATCAAAAGAGGCATACGGAGCTGGCTGAATGTTTCACAGGCGAATCCCTATGTGTTCAATATCAATGAGATGATGGATTTCGAGGGAAACGCAATCAGAAACCGCATCTGGTATCGCGGTGACAGCAATGAACTGGAGCAGTTCTATGAGCAGAACGCAGAATATGCAGATAAATATAAATTCTGGTCCAGCAAGAGCACACCGGGGATGGAAATGCGCAAGATCCACACAGGCCTTCCGGCGCTTACAGTGAGAACTCTGGCAGCAGTAGTCCTTCCGGATATGGGGGAATTTGAATTTTCCTCAGAGAACGAAAAGCAGAAACAGATATGGAAAGACATTGCAAAGCCTGAGAATAATAACTTTGCCGACAAGGTAGAGGATGCAATCAAAGAAGCGCTGTATATCGGAGATGGGGCTTTTAAAGTGTCCATTGATACAGAAGTCAGTGAGTATCCGATTTTAGAATGGTATGCCGGGGATCGTGTCGAAATCATCCGGAAAAAGGACAAGGTCCGGGAAGTGATATTTAAGACACCCTACAGCGGAGGAGGAAAGACATATGTGCTCAATGAGATATACGGATATGGGTATGTAAAGAACGAACTGTATCTGGATAACAGACTGGTTCCGCTGACTACATTACAGATAACCGATTCACTGGAAGACGTGACCTTCGATAAAAGCGTTATGTTGGCGGTGCCTATGATGTTCTACAAGTCGGCAAAATATGAAGGACGTGGTGGAAGCATCTTTGACGGAAAGGTGGACAGCTATGATGCGCTGGATGAAGTATGGAGCCAGTGGATGGATGCGCTGAGAGCAGGAAGAGCCAAAACATATATTCCGGACTGTCTGGTCCCGAGGAATCCGGAAACAGGAGCTGCGATAACACCGAATCCGTTCGATAACAGATATTTTGCAGCAGAAGGAGACCAGCGCGAAGGGCAGAAAAACGTAATCAGTACAGACCAGCCGAGCATTCCTCATGACAGCTATCAGGCTTCCTACTGTACGGCTCTGGACCTTTGCCTGCAGGGGATTATTAGTCCTTCTACACTGGGGATTGATGTAAAAAAACTGGATAATGCAGAAGCGCAGCGTGAAAAGGAAAAAACAACGCTGTACACAAGAAATATTATCGTGGAAACTCTTCAGACAGTATTGCCGCAGGTTGTATCCATGTGTATCAACGCATATCACCTGATGAAGAATGAGGCAGTGGAAAGTGTAGAGGTAAATCTCCCATTTGGAGAATATGCCAATCCTTCATTTGAATCTCAGGTGGAAACAGTTGGTAAGGCAAAGCAGAGCGGAATCATGAGCATTGAGCGCTGTGTGGAGGAATTATATGGTGACAGTCTGGACGATGATTGCAAACGAGAAGAAATTGCAAGGCTCAAGGCAGAGCAGGGGATTCAGAGTATTCCGGAGCCGGAGATCAGGACGGATGCAGGAGAATTCAGGATAAACGGATTTACTGGAGGCAGTGATGGAAGTAAAAGTAGCGAAAAAAACATACCGGATGAACCGGGAAGAATACCAGGGGCTTCTGAAGGTGGCCAGTGAGCAGGTCCCGAAAGGGATCTATGCAGTGGAAAAAGGTAATTACGCGGAACTTCGCTGTGATCATTGTACCAGCGTCACGCAGATCAAGACATTGACCAGACAGTTCAGAAGCCAGGGATTCAAGGTATATGCAAACGGCAGGTGATTAGATGCCTAAGATAAATTCAGAATATGATATCGGAGCAGCATTCGAAGCTATTGAGAATGAACTCATTGCTTCGATGATCCGGAATATGCGAAGACATAAGATTGAGGAAATCGATGAGGACAAGCAGTGGTCCATGTGGCAGACAGAGCAGCTACGGGCACTGGAAAAGTACAGAAAAGAAAATCAGGAGCGGTTCGGTGCGAAATTCAAGGATATCAATAATCGAATCGAAGCACTGATCAGTACTGCCAGGGATGAAGGAGATATGGAGCAGGAGATAGCCATACTGGAGGCTATAAAGAAAGGTTTCCCGGCAAGAAAAGTAAGTCCGGGAGCATCGGCGGCATTCTTCCGATTGAACCAGAGGAAGCTTGAGGCACTGATCCGGGCGACCACATCAGACATGGAAAAGGCTGAGACCGCTGTTTTACGTATGGCTAATGACCAGTACCGTAAGGTTATCTTCAATGCACAGGTATATGCAAACAGCGGAGCCGGGACCTACGAGAAGGCGGTGGACATGGCTACAAAGGATTTCATTGCCGCCGGCCTTAACTGTGTGGAATATGCCAATGGATCCAGACACACATTAGCAGACTATGCGGATATGGCAATACGGACAGCCAGTAAGCGGGCGTACCTGCAGGGGGAAGGGCAGAAAAGGCAGGAATGGGGGATATCCACGGTAATCATGAATAAGCGTTCAAATCCGTGCCCTAAGTGTCTTCCTTTTGTGGGAAAAATATTGATCGATGACGTGTGGAGCGGTGGAAGTGCCAAGGATGGACCATATCCATTAATGAGTTCGGCCATCGCAGCAGGACTATATCACCCCAGATGCAGAGACAGCCATACTACTTATTTCCTGGAACTGGAGGATCTGGACAATGAATACAGTAAAAAAGACATAGAGGATATAAAAGAGCAGAACAGGAAGGAAGCAAGACAGCAATATGCGGAGAGACAGGAGAAGAAATTCCATAGATTAGCATCATTTTCACTGGATCCTGAGAATAAAAGCGAGTATCGTGAGAAGGAAAAAGAATGGAGCCAGGAAACAGAAGTCCGGTATAAAGTTCCTGATGAGGTGAAAGTACCGAGATCGGATACTCCGCAGATCATGATAGATTTAATGGATCAGTACACAAAAGATGAGTGCATCAAGATAGATGAACTGTCAGAATATGCATTTTCGTATGATCTTGATAATGATTTGATAATTATCAATCCGAGACATCCGCAGTATGAAGAGGAGAACTACAAGCATGTGCTGGCGCATGAAATAGCCCATAGAATTGATCATAATGAGTATGGCAGTCCCATGTATGCCGAATTCGCAGAGGCAATAAAAAATACAGAAAACAAAATATTGCAAAAAAAGGAGAAGTATCAACGGAGACTTGCTGTAAATGGTGATTTAGAGTACAATTACTTCATCAGTGATATAATGTCATGCATAACAGACAATGTGATTACAGGAGTATACAGACATGAATCACAATACATAGGTAAACCCGGATATGCGGAGTCGGAGATATTTGCGGATATATATGCTGCATTGTATCAGTCAGATGACACAACGGTGGAATTCATAAAAAGTGAATTGCCAGAGCTATATGAAGCATTTATGAAAGTGCTAAAGAGGTAATTATGTTCAAAAAAGAATTTGTTGAAAAAATGAAAAACGATGAGGAACTGCAGGAGTTGCGCAGGAAAGTATTATCTTTCTCCGAAAAAATGGGAGATGCCGCATACATCATCGGAAAAGATAAAAGCTATGAGGATTATAAAGAACGTTTGCGAAGAATGGTAAAAGAACATGAAGCCACCGGTCAGTAGATTGGTGGTATTTTTATCTCGAAAAAGAAAATTGCACCGGTGCAACAAATCATCTGTAATCAACACGCTTCACGGCGTGTTTTTTTATGCCCAAACACGAGCAAGGCATTAAACTGCTGCGTGACCGGAGACACCGAAGACAATGGATCGCAGTAAGGGTGACACCCTCAAAATGGAAAGGAGTACATTATGTTTTACAAGACAGTAAGAAGATTCTTAGAGCCCGATGGAGGTCAGGGCGGAGCCCCCGCAGGAGTTCAGCCTGATCAGCAGACACAGCAGAATGCAGCACCGCAGATTGACTATGGAAAAATCCAGCAGATGTTGGATGGAACGCTTGCGGCAAAAGAGGATACAGCATTGAAAGCCTATTTCAAGCAGCAGGGGCTTTCCCAACAGGAGGTGGAACAGGCTATAGCAACCTTCAAGGAACAGAAGGCGGCAAATCAGCCGAATGTGGAAGCATTGCAACAGCAGGCTGCAACCGCTGTGGCCGAGGCAAGACAGGCACAGATCCAACAGGCAGCGACGATGGCAGCAGTCGGACTGGGAATCAGCGTAACATCCATCCCGTATCTGTTGAAGATGGCAGATTTCAGCCAGGCAGTAGGACAGGATGGAAAGATCAGCAATGAGAAACTTACGGAAGCCTTGAATAAGGTGCTGGAGGACATTCCTGCATTAAAACCGCAGGAGACAGATACTACTGGTTTCCTTCATGTAGGGACAGGCGGAGATCCTTCGCAGCATACACAACAGGCAACCGTACAACAGCAACAGACACCGACCAAAAGATGGAATCGGTGGAACTAAGGAAAGGAAGGTATAAGATATGCCTAATTTAAACTATGCACAGCAGTGGAGTCCTGAACTCCTGCAGATTCTGATGCAGGGAGCGTTAACCTCTCCCTTCATTACATCTAATGTAAGATGGCTGGATGCGAAGACATTCCACTTTACACAGATGAGCACCACTGGTTATAAGAATCACAAGAGAACCGGTGGTTGGAACATGGGATCCTTTGATCAGACAGATGTTCCGTTTACAGTAACCCATGACAGAGACGTTCAGTTCCTGGTAGACAAGGCAGATGTGGATGAGACCAACGCAACTGCATCCATGCAGAATATCTCCAGAACCTTCGAACAGACTCAGGTAGTGCCTGAGACAGATGCCCTGTTCTTCTCCCGTGTGGCACAGGTGGCACAGAAGACAGAGGGATACCACAGCCAGACCGCTATTTCTGCTTATACCAAGGCAAAGGTATTCGGAATGCTGAAGGATATCCTTGCAAAAGGTAAGTTGAGACGGTACAAGGCAAATGGTAGCCTGCTCACGTATGTGGCCAGTCCTATTATGGATGCACTGGAGCAGTCCACTGAGTTTACCCGTAAAATTGAACTTACACAGATCGCTGAGGGTGGTATCGGCATCGAGACCAGAGTAACGGAAATCGATGGTGTACCAATCATGGAAGTTATCGACGATGAGCGCTTCTATGATGCTTTCGACTGGGAGCCTGCTGAGGGTGGATTTGCTCCGCTGAAAAAAGTTGCAGCAGACAGCACTCATAATATCGAAGCGGTAACCGGAGCTCATAAGATCAATGTACTGGTGGCATGCGGACAGACATGTAAGACGGTTCCTAAGATTGCTTCTATCTATTATTTCAATCCCGGAACACATACAGAAGGAGACGGATACCTGTACCAGAACAGATCTCTGTCTGATACCTTTGTATTCCCCAATGGACGTGGCGGCAAGGTGGATAGCGTCTATGTGGATGTGGATACCACGGAGTATACCGGGGAGTAAGGAGGGCATATGTCCTACAAACCTTATGTAAGCAAAGAAGAATATAAAGATAGCTATAATGGCAGCGTGATTCCTGACGGAGAGCTTGAAAGAGCACTTCGTCAGGCCTGCCGGCATATTGACAGTCTGACATTTAACCGGATTGTGGCAGCAGGATTCGATCATCTGACAGCTTTTCAGCAGGAGACCATCAAAGAGGTTGTCTGCATGCAGGCAGATTTCGAGTATGAGAATGCGGATGAAATCAATACGATTTTATCCAGCTATAGCATTAATGGAGTATCCGCACAATTTGGAAGTTCCTGGAATGTTTTCATGGAAAAAGGTATTGCCATGAAGCGGGATGTCTATTCGTTGCTGATGCAGACGGGTCTGTGTTGCAGGATTGCGAGGTGATTCCATGAAATATCCGTGTCTGGTGCCTAAAAGATTATGTAAGACAGATATCTCGGTTGCGATAGATCAGGAAGGACTGAACAAATATGGGGAGCCATTGAAGCCGGTGGAATATTCCGGAGAATGTAACTATCAGGACAAAGCCAAGACTGTGCTGACATCGGAGAAGAAACTGATAGAGATTACAGGGACCGCATTGTTTCCAGGAGATATTTGCCCGGAACTTCCGGTCATATCCGGAGGAAGTGCTGTGATATTTGGGGATAAGCGCAGGATTCTGGAAGGGCGTAAGGCGAGAAATCCGGATGGAACAGTCAACTATACGGAGGTGCTGCTGATATGATCAGTGTAAATTCTACAGTAAAGCTGAATTTTCCGAAGATCCAACAGCTGACGAAAGCACAGGTGATGGCTTTAGAGCAGACTGCTGAGGCATTACATACCAATGTAGTGCAGGCCCAGGTATTTCCGAGGGATACCGGTAATCTGCAAAATGAGAGTACTTTTGTGGATTACTCTGAGAGCAACCAGGGAAAGGTCAGTATCATTTCCAGTACGCCATACGCAAGACGCCTTTATTTTCACCCGGAATATCATTTCCAGAAGACGGAGAACCCGAATGCAAGAGGTGAATGGTATGAGGACTGGATCTCTGGGAAGAAATCAGAGTACTGCCAAAAGGCATACAAACAAATATACAGGAGGATTGCCGGATTATGATGTTATCTGATGTGCGGGATTATGTGGAATCCCTTGAACTGGCAGACCATGTATATATGGGAAGCCTGCCGGACAAGCAGGAAAAGTCCATTGGAGTTTATAACAGCAAACACCAACAGGAGTATAAGACAGCACTGGGAGGACCACAGCTTGCGTCTTACGGGACGAAATATGTCACCCTGTTGATTCACTGGAATAATTCACCGAGAGAGTCGGAAAAGGCAGCCATGACTGTATTTGAGGCAGTGGAGACTGCAAGAAATGTAACTGTAAACGATGAGTTGATAAAATTCATACAGCCACTCTATGAACCGCAGGATATCGGAAAGGACGATGCCGGTATCTGCGAATGGGTCATAGAGATGGCTGTTATTTATGAGAAAGGAAAAGGTGAAAAAGAATGAGTACACCTATTACAGGAGTATATCCCTGCTATGAAAACCAGTTTCAGATCGACGCTGCGGAAAGCGGAGCTGAAAAAAATATGGTTAATATTGCGGACTGTGAGACATTCAGTGTATCCTTCGACAATGGAGTAGAGGAATGGCATCCTTTTACGGAAGAAGGATGGGTAAGACGTCTGCTTACCAGTAAAGGCGTCACGATTTCCGTGACTGCAAAAAGGAACGTCGGAGATGCCGGTAACGATGCTGTGGCGTCTCTTGCATGGGTAAACGGCCGCTCCGCAGAGAAAAATGTCCAGTGGACGTTCCCGGATGGAACGGTGGTTAAATTTAACGGGGCAGTTATCAATGTGAAAAATATCGGCGCTGGAGACTCTACAGCCGTGGCTCCTCTGGAGTTTGATATTATGAGCAACGGCAAACCGGAGATTTCTACAGCAGCATAAAAACAGGAGGCTATTATGGCAAAGAAAATCGTAGATATTACAGAAAAACTGAATTTTGATGAGAATCCGGTATTGAAGGTGAAGGATGTCACCATAGAAGTCAATTCCGATGCAGCCACTGTACTGAAGATCATGGGTCTTTTTTCGAAGGGTACATCGGCTAAAGAAGTGCTGGCGGTATATGAACTGATTTTCAATGAGAAAGATCGGAAAAAGATCGATAAACTGAATCTCCAGTTTAAGGATTTACAGACGATTATCATGGCAGCAGTAGACCTGATCACGGGAGATGAAGAGCCGGGAGAGCAGTGACCCGTACTATGATCTGATCGGAGATTACAGTCTGATCGTATCATCCTTCCAGGCGCAGTACGGGATCCGGCTGTCGAAAGAAATTGATACCATGAAGTGGGATGAGTTTAGGGATCTTCTTATCGGAATCGGACCGGAGACACCGCTGGGACGGATCGTAGCAATCAGGGCCGAGGAGGATAAGGATATCTTAGACCATTTTACTCCAGAACAGCACAGAATCAGAAATGAATGGCGTGCAAACAGAGCAAAAAAGGTAGCGCCTGATAATATGGCAGCAGTCCTTGATCAACTGAAGAATGTGTTCATTTCTCTGGCAGGGGGCGATATACATTGAAAAAGTAGATAAGAAAAAAGTAGTGTGTCCTTACTGTGGGCATCCGGTGAATGCAATGCAGACGGAAGATGCACATTGCAGGGGAATTTATTTCCGCTGTAAAAATAAGGACTGTAAAAAGATTTTTGAGTTGAAGTTATAAGACGCTGTGCCGATGTGCCTGTCTTAGAAGGCAGGCTGGTTATGAGTGAAGCTACAAGCGTTGGACAGATCGGATTAGATCTGGTCGTAAATAAAAAGGACTTTAATAAGCAGATGAGCGGCATCCAGAGCCTGGCTACGAAAGTAGGTAAGAAACTGGCTGCCGCTTTTGCTGTAAAAAAGCTCGTAGATTTCAGTGAGAAGTGTATCGAACTGGGATCGGATCTGAGTGAAGTACAGAATGTTGTGGACGTAACATTCCCGGCAATGTCGAAGCAGGTAGATAAATTTGCGCAGAATGCCGCAACTGCATTTGGACTGTCCGAGACGATGGCCAAGAGGTACACAGGAACCTTTGGCGCTATGGCCAAGGCTTTCGGATTCAGCGAGAAGCAGGCATACGATATGTCTACCACTCTGACAGGACTGGCGGGAGATGTGGCATCCTTTTATAACATATCTCAGGACGAAGCATACACAAAGCTGAAATCGGTATTCACTGGAGAAACAGAGAGTCTGAAAGATCTTGGTGTCGTCATGACACAGACGGCACTGGATGCCTATGCTATGGCCAACGGCTACGGGAAGACCACTGCGGCTATGTCGGAGGCAGAAAAGGTAGCCCTACGGTATTCCTTTGTTCAGAGTAAACTGGCGACGGCATCCGGGGACTTTATGCGGACTTCTGATGGCTGGGCCAATCAGGTCAGAATCCTGAAGCTGCAGACTGAGTCTTTTATGTCGGCAATCGGTCAGGGATTGATCAACGTCCTGACACCGGCAATCAAGGTGATCAATACCCTGATGGGAAAACTGGTACAGCTGGCGAATGTATTTAAAGCATTTACGGATAAATTTGCCGGGAAGAAGGGTAATGATGTAGCCACAGGCATGGCGGCTGCAGAGGATGCGTCTGCTGGTATCAGTGATAATATTAATGCCGCGGGAAAAGCAGCTAAAAAGTTAGGTGGATTACTTCCAACTGATGAATTGGATTTGCTCTCCCAGAAGACAGATTCCTCTTCGGCATCCGGAGGATCTTCAGGAATAGATATCGCTGGTTTGCAGACTTCCACGCAGGAAGTTGAAGCCAGTGTGGATAAAATTTCGAAAAAACTCTCAGATGCATTCAAGATTCTTGGTGTCAAAAATTTTGCAGATCAGTTCAACAATGGTCTGAAAAAGATTGATTTCGGAAGTCTGAAGGATAATTTTTCCAGAATCATGGCTCAGATGGATCCATTGGCCAAAACTACAGTCAGAAACATTGAGACAATCATGGATCCGATGGGAGGATATCTCGGGAACAGAATCGGAAATAAGATTGCTGTTACAGCCAAGGCGGTAGACCTGGGGCTGGATGGAATTGCAAGCTATCTGGAGCGCAACAGGAGAAAGATAGAATCCTGGAGCAGTGATGTAAGCCAATCTATTGCAAATGGATTTACAAATCTTACGGATATCAATGAGCAGACATACAATAATCTGCTTGGGGCACTGGATAAAGCAGGACCTGATATTGTAAACGGAATCAATGATATTCTGACAGGTTGTACTGGATTTGGAATGTCACTGGGAACAATCTTCGCGGAAGGGTTTGAAATTTCCACAGAACACACATCCCAGTGGATGAAAGACAATCAGGAACTGATAGAAGGCACGCTCACGGATCTGTTTGATTTCGGTGGAGAATGTGCATCACTGGCAGGAGAGATTGTTGGAGAACTTGGTAGCTCTCTTACGGACTGGTGGGAGTCTCAGGGAAGCAGTACTTTTGGAAATATTATAGATGCCTGGAATGATATCAAGAAGACAGTTTTAGAACTGTGGAATGATATTGCAATGCCGGTACTGAACCATGCTAAGGAAGCGTTACAGGAACTATGGGAAGAAAATCTCAGACCACTATGGGACAACATTCTTGATCTGATCAGCTCAGTAGGTGATTTCCTTGCAGCCGCTTGGAGTACCGTAATCAAACCAATTATCGGGTATCTGGCACCGACAATCAAGCAGGTGGCAGACATTGTGATAAATATCATGAGTACCGTATTCGCAACCTTGTCAGACATTATATCCGGAGCCATGAAAATACTGGGAGGACTGTTGGACTTCCTCACCGGAGTGTTTACAGGCAACTGGAAAAAGGCATGGGAAGGCTTACAGAAAATTACGGATGGAATCTGGCAAGCAATATGGGGATCTATCAAGGGAGTATGTAATCTGATCATTGATGGCGTGAATGCAATGATATCATTGATATATTCTACACTACGCAACGTGGTAAATGGAATCGGAAGCGTCGCAAAGAAGGCAGGAGATCTGGTTGGAAAAGACTGGGGCTTCGAAATGCCGAGTGATCCACCGCAGATACCTAAATTGTGGAATGGTGCATATGTCAAGGCTAACACGCCACAGCTTGCCATGATTGGTGATAACAGGCATCAGGGAGAAATTGTATCACCGGAAGATAAGTTGCAGAAAATGGCACTAAGCGCAGCACAGGCGGCAGCGGGATCAGGAGGATCCATATCTGCGGAAAAGCTGGATAAGATCATTACATTGTTGGAGACTATCATCAGAATATTGGCGTCAGGCAATACGATAGAAATCAATGGTGTAAAATTTGCGGAACTACTGAAAAAGATAAACAGGGAGTACTTTAAGGCAACTGGAAATTACCTGTTGCTGGATGTATAAGGAGGCAGCAGTATGGCATTTCAGGCATGGTTATTAAAAGTGGGAGATACTGATATTTCAAAGTATGTAGATATTGAGACCTATAAGGTGAGTCCGGATCAGCGTGCAGATCTGGACTCTGACAGAAATGGTTTGAATATTTTATACCGGGAAGTTGCAGATCATTATACAACAAAAATTGAGTTCAATACGATTCCACTGGAAGCAGGGGAAATGACAGAATTTCTACAAGCAATGGAAAAAGCGTACATAAAGGAGAAGGAAAGAAAGGTTATTGTAACTTATTTCGATGTAAATACCGGAGGATATAAATCGGGAGAAATGTATGTACCAAATTATACAGTAGAGACAAAAAGTTGGAATGGTATGAAATTATGGTATAAGCCATTACGTGTTGCGTTCCAGGAGTATTAAGAGGGAGAGGGAATGATAGATTATAAATATAAAGATTTTTATAATGATACATCCGTATCCAAAAGAATGCAGATACAATGTAGTGACGGGAGTGTACTGAATGAAGATGACTGGAAAGGTGAAAGTGCAGAGCTTACTGAGAGACTATGCTCAGAGAGTGAACTAAGTTTTGGCAGGTGTGAGGCGAGCACTTTTAAACTGAGAGTCAGGGAAAGAATAGTACCTCTTGCAGGAAAAAAGATAACCGTATCCGTAACATTGGAAGGAGCCGAAGAGGCTCCTTTTATGATGGGAGTTTATAAAGTAGATTCTGATGTACCTACAGCAGATAGAAGATATAGGGATATTGTAGCCTACGATGCCATGTACGACATCCTAAATGCAGAGGTGTCTGGGTGGTATAACAGCCTGACATTTCCGATGACACTTAGACAGTTCAGAGACAGCTTTTGTGCCTATGTTGGTGTGGAGCAGGAAGAAATCACACTGGTTAACGATGATATGACAGTGGAGAAGACCATAGATCCAGGAGAACTCCCAGGAAAGACGGTTATAGAAGCTATCTGCGAGATTAATGGCTGCTTTGGTCATATCGGTCGAAATGGTAAGCTGCGGTATGTGGTGCTGGAGCAGATGATAGAGGGGCTGTATCCTGCGGATGAGCTGTATCCGTCCGATGATCTTTACCCGGCAGATCCGCTGGGAACAACAGAAGTATCCAAGAGCATGTATCTATCCTGTCAGTATGAGGATTTTATAGTCCAGCATATTACTAAGCTGCAGATTCGCCAGGAAGAAAATGATATCGGGGCAATCGCTGGTAATGGAAATAATAGTTACATCATCGAGGACAACTTTTTGGTATACGGCAAGTCTGCGGTAGACCTACAGACAATAGCGGACAACGTCCTCAGCGTGATCAGTGGTGTGTGGTACCGACCAGCGCAGGTAGAGGCCCGTGGCAATCCCTGTCTGGAGGTTGGAGACGGTATCCTGTTGTATACCTCCCGGGAGACCATCTATACCTACATCCTGCAGCGGACATTAAAAGGCATCCAAGCACTCCGGGACAGCTATACTGCGGAGGGCGAGGAGTACCGTACCGGACAGGTCAACGGACTAATGAAATCTATTATCCAGTTGAAGGGTAAGAGCAATGTGCTCACCCGGACGGTCGAAGAGACCAGGCTGGAAATGAAAGACATCGAAAATGGTTTATCCACGGAGATAAAAGCGGTAGCAGGAGAGGTTGAATTAAAGGTATCGAAAGATAATCTTATTGCAGAAATAAATCTGACACCGGATAAGGCACTGATCAAGGCTGAGAGGATTGATCTAGTCGGCGTGGTAAATGCGGATGAATTGGTCAGTAAGTATGCAACAATCGAGACGCTGAATGTGACCAAGCTGGAACTGAATAATCTGATTGCCACCAAGGCAACCATTGACTCTCTGAATGCGGTGAGCGGCCGCGTGGGATCGTTGGAAGCGGATCATGTGACTACATCTGATCTGTCAGCCGTATCAGCCCGTCTAAGCAACGTGGAAGCCAACTATATCAGCGCCAGCACAGTCAAAGCGGACTACATGGAGGTATCCAATTGGACATCCTCTGGGGTAATTAAGGCGGATAAGATCTCGGCGGCAACAATCGTAAATAAACTGTCCAGTGTGGATCTGGTCAGTGTAAGAGCGCTGGGGGTCAGCGGATATATGAATTATAAAGGTGTGGTGGTTGCGTGGCGTACGCAGCGTATCAGCAGCACAGTAGTAATACAGTATTTAGGTCCGGAGGATTAAGAGATATGAGCAATTTAGAAATCAAGGAATTTAGTCAGGCAATCGCAAATTTTGTGGACGGCTCCGGACTGCCGGAGGAAGTAAAGCGGCTGGCATTACAGGAGGTGCTGACACGTCAGGAGCAGAAAGCCAGAGATGCATTACTGGCGGAGATTGCGGATCGGGATGCGGCTGAGGCAAAACAGAAAGAGGTGGAGCAGGATGCAGAAAGCGTATGACTGGGAAGAGAACTATTGGGAGAATAAGCCATCGACCAAGACACCAGTGAATAAAACCAATATGGATAAGCTTAGCAATGGAGTTTGCACCATTGATGAGCGTGTAATCACACTTGATTTGACCAAGTTTGACAAGGTTGATGCGCAGTCCTGCATTAAACAGATTGCCTATGATAAAGCAACTGGTAAATGGACAATCACTGCATTTTCTGGCGCCCAGCAGGTCATTGATACCATGCTCGAAAAGCTGGCGGTTAATTTTGACTATGATCCCGAAACACAGCGGTTAATCATTACACTGGATGATGGCACGCAGAAATATGCGGATCTGTCAGCGTTGATTACTCAGTTTGAGTTTATGGACTCTGATACCGTTTACTGGACGGTGGGGGCAGGCGGTAAAGTAAAGGCTGATATTAAAAACGGTAGTATCACGGACGAGAAGCTACAGCCGGACTATCTGGCAGAGATTACGGTACAGGCAGAGACAGCAATACAGCAGGCAACCGCTGCAGCGACATCTGCAGCACAGGCCAAGATAGATGCGGATCGAGCAGAATCGTATGCAAAAATCACTGAACCTAAGTTCTATCTGGATGAAACCACGATGAACCTTTATATGAAGGATGGCGCAGGAGTGGATTTTGTAGTAGTTGATAATGTTTTGTATTGGAAAGTAGCATAAGGAGGAGTGAACTATGGCAGCACCAGAAGGTTACAATGCTCTCGGAAAAATCGGAATATCTTACAAAGGAGAATATGCATCCAATACCGCGTATGAGCGGCTGGATGCAGTGGCACATAACGGAAGCACATATCTTGCCATCAAAGATGCCCCGGATGGAGCACCGAGGGATGATAAGCTCAACTGGATCTATTTGGCCAAGGGATTTAGTGGAGACATCGGAGACTCAGAGATCGCGTTTACTGAGGCGGAGAACCGCGAGAACATTAATACGGGCGAGAGCGTAAAGACGGTCTTTGGCAAGATTAAAAAATTTTTTACTGATTTGACCGCCCCGGCATTTGCTCAGATGATCACATCCAAGGATGATCTGCTGGCTACTAAGGCAGCAGGATATGTGCCGGATGCCAAGGCGGTAGCAGATGCATATACTGAGTTAAATGGCAAGTTAAACCAGAACACCGATTTGACTTTAGTCAATTGTGTATCATGGGAATCTGACAATACAATTTCAAAAATAGGTAACAGAGTATTTGTAACGTTAGGCGTACAAATTACATCTGAGCAGTCTAGCGGATCATTAATTATTGCCAGTATTGCAAGGACATATTACCCTAAAACTACGTATGTTAGAGCAAATGCAGCAGGTGGTACAAATGGCGATAATCACATGCTTTATATTAATAAATCTAATGGCGTAGTAATATTAAATCTTTCGACAGAACGGTATTATTCTGCCAGTTTCTCATACTTGGCAAATTAGGCTATTTATATGCTACAACAAAATTTAGGGTAAATGTTGCGTCATTACTTACAGTAGCAATTTGATATGCATAAAAATTACCATTAATTGCAAGACGCACATTAACAGCCCAATTACAGTTTACGAACACGCCAAATACGTTAGCATTACTTGGTAATCCAAAGTCAGATAAAGATCCTAATAATGACTGTCTATTTGTCACTAGCAGAGTAACAGATGTTGATATTGATGCAAATTTCAAACCACTTAACTTGCCATTTAACGAAGTAAATCAGATGGCGGGCGCGGCCAGAACAGCGCCAGAAAGGAGCCCACATGGGTTATATTTTATACAAAGATAAAATTGAGGAGCCCGCACAGCAGGTCATAGTATCGGTAAAGAGTCCTCACGTAGTCCGGATCGCCGAAATGGGTGACGCGGAAGCCCCGGAGATAAACACCAGTGGATTTAAACTCTATTTGGATCCGGATTGTAAATACCCGTTGGATCAAGGAGAATATGAGGCATACACTACACTCTATCGGAAGGGAGATAACTGGCATGAGTTATCAGATGACGGATCCGTCTACACCGAGCTGGAAGTTGCACCGGTGCAACCGGAGTTGACAGAAGAGGAGAAAGCGGAACTGGCCAGACAGCGGCAGATCAGCCAGCTGACGGCACAGATTGCAGACCTTAAGGCCCGGATCGCTGCGAGCGACTATAAGGTGATTAAAACCTACGAGTATGCTCTTTTGGGTGAGCAGACCGGGTACGACATGGAGGCTGTCCATGCAGAGAGACAGGCTCTCCGGGATCAGATCAATACATTGGAGACACAACTGGCAGGTCTGACAGCGGCCACAGAGTAGGAGGCCGCCTATGAGAGTGAGAGACGGTCCTGACACAATTACATAGTAACCAAGAGCCAAGAGCCGATTACTTCCCTGCCGGGAGGTGACCGGCTTTTATATTTGAGTGAGGTGCGGCATGAATGAAACCGAAATGGAACATCGACTTACTGAAGTAGAAGCCAGATCGAAATCCAATACTCATCGAATTGATAAGCTGGAGAGAGTGACGGAAGAGATCCACACCATGTCAAACACGATGATTCAGTTGGTGGAGGAAGTAAAACACACCAATGAGACGGTATCAAGTCTGGATCAGAAGGTTGAAAAGATGGACAGTCGTGTCGATGACATGGAGCGTGCTCCTGGAAAAGAGTGGAGCAATGCGAAAAGAACAGTATTTAACACAGTCGTAGGTGGGCTTATTGGAGCAATAACTACAGGGCTTGTCTGGGCAGCAGTCCAAGCATTTTTATAATAAGGAGGATACGAGTTATGAGTACAAGTACAATCATGGTAATTATTTTGGCAGTGCTGACGGCACTGGTAGTAGGCACCTTTTTATGGGTGTATATCCGTGACAAGACGATTGATGAAATCAGAGTGGATGTATATCACCTGTTCCTGAAAGCGGAGCATGAATTCAAGAAATCCGGATCTGGAAAACAGAAGATGAAGTATGTAGTAAGTCAGGCTAGAAAACTTTTGCCTTCATGGCTGCAGTATTTTCTTACTGATGATTTTTTGGAAAGCGTTATTGAACAGTGGTTTCGCGCAGTGAAGGATCTGCTGGATGACGGCAAACTGAATGGATCAGAGGAGGAATAAGCCATGATGAAAGGTATTGACGTAGCAAAATGGAACGGGAACATCGACTGGAATAAGGTGAAGGCGGCAGGTGTAGAATTTACAGTCCTGAAGGTTATCAATAAGTCCAACAAGACCGAAGAGGCATTTATCAGGAACTATGCTGGAGCAACTGCACAGGGACTGCCCATTGATGTTTACAATTATCTGTACACCATAACAGAAGCGGCAGCGAGAGAAGCGGCCGAAGCAGTAGTAAATGCACTTGCCGGGAGAAAGATCGGAAAGGTATGGGCGGATGTTGAGGACGCCTGTCTTAAGAATAAAGGCATCCAGTTGATCCGGATCATTAACACCTATAAGGCGGTGATCGAGGCGGCCGGCTATGAGTTTGGAGTGTATACTGGGTTGTCCTTTTACAACAGTTATATCAAACCGTACAAGGCTTATATTGACTGTGAGTTCTGGATCGCAAGATATCCGAGCACAAAGGACATGAGCATTGCGGCAATGCCGGTTGCATCCAAGAAACCGAGTATCAGTCATAACCTGTGGGGCTGGCAGTACTCCAGCCGAGGTAAGGTTCCCGGCATCAATGGATATGTTGACCTGGATATCTGCTACGTGGAAACAGACAGCACGGGAAAGCTGCAGTCTACTACGGTATATTATCCGAGATATACCGGAACATCCACATCTATCGTGGCAGCGCTGAATGCAATCGGAGTAAACTCCAGCTACGCAAACAGAAAGCTGATTGCAAAGGAAAACGGTATCACTGGATATGTCGGATCTGCAAAGCAGAACACACAGATGCGGGCATTGCTTAAGACAGGAAAACTTAAGAGAGTATAGTTGACGAAATAGTGGAGAGAACATTTATTATAGTTCTCTCCCTCCCTATTTCTAAGATTAACCATATTTAGGTTAATAAATTTTAGTTGACAAAATTTATAATATGAGTTAATATGAGGATGCAAAGATAAAACAGAATATAGGAGGGAACGTTATGCTGACTAATTTCGGAAAGTTTTGCCGAAAACTTAGAATAGACAAAGGCGAGTTACTCTACGATATGGCACAACGTCTTAAGGTATCGTCCGCTTTTTTGTCTAAAGTAGAAAATGGCAAGGCAAAGCCACCTGAAGAATGGAAGGAAACAATTACATCCATGTATTCTTTGGATGGCGAACAAAAAAAGGAACTGTGTGAGTGCATTGATGAAGCTAGGGAAAGCACGATAATAAATGTAAGTGCATTTAGCCGTGATGACCGGGATATGATGTTTGCATTTGCAAGAAAATTAGATTCGATGGATGAAGATGCGAAAAAAGCATGGAAAGGACTATTAAATATGTAATATTATAGGAGGACTTATGCAAAAAATATCTGTAGAACCAATGTCGAGAGACAAAATAAGGCAATTAGCAAAGAAGTTTAGAAAAATATTTGGGTTAGAGGAAACGCTACGTTTTCCTATAGTTCAATTTATTGAATGGATTTTGCCAGAACTTGGCCTTGATTTTGAGGTTGTTCCTATAGAGGAATTAGGAAATGCCTATGGGGTTACACACACACAAAAGGGAATTATGACAATTCGTGAAGATGTATATGATCGAGCCGTAGATGGAAATGCAAGAGATCGCTTTACTCTTTGCCATGAATTGGGACATTTTTTACTACATACTCCAGAGAGGGTTAGTTTTGCGCGTGGTGAAGTACCTACATATATGGATCCAGAATGGCAGGCTAATGTCTTTGCAGGAGAGTTAATGGCACCGTATGAGTTGGTGAAAAATATGAGTGCATGTGAAATTGCAGAGAAATGTGGAATGTCTCTTGCAGCAGCACAAGTTCAATATAATAATTATCATAAGGCGATGTAACAAGCAAATGCTTTTTACATATAAAAAACCAAGCACACGAGATGCTTGGCTCTTGCTGAAAAGTATTGCTACTGTTCAGCTGGTATAAATTATAACCTGAACAATTATAATTTATCACAGTAGCACTCTTTTTGCAAGAGCAACTTGCAGAAAGGGGTGGATATATTATGTACATTTTTCGTACTTATATTACCACAAAGGATGGCACAAAGATTTATGCCAGAGATTATGGTAAGAAAGCATTCCGCATCTGGGTCGGACCTGGACCGGAACCTGTAAAGAGTAAATAGCTGGTAAAAGAGCGCATTTTGCCAGCTGAATGCAGCTCCTTTAAGAGAATAAATAATTATCAACAGGAGGAGCTACATAATGAAAAAAATATTTTATATTGTACCAAAAGATATCATAATTGGTGCATTTATTGTTTTAATACTTGCATGTAATGTGGAAGAGATAATAGGAATTGTGATATTTGCAATATGGATTTTATATATAGTATTAGGTATAGCAAAAGCAAATAGGGGTAATAAAAGTAGATATCTCATAAAATACTGCCCGTGTTGGAAAAAGAATTACGTGCAAATTTTTATGAATAATAATTGGTGGAATCAAAAGGTAGCTAAAGCGAATAGATTTGAACAGTTTAAGAATGAATGTTATGAACTATATGAAAGTGTTCCAGAAGGAACGATTATTGAGTTTTATACACATAAAACAATAGTTGATAGAATAATCCAAAAGAAGCCTCGACAAATATTTGTAATGCCTGCATATGTGAATAGCATGAAAAGTGTATCCAGAATGCTAAAAATTAAAAATAGCAGAAAAAAACAATTTTATCATGTATTGATAGAAAAGTGATATTATATCATAGGAAATAAATAAGCAGAAGATGAGCAATGAATAGCTCCGTCTTCTGCTTATTTGTTAATATAGAATATAGTAGCTGTATTTCCAATCACGGTGGTGCGAACCCCGGAGCCACTTATAATGGAAGAAAAGAAAGTGAGGATGCGCTGGCGCTGACACTGGCGGTGGGAAGCGTCTTAGAAGAAAACGGAGTGGATGTGTATTACACCCGGACCACAGATATCTACGAGTCTCCTTATCAGAAGGCACAGGAGGGAAATGAGGTGGGAGGAGATTATTTTGTCTCGATCCATCGCAATTCCAGTCCTTATCCGAACCAGTACAGCGGAGTGGAGAGCTTAGTCTACAACCGCTATGGAGCGGCAGCCAGAATGGCGTACAACATCAATGCCGGACTGGAGCAGGTGGGATTCGTGAATCTGGGAGTGAATGAAAGACCGAATCTGGTGGTGTTAAACAGCACAAATATGCCGGCTGTGCTGGTAGAAGTGGGATTTATCAATACGGATGCGGACAACGAACTCTTTGACAGCCGGTTTGACGAGATCGCCCGGGCCATTGCCGACGGAATCTTAGAGAGCGTGTGATTTTACCTAATTCTTACAAATAAATTACCGGACTGTGATATTATGTGAATTTCCTCCATGTTAGTATGATTGCGTAATCAAGAGAAAGAAAAACAAACACATGGAGGATATTATTATGAGAGTAAGACACAGCAAATTATTAGCTCTGATCGGAGCAGGAATATTAGCAGTAACCGCATTGGTTGCATGCGGTAACAGTGATGCTGCTGCAAACACAGCATCATCCGCAGAGGCAAGCACCGTAGCAGAAAGCACTGTGGCAGCAAGCAGTGAAGCGGCTCCTGCTGAAGCCACCGCAGATCTGTCCGGCAGCATTTCCATGGTAGGAAGTACTTCTATGGAGAAGTTAGCCAATGCTTTGAGCGAAGCTTTCATGGAAGAATATCCTGAGGTAACCGTAACTGCTGAGTTCGTAGGATCCGGCGCAGGCATCGAAGCGGTTACTAACGGAACCGCAGATATCGGTAACTCTTCCAGAAGCTTAAAGGATGAGGAAAAGGCAGCGGGCGTTGTAGAGAACGTAGTAGCAATCGACGGTATTGCCGTATGTGTAGATCCCGCTAACGAAGTTGCAGATCTGACCAAAGAGCAGCTGACTAATATCTACAATGGTACAGTTACCAACTGGAAAGAAATCGGTGGCGCAGATGAGCCTATCATCGTAATCGGCCGTGAGGCAGGTTCCGGTACCAGAGGAGCTTTTGAAGAGCTGGTTGACCTGAAGGATGCCTGCAAATATGCAAACGAACTGGACAGCACCGGTGCAGTAATCGCTAAAGTAGCATCTACTCCCGGAGCTATCGGATATGCTTCCCTGGATGCACTGGATGATAGCGTTAAGGCACTTTCCCTGGAAGGTGTAGAAGCTACCGCAGAGAACATCAAGGCCGGTAACTACTTCTTAAGCAGACCTTTCGTAATGGCTACCAAGGGTGAAATCTCCGAGCAGAACGATCTGGTACAGGCATGGTTCGACTTTGTACTGGGCGACGAAGGACAGCAGGTTGCTTCCGAAGTTGGTCTGATCACTGTAAAGTAATAGCCTGACACAGAAAAAGGAAAAAAGCGATGAATAGTGGAACACACGCTTCCGTAATGGGAAACAGAAAAAATAAAGCGGTTGTGGAAACTGTGGCACAAATAGTATTTACCATTTGTGCCTTCTTCGCCGTACTGGCGGTAGTTTCCATTACCTTATATATGATCATCAGCGGTACTCCCGCCATTTTAAAAGTGGGTCTGGGAGAGATCCTGTTCGGCACCGAATGGATGCCGACGGCAGCAGATCCGGAATTTGGTATTCTGTGGGTTATTCTGACCTCCATCGTCGGTACGACTCTGGCAATTTTACTGGGTGTGCCCATCGGTGTACTGACAGCGGTATTTCTGGCAGAGGTGGCACCTAAGACCTTAGCTGCCATTGTAAAGCCTGCGGTAGAACTGTTGGCCGGCATCCCTTCCGTTATCTACGGACTATTGGGAATCTATTTATTAAATCCTCTCATGTATAAATTAGAAAGACTGATCTTCCGGGGATCCACGACACACCAGTTCACCGGAGGCGCGAACCTGTTGTCCGCAGTGATCGTACTGGCGATCATGATCCTGCCCACGGTGATCAATATCAGCGAGACTTCCATACGCGCCGTTCCCGCTGGAATAAAATCGTCCTCTCTGGCACTGGGAGCTTCCCATGTGCAGACCATTTTCCGGTCCATCCTTCCGGCAGCCAAATCCGGTATTGTGACCGCTATCGTTCTGGGTGTGGGACGAGCTATCGGTGAGGCTATGGCTATCACACTGGTATCCGGCAGCAGTGTGAATGTGCCCCTGCCCTTTAACTCCGTGCGATTCCTGACCACAGCCATTGTCAGCGAGATGGGATATTCTTCCGGACTGCACAGACAGGTGCTGTTCACCATCGGACTGGTGCTGTTTGTATTTATTATGATCATCAATATCGTATTGAATAAAATACTGAAAAAGGGGGCGGATGACAATGAATAAGGACACCTTATATGTAAAAAGAAAACGCCCCACAGACATGCTTTTGCTGGCAGCCATTTATGTCTCTGCCACACTGGCGGTGGCACTTTTACTGGGAATTATCCTGTATGTCTTCGTAAAGGGCATCCGCACCGTTAACTGGGCATTTTTAACGACGGTGACCAGTGCCAGAAAGCAGACCACCGGTATTGCGGGCAACCTGTTGAATACCCTGTACATCATCGTGATCACTCTGTTGATCGCGACCCCCATCGGCGTGGGAAGTGCCATTTATCTGAATGAATATGCAAAACCCGGCAAGCTGGTCTCCATCATTGAGTTCACCACGGAGACACTGTCCGGTATTCCTTCTATTATTTTCGGCCTGTTCGGTATGATCTTTTTCGGAGAGACTTTGGGCTTCGGCTATTCACTGCTCACCGGTTCCTTTACCCTGACATTGATGGTACTGCCCCTGATCACAAGAAATACGCAGGAAGCATTGCGCACCGTGCCGGACAGTTATCGTACCGGTGCGTTGGGAATGGGATCCACGAAATGGCATATGATCCGGACGATCCTTCTGCCGTCTTCCATGCCAGGTATCGTCACCGGTATCATTCTGGCACTGGGACGTATCGTGGGAGAGTCTGCGGCTCTGTTGTTCACTGCGGGAAGCGACTACAAGCTGCCGAAGTTCACCGGAGTTTTCGGAGACAATCTGGCAAAGCTGGCTCACAAGGCCATGGAGTCTGGTGGTACTCTGACCATCGAATTGTATTTACAGATGCAGAAGGGACAGTATGATAATGCTTTCGGTATCGGTTGTGTTCTGATCATTATCGTATTGATCCTGAACCTCCTGACCAAGCTGGCGGCGAATAAGCTGAGACGAGAGTAAGAGAAATCACAAGAAGGAGAAAATATATGGCTAACAGTAAAATATCCGTGGAAAACTTAAATCTCCATTATGGAGAGAACCACGCACTGAAAGATGTAAATATGGAGATCGCAGACCACGCCATTACCGCATTTATCGGTCCCAGCGGCTGCGGCAAATCTACTTTTCTACGTTGCCTGAACCGGATGAATGACCTGGTGGACGGCTGCAGAGTCGAAGGAAAAGTAATTCTGGATGGAGAGGACATTTACGATAAGCGGGTGGATACCACATTGCTTCGTAAAAAGGTCGGCATGGTATTCCAGCAGCCCAACCCTTTTCCCATGTCCATTTATGACAACATCGCCTACGGTCCCAGACTGCACGGCATCAAGAATAAAAAGGAACTGGATGAAATCGTGGAGCGTTCTCTGCAGGGTGCCGCTATCTTTGAAGAGGTAAAGGATCGCCTGCACAAATCCGCGTTGGGACTGTCCGGTGGACAGCAGCAGAGACTGTGTATTGCCAGAGCACTGGCAGTATCTCCGGAGGTACTTTTGATGGATGAACCCACCTCCGCACTGGACCCGATCTCCACGCTAAAGATCGAGGAACTGATGGAGACACTGAAGAAAAAATACACCGTGGTCATCGTAACCCACAATATGCAGCAGGCAGCCCGTGTGTCGGATGACACCGCATTTTTCCTGGTAGGGGAAGTCATAGAGAAAAATGCAACCTCCGAGATCTTTGCAAGACCTCAGGACAAACGGACAGAAGACTACATCACCGGACGGTTTGGATGATTTTGGATGAGAAGATAGGAGGAATGGGAGATGTCACCCAGAGTATTATTTGAACAGGATCTTGAGACTTTGAAAAATAAAGTATCTGAGATGGGAGAGCATGCGGAGATCAGTTATGACCGTATGGCGTATGGAATTCGTGAGAACAAAGAAGACATTCTGAAGACGCTGTTGAATACAGATCATACCATGGTGGATATGCAGCGAAGTATAGAAGCTATGTGTCTGAGCCTGCTGACCAGACAGCAGCCGGTGGCCAGAGATATGCGTCTGGTATCCGCAGCGCTGAAAGTGGTACCGGATATTGAACGGATCGGAGACCATGTGGCAGATATTGTGGAACTGTACCTGCGTATGGGCAACATGAATCCCGAAGGAAAACAGGAACATCTGTTGCTGGAGATGATGGAAGAAGCCAAGGAGATGATCCACAATTCGGTGGAGGCATTTGTGGAAGGTGATGAGGCAAATGCAAGAAAAGTAGTAGAACATGATGATGTGGTAGATGATCTCTTCAACGAAGTCAAAACGGGAATGATGCAGGCTATCAGAGAGCAGAACCTGGATGCGGATCGTGTGGTGGATTATCTGATGATGGCAAAGTATTTGGAAAAAGTGGGCGACCATGCGGTAAATATCGCAGAGTGGGCCATCTTCCGCATGACCGGAGATATGGAAGGTGCGAGATTGTATTAGGATTCGATAATCTCGGTAACGATGCAGAGCCCCAATTCGCAAAACTGCTCCTGCGGAGCGTTCCTTTTGCTCATTGAGGCTTGCTCGCCAAAGAACTATTGTCATATGCTCTTACAGATGCCAGCATCTGACGAGCATAGAACAATAGTTCATGGCTCTGCATCGTTGCAACTTTACATAAATTTTACATTCACTGGTAACGCATTTTACATAAGCAAGATAAAGTGTAGATAGAAACCAAAAATGTAAAGTATGTTATGTAAAATGAGAGGATTAGAGTATGAGCTTTTTTGATTTACTGAAGATGGTAGGAGGACTTGCATTATTCCTGTATGGAATGAATCTGTTGGGTGACGGACTGTCCCGGGCATCTGGCGGACGATTAGAACGCATTCTGGAGAAACTGACCAACAACCCGTTAAAGGCAGTGCTCATGGGTGCGGTGGTCACCGGTGTGATCCAGTCCTCCTCCGCTACCACTGTTATGGTAGTCGGATTTGTCAATTCCGGTATTATGAGTCTGAAACAGGCAGTAGGTATCATCATGGGTGCCAACATCGGTACCACGGTGACCTCCTGGATCTTAAGTCTGACGGGCATTGAGAGCGATGCTTTCTGGATCCGTATGCTCAAGCCCAGTTCTTTTTCCCCGATTTTAGCGATCGTGGGTGTGGGTATTTTACTGTTTTCCCATAAAGACAAATTAAAAAATGCGGCAACCATCCTGGTGGGCTTTGCAATTCTGATGTTTGGCATGGATTCCATGAGCGCGGCAGTTTCACCGCTGGCAGAGGTACCGGAGTTTACCAATCTGCTGATCGAGTTCCAAAATCCCGTATTCGGTGTGCTGGCAGGACTCATTCTCACAGCGGTGATCCAGTCTTCTTCCGCATCCGTAGGTATTTTGCAGGCACTGTGCATGACCGGAGCGGTAAGCTTTGGCGCAGCAGTTCCCATTATCATGGGACAGAATATCGGTACCTGTGTTACCGCCATGATCTCCGGTATCGGTGCTTCCCGCAATGCAAAACGTGCGGCTCTGATTCATCTGTATTTTAATATTATCGGAACGATCCTGTTCCTGGGAGTGTTCTATACGGTCAATGCCATTCATCCCTTTGCTTTTCTGGGAGAAGTGGCAACACCTTTTGGAATCGCAGTAGTTCACAGCTGCTTCAATATCGCGGCTACGCTGGTATTGCTTCCCTTCTCCAACGGTCTGGTGAAGCTAGCCTGCCTGACGCTGCCGACCCATGAGGACGTGAAGGAAATGTCCGAGACAGACAAGACTTTAAGCTTACTGGATGTACGTTTCCTGGAGAAGCCTGCCTATGCCGTAGAGCAGAGCAGACTGGTGGCTTCTGTGATGGCGGATAAGTCCAGGGAAGCCATGGATCTGGCTATGGAGCTGCTGCATAATTTCGATGAGGCGAAAGCAGAGCAGGTGGCACAGATGGAGACGGATGTGGACCGCTTCGAGGATGAACTGGGAACCTATCTGGTGAAATTGAGTTCCAAACAGCTTTCCAATAAGGATAGTGAGACTTTAAATACGATTCTGCACTGCATCGGCGATTTTGAGAGAATTTCCGATCATGCCCGCAACATCAAGGAAGCGGCACAGGAGATGCATGACAAGCAGCTGGTATTCTCCGAGAAGGCGCAGGAGGAACTGAAGGTATTCGAGAGAGCGGTACACGATGTGCTGGATCTTACCATGACCAGTTTTAAGAACGGAAATCTGAATCTGGCAAGACAGGTGGAGCCGTTGGAGGAAGTCATCGATGGACTGAGCCTGGATGTGAAGCAGCGCCATGTACGCAGACTCCGTAAGGGAAAATGTACCATTGAACTGGGCTTCATCTTATCCGATGTCATTACGAACTTTGAGCGTGTCAGCGATCACTGCTCCAATATTGCAGTCTGTCTGGTACAGGTGAATGAGGATGAATTCGATACCCACGCTTACCTGGATGAACTGCGCCAGGAAGATAACAAGGACTTCCAGAGCAAAGTGCTGGCATGCCGTGAGAAATACCAGTTACCGCCCACAAAGCAGGAACGTCTTGCGGAAAAGAATGCAAAACTGCTTGCGGAGTGAGGATTTACCGAGGTATAGTTAAGAAGAGAAAGCACAGTCAGAGAGGAGTGCTGTGAGATGGCTTTGATCTATGTAGTAGAGGATGACAAAAATATTCAGGAGATCGAGACCTTTGCCCTGGCCAATGTGGGCTATGAGGTAAAAGGTTTTGATTCCGCCATGGATTTCTATGAGGCGCTGAATGATACCACACCGGATCTGATTTTATTAGACATCATGCTGCCGGACGAGGATGGTCTGAGCATTGTGAAAAAGCTGCGTACCAGACAGGACACGGTGCTGGTGCCGGTGATCATGGTCACGGCGAAGACCACGGAGATCGACAAGGTCAAGGGACTGGATCTGGGGGCTGATGATTATATTACAAAGCCCTTCGGTGTCATGGAACTGATTTCCCGGGTAAAGGCAATGCTCAGGAGAAGTCAGAAGAGTCAGGAAAAAGATAAGGTGCTGAAGCTGGGGAACATTGTGCTGGACCGAGAGAAACATTCTGTCACGGTAGGCAAGGAGCCTGTGGAGTTGACCTACAAAGAATATGAGCTGTTAAAGCTTCTGATGACCAATGCGGGCATTGTGACCACCAGAGAACTGATCCTGGACCGCATCTGGGGGATCGATTTTGAGGGAGAATCCCGGACGTTGGACATGCATATCAAGACGCTGCGGCAGAAACTGAAGGAAGAGGGCAGTCTGATCAAGACCGTGCGTAATGTGGGATACATTATGAACGGCGAGAAAGCGTAACAGAAGATGAAGAAAAAGATTAACAAAATGATGATCCTCATTGCCACGGTAACGATTTTGCTTACCATGGTACTGATCACAGTCGTGTATTATGATCTGTTCCGCAGACAGGTGCTGGAGGATCTGAAAAGCTATGGTTCCCTGTTAAAAAGCTGTTCTTCGGTAGAAGAGATCAAGGAAAACGGAGTGCCGGTGGAATCGGATCTGCGATTGACGCTGATCGGCAGTGACGGACAGGTATTGTATGATAATGAGGCAGATTCTGTGGCCATGGGGAATCACGCTTCCCGTCCGGAGATCCAGGAAGCCATGCGGGACGGCGAAGGTGAAGCAGTCCGGAATTCCGAGACCTTGTCCCAGTCCACCTTTTATTATGCCATCCGCCTGGAAGATGGCAGCATCCTGCGACTGTCCAAGGATGCCAGAAGCATTTACAGCATTTTCAGTCAGGCGCTGCCCATGATGGTGGGGATCTTTGTGGTGCTGCTGGTGCTGTGCATGGTGGCGGCCAGAGTGCTGACCACGAAGCTGGTGGCTCCCATTGAGAAACTGGCACAGAATATCGGGGAATGTACAGAGATGCAGACCTATGAGGAACTGACACCGTTCATGACCATGATCCGCAAACAGCATGAGGACATTATGAAAAATGCCAGAATGCGTCAGGAATTCAGTGCAAATGTATCTCACGAACTGAAGACTCCGCTGACATCCATCTCAGGATATGCGGAGCTGATTGAGACCGGAATGGCCTCCGAACAGGATACGGTGCGTTTTGCTCACGGGATTCATAACAGCGCAAATCGTCTACTTACATTGATCAATGATATTATTCGTTTGTCAGAGCTGGATGGCACGGAAGGGGAAGCGGATACGGAGCTTTTGAATCTGCATGAAATGGCGCAGAATTGTGTGGAAATGCTGAAAATGAGTGCAGAGAAACACAAGGTGACCATAGCGCTGAACGGCACGGAATGCTATGTGACAGCCAATCGTCAGATGATGGAAGAACTTTTATATAACCTGTGTGATAACGCGATCCGGTATAACAATCCGGGAGGAAGTGTGGATGTACAGACCTATGCCAGAGAGGGGCATACCTATCTGGTGGTAAAAGACACCGGCATCGGCATCTCCAAGGAGCATCAGGAGAGGATCTTCGAGCGCTTCTACCGTGTGGACAAGAGCCGCTCCAAATCCACCGGCGGCACAGGACTGGGCCTTGCTATCGTAAAACATATCATCGCCAAGAGCCACGCTGAACTGGAACTGGAAAGTGAACCCGGAAAAGGAACGACGATACGGGTGATTTTCTGAGAACTTCGAGTTCAAATTTTCTAAGACTTCATTCGAGAGAGTGGAGTCTTTTTTACGCATGATATTCCGCCAGCAGCTGTTTCGCATAAGCAACACAGTCTCTGTGCAGAGCAAATTTTTTGCCATCGCACATGATGACTTTGCGGAAGCCCAGCTTCTCCATGTATCTGCCGTTAAGGATCGTCTTGACGGTGGGAGCGAAGAAGGTAGGGTGATTCTCTATCTGAGAGAACAAATTGATAGCGGTGGTGGCTACTTTTACGGTGCGGCCGTCCTTCAGGGTGACGATGACATTCCGGCCTTCTTCTTCGGCGTAGAGGATGTCCGGTTCGGTGACATAGATGGTATCTTCATCCTCTCGAAGCTCTATGAGAGGAACTGCCTTAGACATAATATCCAGAGCATGATCAATGCTCTGAGCCAGTTCCGCTACTTTGATGGGTTTGTCCAGAAAGATGACATTGTCCGGATAGGTCTGTTCCCTGTAATTGATCTTGGAACAGCACAGCACGATGGGTGCGTTGACCCCCTGTGCAGTGAGGGCATTTACCACGTCCGTACCGGTGGTACCTTCCGTCAGACACATATCAATATAGAAGGCATCGTATTGCATGGGATTGGACAGCAGTGAGGTAGAATTACCGAAAGAATCGGTATAAATGATACCCGTAGACGCTGCTCTTTTGTCGGATTCCCGCTTTAACAGACGCTCCAGCTGCTTTCTGTCGGCTACATTATCATCACACACTGCTATATGCATATCGACACCTCCCGGAACATACGCAGGAAAACTTCGCTCCGCGTATATTGTATTGCATGTAAATCGGCTAAGACTGAATTTATATAAAGTCAGTATAGCATATTTCCTACCTGAATAAAAGGGCAAAAAGCAGTACCTGTACCACCAGGATCGCCGGCATTCCGTACTTGAAATACCAGTGCTTCGTCTTATGACGGAAGTGCTGCATTCCCAGAATACATCCCAGGCTGCCACCCAAAAGCGCCGTGAAAAAAAGAGAAGCCTCCGAGATGCGCCAGGCACCCCGGATGGCTCTTTTTTTATCGACACCCATGATCACATATCCCACAACATTGATGATCACCAGATACAGGATCACCACAGTAATTATAGTCTGTGCAGTTATCATAGACACCTCATTATTTAATTCTTAGTTACCAAGTTTCTTTTCGTTCTCCTGTAACTTCATGGCACGAACCTTCAGAGACAGACCAAACAGATTGATGAAGCCTTCTGCATCGTGATGGTCGTACAGATCACCGGTGGTGAAGGAAGCCAGGTTCTCATTGTACAGAGAGTAAGGAGAAGTGGTTCCGGCCTTGATGATGTTGCCCTTGTAGAGCTTGAACTTTACTTCACCGGTCACATATTCCTGGGTTTTCTCGATGAATGCCTGCTCTGCCTCACGAAGAGGAGTGAACCATTTGCCTTCGTATACCAGATTGGCGAATTTCGCACCCATTTCCTTCTCGAATGCATAGGTATCGCGATCCAGGATCAGCTCTTCCAGCTGCTGGTGAGCCTCCATCAGGATGGTACCGCCGGGAGTCTCATAGACACCACGGGACTTCATGCCAACGACACGGTTCTCTACGATATCTACGATACCGATACCGTGCTTGCCGCCCAGCTTGTTCAGGGTACGGATGATATCGGAGACCTTCATCTTCTCACCGTTAACGGAAGTGGGAACACCCTTTTCAAAGGTCATGGTCACATATTCACCCTCATCGGGAGCCTTCTCGGGAGTCACACCAAGTACCAGCAGATGCTCGTAGTTAGGCTCGTTGCCAGGATCTTCCAGTTCCAGACCTTCGTGGCTGATGTGCCAGATGTTACGGTCACGGCTGTAGGAAGAATCGGTGGAGAAAGGAAGATGAATGCCATGAGCCTTGCAGTATTCGATCTCGGATTCACGGGAGTTCATGTTCCATTTGTCGCTTCTCCAGGGAGCGATGATCTTGATATCGGGAGCCAGAGCCTTGATGCCCAGCTCGAAACGGATCTGGTCGTTACCTTTACCGGTTGCACCGTGGCAGATGGCTACAGCACCTTCTTTTCTGGCAATCTCTACCAGTTTCTTGGCGATCAGGGGTCTTGCCATGGAAGTACCTAACAGATACTTGTTCTCGTATACGGCATGAGCCTGTACACAGGGAACAATATAATCATCACAGAATTCATCGATAACGTCTTCAATATACAGCTTGGAAGCGCCGCAAGCCTTTGCTCTCTCTTCCAGACCGTCCAGCTCCTCTGCCTGTCCGCAGTTTACGCAGACGCAGATAACTTCATAGTCAAAATTCTCCTTCAGCCAGGGAATGATAGCGGTAGTATCCAGACCGCCGGAATAAGCCAAAACTACTTTTTCCTTCATGATAAAATCCTCCGTTTTATAGTGTGTATGATGCCAGGGGCAAAAGCCCTGAAAATGCGATGTGCAAAGCACGAAGCAATCTGTAAGCATCAGATGCCAGGATCGTGTGTTACGCTCTGACAATTACTATACAACATTATAATCGCAAAAGCAAGCAGAAAAGTTGCATAAACGAATCATAAAAATGAATAAAATAAATTAAAATATGCACATAAATGCATAGAATAAAAAATATACAGTATATTTATGCATAAAATATGCTGCCTTATGCATAGTACGGTAACGACCATATAAGATGCGCCGGAATCGTCAAAAGTCAGTCGCTGATCTTTTCAATTCCGGAGATATCACTGTCGATCATCAGAGAGTAGTTCGTATAATAGACCACGAAGCCAGGCTTGGCACCGGCCGGCTTTTTGACCTGTTTTTTCTGGACATAGTCGATCTCCACCTTTTCCTGCTCCCTGCCCTTAGAATAGTAGGCAGCAAGCCGGCCGGCCTCTTCAAAAGTCCGGTCCGGCAGTTCCTTCCCTTCGGTCTTTACCACTACATGGGAGCCGGGAATACCTTTGGCATGGAACCACCAGTCATTTCCGTTGGCGAATTTGAAGGTCAGTTCATCGTTCTGGAAATTATTTTTTCCCACATAAATATGGAAGCCATCGCTGCTCAGATAATGGAAGGGCTTGCTGGTGATCTTTGCCTTTTTGGTGCCGCCCTTTCTGCGGATGTAGCCGCTCTGGGTCAGTTCCTCCTTGATCTCCACCAGATCTTCCTCTTTCAGGGCGATATCCAGCGCCGTGCTGATGGTCTCCAAGTGGTCGATCTCTTCTTTTACCTGAGTAGTCAGTTCGGACAATGCTTCATAAGTACGCTTTAGTTTTCCGTATTTGTCAAAATATTTCTTCGCATTTTCCGTAGCGGAAAGAGTAGGATCCAGGGGGATCGTCACCGGTTCGCTGGTATAGTAATTTACCGCCGTGAGAGATTTGTCACCGGGCTTTGCACTGTAACCGTAAGTATTCAACAGTTCTCCGTAGATCCGGTATTTTTCCCGCTTCTCCGTATCCTTCATCTGGGCCAGCTGAAGATCGTATTTTTTAATCTCCCGTTCCAGAGCGGTCTGCACGATACGGCGCAGGTCAGAAGATTTCTGACGGATCCTGGTCAGGGTATTTTTCTCCGCATAAAAATGCTCCAACAGGGCGGAAATGGAGGTGTAGGATTCCAGATGATCCGCTCCGGTGCTGTACATGGTCAGGGGAACCGCCGCGTATTCCACGGGGCGGGTGCCGGTGTAAGCAATGCAGGGGGAGAAGGTCTCTTCCTTGATAGAAGTGACCATTTTGGAAAAAACTTCGTACAAGGCATGATAATCCTCTGCCGTCAATGCCGCTGTAGGGCGTTCCCCGTCGATGCCTGCCTCGTGACACAGTTCCTGTGCCAGTACCGGAGAGATACCGGTGAAGCTTCCGTAGATCGCCTTGAAGACCGGCTGAGGCTTGGCGGCAAGGGTCTCCCGGAAAGTAGTCTCGTCGCAGGTCAGGGCATCCAGTTTATCCTGGGTATGGGCAATGAAATAGGGCTTGCCGGGCAGGACTTCCCGGACACTGCTGACTGCGGCGGATACCCGCTTGATACTGTCGATGATGGTATTGTCATCGTTGCAGAAGATCAGGTTGCTGTGTTTGCCCATCAGCTCCATGACCAGCGTCTTGTGGCGCAGATCCCCCATTTCATCCAGATGCTCAATATCGATATGCACGATACGCTCCAGCCCCGGCTGGGAAATGTTCACGATACGGCCGTTCTGTAAGTGCTTGCGCAGCAGCATACAGAAGTTGGGGGCCGTCATGGGACTGGGTTTGTTACTCTCCGTCAGATAGATCAGGGGCAGGGAAGCGCTGGCGGACAGAAGCAATCGTTTCTGCCCTGTGGGCTGCTTGATGGTCAACAGCAGTTCGTCATTTTCCGGCTGGGCGATCTTATATAATCGGCCGCCGATGAGTTCTTTTTTTAATTCTGATATTACACAGGCAATGGTAACGCCGTCAAAAGCCATAATTTCCTCATTTCTGCTCTTTGAATCCGGGAAAAACAGACCATAAAGAGCCACAAAATAGATATGCTGCAAACGAAAGTACAGCATAGTTATTGTAACAGATTTTTATAGGAAAGAAAAGTATGCGGAAAACAGAATGAATATTATTCCGCCATAATGCATAAAACCATAAAAATAGTATGAATATATGCATAAATATACACAACAATCCGAGAAACGTGCATAAAAATGAAAAAAGTAGTAGACATTTAGACAAAAAGTGGTATCATGGTGTCAGGGTCAAAAGGTCGAAAAGCCGTTCATGCTTGCATGATAAGGCTTTTGAACTTGTGACCCGCTAAACATGAGGAAGTAGCGATTTGCGTAGCAAATCAGCGGATTCCGAATGTTTACAGAATTGCGTGAGCAGCTTGCTGCGAAGCAATTCGTTGACACAAGTATGGCGGCGACAGAAGCAATTCGTTGACACAAGTATGGCGGCGACAGAAATAAAAAACGATGACATAAACAAGAGAGGTAGAAAAATGATCAGAGTAGGAATCATCGGAGCAACCGGTTATGCCGGAGGAGAACTGGTAAGGATCCTGTTAAACCACAAGGATGCCAAAATCGTATGGTACGGATCCCGAAGCTATATAGATAAGAAGTATTATCAGGTATACCAGAACATGTTCCAGCTGGTGGAGGATATCTGCAAGGATGACAATCTGGAAGAACTGGCGAAGCAGGTAGATGTGATCTTTACCGCAACCCCTCAGGGATTTCTGGCGGGTCTTTTGACAGAGGAGATTCTCTCTCAGGTGAAGATCGTGGATCTGTCTGCTGATTACCGGATCAAGGATGTGGCCACCTATGAAAAATGGTACGGCATCGAGCACAAATCTCCTCAGTTCATTGAGGAAGCAGTATACGGACTCTGCGAGATCAATCGTGACAAGATCACGGAGAAGACCAGATTGGTAGCCAACCCCGGCTGCTACACCACCTGTTCGATCCTGACTGCGTATCCCATGGTCAAGGAAGGCATGATCGATGTGAACACCCTGATCGTGGATGCCAAGTCCGGTACCTCCGGTGCAGGAAGAGGCGCCAAGGTGCCCAACCTGTTCTGCGAAGTGAACGAAAACATGAAAGCCTACGGCGTGGCAAGCCACAGACATACCCCCGAGATCGAGGAGCAGTTAGGCTATGCGGGCAACTGCCAGGTGACCATTAATTTTACCCCGCACCTCGTACCCATGAACAGAGGAATTCTGGCAACCGAGTATGCAACACTGAAGAGAAAACCGGACGGTACACTTCCTACCTATGAGGAAGTAAAAGCTGTCTATGATAAATATTATGCAAACGAGAAATTCGTCCGTGTGCTGGATAAGGGCAGCTGCCCCGAGACCAAGTGGGTGGAAGGCAGCAACTACGTGGACATCAATTTTGTCATTGATGAGCGTACCGGCCGTATCATTATGATGGGTGCACTGGATAACCTCGTAAAGGGTGCTGCGGGACAGGCGGTACAGAACATGAACCTGCTGTTCGGGCTTCCTGAGAGCGAAGGCCTGGAGCTGGTTCCCTGCTTCCCTTAAAGCAGATACGGAAAGGATTAGAAAGGATAAAACACATACATGAACAAACAGTTTACGATCAAACCCATGACCATAGAAGATTATGACGGTCTGCATGCCCTCTGGATGACCATTCACGGCTTCGGTATCCGGAGCATCGATGATTCCAGAGAAGGTGTGGAACGTTTTATCAACCGGAATCCCGGCACCAGTGTGGTAGCCATCGGGGAGGATGGAGCCGTAGTGGGCGGCATCCTCTGCGGCCATGACGGACGACGAGGCTGTCTGTACCATGTATGTGTCAGAGAAGATTACCGAAGACTTGGCATTGGCAAAGCCATGGTCGTCCACTGCATGAATGCTCTGAAAGCGGAACATATCAACAAGGTCAGCCTGATCGCTTTTACCCAGAATGACATCGGAAACGCTTTCTGGAAATGCATTGGATGGACAAAGCGGGAAGACTTGAACTACTACGACTTTACTTTGAATGAAGAGAACATTACGGCGTTTAATAAATAGATGCCAGGATTGTGGAAGTGCGTAGCACGAAGCAATCCGTAGGCATCAAAGTCGGGGGCTTTTGACCCCGACATCATAAATAAAACGGAAGCGAAAGGAGATTATTCCAACATGAAACAGATCCAGGGCGGTGTGACCGCAGCAAAAGGCTTTGAGGCAGCAGGTGTGGAGGCTGCCATTAAATATCAGAATCGTAAGGATATGGCACTGATCGTAAGTAAGGCACCTTGTACCGTAGCCGGTACTTTTACCTCCAATGTGGTAAAGGCGGCTCCTGTACTATGGGATAAGCAGATCGTGGAACATTCTGCATTTGCACAGGCAGTGGTAGTCAATTCGGGAATCGCCAATGCCTGCACCGGCAGACAGGGACTGGACTGCTGTGAAGCAGAAGCAAAATGTGCCGGAGAACTGTTGGGCGTGCCCACCGATGCCGTACTGGTTGCATCCACCGGTGTCATCGGTATGCAGATTCCCGTAGACAAGATCACCGCTGGCATCGAGAAACTGGTGGCAGCCAAGGCAGATACTCTGGAGGCTGGCTCCGATGCAGCCCATGCCATTATGACCACCGATACCATTTCCAAAGAGATCGCCATCGAGACACAGATCGGTGGCAAGACTGTGACTCTGGGCGGTATGTGCAAGGGTTCCGGTATGATCCATCCGAATATGTGCACGATGTTAGGTTTTGTAACCACAGATGTGAAAATTTCCAAGGAGATGCTGCAGAAGTGCGTCAGCGCAGACGTAGTGGATTCCTTCAACATGATCTCCGTGGATGGAGATACTTCCACCAATGATACACTGCTGGTGCTGGCCAACGGCATGGCTGGCAACGAGGAGATTACCGCAGAGGGCGAGGATTACGACAACTTCTGCAAGGCACTGCATGAGATCACCACATTCCTGGCAAAGAAAATGGCAGGAGATGGCGAAGGCGCCACAGCACTGTTCGAGACCAAAGTAATAAACGCAGTCAGCAAGGAAGATGCCAGAACTCTGGCAAAATCCGTGATCTGTTCTTCTCTGACCAAGGCAGCTATCTTCGGACATGATGCCAACTGGGGACGTATCCTCTGTGCACTGGGTTATTCCGGAGCTAAATTCGACCCGGAAAATGTGGATCTGTATTTTGAGAGCAAGAGCGGCAAGATTCATATCTTCGGTAATGGTGTGGCATGTGATTACAGCGAGGAAGAGGCCACGAAGATCCTCTCCGATCCGGAAGTCACCGCACTGGTGGATATGCATATGGGTGAGGCAGAAGCTACCGCATGGGGCTGTGATTTAAGCTATGATTATGTGAAGATCAATGCGGACTATCGTTCTTAAAAAAGAACGACCGGAAAGATAAATGACAGGCGGATCACGGTATCTGCGGAAATGAGGATAAAAATGGAAAAAGATATGGAACAGGTAATGAAAAAAGCAGAGGTGCTGATCGAGGCGCTTCCTTACATACAGAAATTCAACCGTAAGATCATCGTGGTAAAATACGGCGGCAGCGCCATGAGCAATGAGGAACTGCAGAAAAACGTCATCAAGGACGTAACGCTGTTGAAACTGGTAGGTTTCAAGCCCATCATCGTTCACGGCGGCGGTAAGGAGATCAGCCGCTGGGTCGGCAAGGTCGGAAAAGAGGCAAAGTTCGTCAACGGTCTGCGTGTCACCGATGAGGAGACCATGGAGATCGCGGAAATGGTACTGAACAAGGTAAATAAGAGCCTTGTGACCATGGTGGAAGAGCTGGGCGTGAAAGCAGTAGGTGTCAGCGGTAAAGACGGCGGCCTGCTTCAGGTAGAGAAAAAATATTCCGACGGTCAGGACATCGGGTATGTGGGTGAGATCACCGGCGTGAATCCGGATATTCTCTTTGACATGCTGGAGAAGGATTACCTGCCCATCATCGCTCCCATTGGATTGGACAAGGATTATCACACCTACAATATCAATGCGGATGATGCGGCCTGCGCTATCGCAAAAGCAGTACATGCGGAGAAACTGGCATTTCTGACGGATATCGAGGGATTGTACAAGGACATCAATGACAAGTCCACATTTATTTCCAGATTGACAGCTTCCGAGGCAGAGGGACTGATCCACGACGGTTACATCGGCGGTGGTATGCTGCCGAAGCTGAACAACTGTACTTCTGCGATCCGCAACGGTGTAAACCGTGTGCATATTCTGGATGGACGTCTGGCACACTGCCTGTTGTTGGAGATCTTCACCAATCAGGGTATCGGAACTGCGATCGTATCCGATGAGGAGTGAAAAAAGTGTGCAGAATAAGCCTGGCAGCTTATTCCGCACCCGGCTATTTGTGCCGCAGGCGTCACAAAGTAGCCATTATCGCAAAACCAAATTAGAAATTTGGTTTGCGTTTCCTTGACGAAAAGAACGTCTGCGGAATGGAGAGGAAAAATGAGCGACACCATGAAAGAATATATTGCAGAGGCGGAAAAAGACCTGTTGCATACTTATAACCGGTATCAGATTGTTCTGGACAAGGGCGAAGGTGTACATCTGTATGATACCGACGGTAAAAAATATCTGGATTTCGTAGCGGGAATCGCTGTATTTGCCCTGGGCTATCAGAACAAGGCATACAACGATGCGCTGAAAGCACAGATCGACAAGGTGATCCACACCTCCAATTATTATTACAACGTGCCTGCCATCGAGGCGGCTCGTAAGATCAAAAAAGTATCCGGCATGGATCGTGTCTTTTTCACCAATTCCGGTGCGGAAGCAGTGGAAGGTGCCATTAAGGCTGCCAGAAAATATGCGTATCTGAAGGATGGCTGTACCGACCATGAGATCATTGCCATGAATCACTCCTTCCACGGCAGAACCATGGGAGCTTTGTCAGTAACGGGCAACCCCAAGTATCGTGAGGCGTTCCAGCCCATGATCGGACATATCAAATTTGCAGAACTGAATGATTTCCAGAGTGTGCTGGATCAGGTGACAGACAAGACCTGTGCCATCATTATGGAGACTGTACAGGGCGAGGGCGGACTGCGTCCCGCTAATGAAGAATTCTTAAAACAGGTTCGTGATCTGTGCGATGAGCGGGATATCCTGCTGATTCTGGATGAGATCCAGTGCGGCATGGGACGTACCGGTTACATGTATGCATGGCAGCGTTTCGGCGTGAAGCCGGACATCATGACTTCTGCCAAGGCACTGGGCTGCGGTGTACCGGTAGGTGCATTTATGATGACGGAGAAAGTAGCACAGCATTCTCTGACAGCGGGAGATCACGGAACCACCTACGGCGGTAACCCCTTAGCCTGCGCAGCAGTGGAAAAAGTGCTTGATTTATTCGAAGAGGACCATATAATAGAACATGTGAGAGAGGTGGCTCCCTATCTGGAACAGCGTCTGAACGAACTGGCAGACAAGTATGACTGTATCAAAGAACGCCGTGGTGTGGGACTGATGCAGGGACTGGTATTTGACCATCCGGTAGGAGACATTATTAACAGAGCATTGGAGAAGGGATTAATTCTGATCAATGCCGGTGCGGACATTATCCGCTTCGTACCGCCTCTCGTGATTACCCGGGAAAATGTGGACGAAATGATTGCTATTTTGGACACCTGTATCGAATAAGAGGTTTAGGTGAATTTATGTTTTTGAAAAAAAGAATTATCGCTACAGCAGCTGTGATAGCCATGGCTGCTGCAGCTGTTTACGGAAGTACGCAGGAGATGAGTCAGACACAGGAGAGCGGAAGCGGACTGCAGCTGTTTCGAGGAAAGGAGACAATCTATTGCTGGTATTCCGATGAGGCATTGTCCGGTTATATCAATGCGGCAGCAGTATCCTTCGGAGAACAGAACAATGGAGTCCGTGTGATTCCCGTACTTACTTCTGACAGTGAATATCTGGAAGCTATCAATCAGGAGACCCTGCATTCCGATCAGATACCGGATATCTACCTGTTGAGCAGTGACTCTCTGGAAAAGGCTTATCTGGCAGGACTGGCATCGAAAGTGCCTGACACTGTGGGAATCTGCAATACAGACCATTTTTCCCAGGCGGCTCTGTCTGCGGTAACCTATGATCAGAAGCTGATCGGTTACCCGGTTTATTTTGATACCAGTGCGTTGGTATATAATGAAGATTATCTTCGAACCTGGGCAACCCAGCAGGCGGAGAAAGAACTGGCGGGAAGCAGTGAGAATGATGAACCCATAGGGGAAGGAGAAGAGATCATCGAGGAAGATTCTCTTCCGGAAGACCAGACCACGGAACAGGTGACAGCGGATGAGGCAGCGGTAAATGCGCTGGCAGAGCAGTATTTCGCGGAAGCACTTCCCTCCACAGTGGATGATCTGCTGAATATTGCAGATACCTTTGATGCACCGGAAGGTGTGGAAGGTGTCATGAAATGGGACGTGAACAATATTTTCTACAACTACTGGATCGTAGGCAACTACATGATCGTAGGCGGTGATCCCGGGGATGACAGAAATGATATTGATATCAATAATCCGGAGACCATTCAGTGTCTGGAAGTGTACAAGGCACTGAACCAGTTCTTCTTTATTGAATCCGATACGGTGACTTATGATTCTGTGATCCAGGACTTTATCGATGGCAAGACCATGTTCACCATCGGAACCACGGATGTGGTCAAACGGCTGGAAGAGGCAAAAGCGGACGGCAGCCTTGCATTTAATTACGGAATTGCCCGTATGCCGGATGTCAGCGCCGAACTGCAGAGCAGATCTTTGTCTGTTACGGGAGCGGCAGTCATCAACGGCTATTCGGAACACAAGGAACTGGCGGACTGCTTCGCAGCGTATCTGGCAGAAGGATATGCGGACGGCCTGTATGAACGCTCCGGCAAAATGCCGGCAAGTCTTCAGGCGGCAGAGAATGCAGACAACGGTGCACTTATGATCTTTGCCGATGAGTATGCGGACAGTGTGTCATTGCCGAAGATGCTAGAGACGGGAAATTTCTGGATGCAGCTGGAAGTACTGTTTTCCAAGGTATGGAACGGTGACGACGTGACTACTCTGGTACAGCAGCTGGACGAGACCATAGCCGGACAGGTAGGTGGTACAGAGAACTAAAACCGTTACAATAAAATATGAATGAACGAACCGGTCACAGGATAGACTACTACTAAAAAGAAAAGGTGGTAGAATTCTATGATCGGTTTTTTGATTGCTTTAGTTTCCGGTGCGCTGATGAGCATCCAGGGAGTGTTCAACACCCAGGTGACGAAATCCACCGGCATCTGGACCGCCAGTGCATTTGTGCAGTTTACAGCATTGCTGGTATGTCTGGGGGCATGGCTGTGTACGGAGCGGACTTCATTCTTGAAGATAGCGCAGGTGGAGCCCAGATATATGCTTTTGGGAGGGGCCATCGGAGCCTTTATCACCTACACTGTGATCCGCAGTATGGATGCCCTGGGACCGGCCAAAGCGGTAATGCTTATTGTGGTCGCTCAGCTTGCTGTAGCATATATTATCGAACTGTTCGGATGGTTCGGTGTGGAGAAGCAGCCCTGGGAGTGGCGGAAAGCCATCGGCATGGCCGTGGCGATTGTGGGTATTGTGATTTTCAAGTGGAAATGATCCAGAGCTATCCGCGTAGCGGCAATTTTGCGAAGGGGTTCTGAATCGTTACCACAAATGCGAAAACGGCTTGTAAATTCCGTGCGATTCCAGTAAAATGAAAGTTAACAGCATAGAGAGGCAATCCCCTGAAATTTTGTGAAGGAATCAGGAAAATGGAAAGGGGACTATGATGTTTTCGATAAGGTTTTTTAAAACAAAATATGCAGGTTTGATCGGAATGTTTTTCAGTCTGGTGATGTTCATGACCGGCTGTCAGAGGAAGGATGAGGCCATTGTGCTGATTCCATCCGGAGAAGATGTGGCGGAATTTCCCTCACTGGAAGCGGTGGAACAGGCAGCGGAGCCTGCAGGCAGCAGCGTGACAGTGCAGGAACCGGCAAAGGCTGAACCGCAGATGATATATGTCTATGTCTGTGGCGCAGTGCGGGATCCCGGAGTCGTGGAAGTGCCGGAGGGCAGCAGAGCGGAGGAAGCCCTGCGACTGGTCGGAGGTATGACAGCGGAGGCGGATCCTTTTTATGTGAATCTGGCGGAAACAGTGACGGATGGTCAGAAGCTGTATTTTCCAACGTTGGAGGAAGCGGAGACTCTGGAAGCCGAGGTAAAAGCGACGGCGGAGGGACTTGTGAATATCAACACGGCATCTGCGGAGGAATTGTGTGCGCTGCCGGGGATCGGAGCTTCCCGGGCGGCAGATATTGTGCGCTATCGGGAGCAAAACGGAGCCTTTCAGACGAAGGAAGACATTATGAAGGTATCCGGGATCAAACAGAACGCGTATGACAAATTGTGTGATAAGATCACGGTACAATGAGGGCTTATGCCGGGACCGTGAAGAGAAAAGTAAGGGATAGAGAGGTTAAGGAAAGATGGCAGGCAAGAAAGTGCTGGTAGTGGATGATGAGAAGCTGATCGTGAAGGGAATCCGTTTCAGTCTGGAACAGGACAACATGGAAGTGGATTGTGCTTATGACGGTGAGGAAGCATTGCAGATGGCGCATAACAAGGAATATGACATCATATTACTGGACGTCATGCTGCCGAAGCTGACCGGCTTTGAGGTCTGCCAGCAGATCCGCGAATTTTCCAATGTACCGGTGATCATGTTGACCGCCAAGGGTGATGACATGGATAAGATCCTGGGACTGGAATACGGCGCGGACGATTACATAACCAAGCCTTTTAACATTCTGGAAGTGAAAGCCCGGATCAAAGCTATCTTCCGCAGAATGGAGCCGAAAAAAGGAACCACAGAGAACACCGGTATTCTGGAAAGCGGCGATATGAAGCTGGATCGTGACGGCAAAAGAGCCTACATCCAGGGCAGGGAGATCGGACTGACGGCCAAGGAGTTCGAAGTGCTGGAACTTCTGATGCTGAATCCCGACAAGGTATACAGCAGGGAGAATTTGTTGAAGCTGGTATGGGGTACGGATTATCCCGGTGATGTGCGTACAGTGGATGTACATATCCGGAGACTGCGTGAGAAGATCGAGTCCAATCCCAGCGAGCCCAGATACGTGCATACCAAATGGGGTGTCGGGTACTACTTTAATAATAAGTGAGACTATGAGAACCGGCAAAGATAAGAGGAAATGATTCGCCATGCTTGCATGTAAGAATCAATTTCTCTTATCTTTGAAGGTGGCTCGAATAGAGCCACCGCCACGCAAATGAACAAAAGTAGCTGCGAAGCAGCGGAGAGCACGATTTATCGTGCGGTTTTGTGAATGGCGTGGAGAGGTTCGGAACTGAGGTTTTTATACTGTGAAAAAATGGAATAAAGAACGTTTTGCAACTATATGGGAAAAGCTGGAGAGCATGATCGCGCTTCGAAGTCTGCGGGCGAGGATCTTCCTGCTGACGCTGGTGATCGGCCTGGTGCCTTGTATTGCCATGCGCCACGGTATCGTGAGCAATTACGAGGATCTGGCGGTGGAACAGCGAACCACAGTGGTACAGAACCAGTTGATGATCCTGGCCAATCATCTGATCAGCAACAATTATTTAAGCAGCCATGGTGTCAGAGAGGACACCGGCAATTCCAGAGAAGTCATCAATGCGGAACTGGAGATGCTGTCCAATCTGTATGAAGGCCGCGTTATGATCATCAACAAGAATTTCAAGGTGGAAAAAGATACCTACGGCATCAGTGAAGGAAAGACCATCATTTCCGAGGAGGTCATCAAATGTTTTCAGGGGGAAAACATTTCCCATTATGACCCGGAGCACGGTTACATAGAAATGACCACTCCCATCATGGATACCACGGCAAACACTACGGACGAAAACGGAAAAAGGAATCCGGATGCCATCCGGGGCGTTATGCTGACCAGCATTTCCAATGACAGTATCGTAAATGCCAAGGAAGTGCTGAATCGTAAGGCGTACATTCTGGAAGTGATCATGATGGTGGCAATCCTGGCACTGGCTATCATACTGTCCAGAGCTTTGACGAGACCTTTCAACAGAGTCACACAGGCCATCAATGCGGTAAAGGAAGGCTTCAGTGATGAGACGATCTCTGTGCCAGATTATGTGGAGACCGTACATATCGTAGATGCGTTCAACCAGCTGTTGAAGCGGATGAAGGCATTGGACGATTCCCGACAGGAATTTGTGGCAAATGTGTCCCACGAGTTGAAAACACCCATGACATCCATCAAGGTATTGTCGGATTCCCTGCTAGCACAGGAAAATGTACCGGCGGAGCTGTATCGAGAATTCATGGAAGACATTGCTTCCGAGATTGACAGAGAGAACCAGATCATTACGGATCTGTTGGCACTGGTAAAAATGGATAAAAAGGTACAGGATCTGAATATTGTATCGTTGAACATCAATGATCTGACGGAACTGATCTTAAAGAGACTGCGGCCCATCGCCCGGAAGAAGGATGTGGAAGTGGTATTTGAAAGCGTCCGTCCTGTGGTGGCAGAGGTGGATGAAGTTAAGATGACCCTGATCATGACGAATCTGGTGGAGAATGCCATCAAATACAATAAGGATCATGGCTGGGTGAAGGTGATACTGGATGCGGATCATCAGTATTTTACCTTTGAAGTCAGTGATTCCGGAATCGGTATCCCGGAGGAGGCTCTGGCACACATCTGCGAGAGATTCTATCGTGTGGACAAGTCTCATTCCAGAGAGATCGGCGGAACGGGACTGGGACTGGCGATCACCAAGAGCGCCGTCCTGATGCACAAGGGATCCCTTACGGTGACGAGTACCGAGGGGCAGGGCTCCTGTTTCCTGGTGAAGATTCCGCTGACATATATCGCCTCTTAGACGGAGCTGTTGTAAGAAAGATTGTGTAGTTATGAAGAGAGTTAAAAAATATGTTTTGACCGGTATGCTTCTGATGTTGCTGGCAGTCCTGACCGGCTGTGGCACGAGAGAGCCGGAGACCGGCAAAAAGATATCGGTGTATTATGTAAATACCGCAGAGACGAAGGTTGAGGTTCATGACCAGTATCTGAACACCAAGACACCGGAGGAACAGTTGGAAGAGACCATGACATTTCTCTCCACAACCCCGGAAAAGCTGGAATATAAGGCGCCTTTTGACATGGGATTTCAGGTTCTGGATTATGATGTGGAAGACGGAAAACTTGTGATCAATGTGGATAAGGCATATTCCGAACTTTCGGTCACCACAGAAGTACTGGTGCGGGCGGCCGTTGTAAGGACACTGACGCAGCTGTCCAATGTGAAATATGTGACGATTACCGTGGAAGGCAGTCAGTTATATGACAATGCAGGGGAATTGGTAGGCTGGATGAATGCCGAGCAGTTCATCAATAATGACGGTAACGAGATCAACACCTATGAACTGGTGAAGGTAAAGCTGTATTTTGCCAATGCAGACGGTGATAAGCTGATCGCGGCCTACAGAGAAAAGCATTATTCCACCAATACTCCGTTGGAGCGATTCGTGGTGGAGGAACTGATCGCGGGACCCAGCGGACAGATTGAGGGTCTGTACCCGGTGATCAATCCGGAGACCAAGATCATCAATATCCTGACCAAAGATGGCATCTGCTATGTGAATCTGGATTCCAGCTTCCTGACCGTGGTGAACAATGTTTCCACGGAGGTAGCAGTTTACTCCATCGTGAATTCCCTGGTGGAACTGGATAATATCAATAAAGTACAGATCCTGGTCAACGGCGAAGTGCCATCTACCTTCAGCAATTCCACTTTTGAACGGAATCTGGATTATGTAACGACTTTGGAACAGTAAATTTTGAATTTATGCGGGACAGGACTGTTTTTGTGTTGGACTGTCGGAACAGTCCTGACTGTGGGCAGGCGGGATTGCCTGCGGAAGGGAGCTTAATGAGACGACCGCTTTTTATGGCGTGTCTGTGTCTCGTGATAGTGCTCGCCATAGGAAGAATACTGACGGGGGCAGACACCGGGGATGCCGGCGTACTGCCGCCTGACGGAAGTCCGGTGAGGATCACGGGACGGATAGACACAAGAACTTCTGAAACGATTATTCTGAAATCAATTTCTATTATTCAAAACGATCTAAAATATTCCTATTCTGGAAAATTACAATGTGAGTTGACAAACACACAGGAGGTACAGAGCCTGAGACTGGGCCAGCATATTGTTCTGGAAGGCGTTTTTTCGCACTTCGATGCTGCGACCAATCACGGGGAATTTGACGTGCGGGCCTATTCTGCGGGAAAGGGCATCGGTGGCAGAGTGCGGAAAGCACAGGTTCTGGCAGCGGAGGAGGACTATAGCTTTTTGAGAGAAAAGTTGTTTGCCTTTCGAAGGAGATTACACGACAGACTGGCAAAGGTATTCCCGGAGAAAGAGGCTTCCGTTATGCAGACATTACTGCTGGGGGAGAAGGAAGAACTGGATGCGGAGGTAAAGGCGCTGTACCAGAGGAATGGGATCGCCCATATCTTAAGCATTTCAGGGCTACATATTACTTTGCTGGGGATGGGATGCTACCGGCTGCTTAAGAGACTGGGGGCTCCGGTCAGAGTGGCAGCAGCGGGAGGTGCCATGACACTGCTTCTGTACGGTATGATGGTGGGCATGAGTGTATCCGCCAGCCGTGCCATAGGAATGTATCTGCTGCAGATGTTGGGGATATTCGTGGGAAGGACTTATGATATGCTGACAGGTGTGGGGCTGTTGGCGGCATTGCTGGTGTTGCAGCAACCGGAGCGGCTTGGGGATGTGAGCTTTTTGATGTCTTTTGGGGCGGTGCTGGGGATCTGCTTGTTGACACCGGTGTTTGCCGGGGATGGTAGGGAAGATAATGCCGGTGTGGAAACGGCCAGTGGTGTGGTGGCAGGGCTTGAAGAGAAAAAGAGGGCCGACGGGAAGCGCGGACTTGGTGAGGCATTAGGCTTTGCAGAGAAAAAGAGGACTGATGGGAAGAGCGGATTTGGTGAGAGGTCTGACTTTGACACGGAACAGAGGAGACTGGGAAACGGGGGGAACGGTTTTAGAGTACCGGCATGGCTTCTGACCGTGACAGATATTCTGGGTGATTCCGCTTACGAGAGGAACAAGTACCGGGAAGGCTGGCGGAAGGTGGTGTATGAAAGGCTTTGGCGCATGGTGTCAGCACTTAAAAGCGGTTTTGCCGCCAGTGCCGGAGTTATTCTTTTTACGCTGCCCATACAGCTCTGGTTCTTTTATGAGATCCCTGTCTACTCGGTATTATTGAACCTGCTGGTGTTGCCCTTTATGAGTGTGGTGATGGCAGGGGGAATCCTGTCATTGATCCCAGGACTGGGAATTGCAGGGACGGTGGATTGTCTGATCCTGTGGTGGTATGAATGGATCTGCGAACGGTTCGGAGAACTGCCGGGAGCGGTATGGTGCGTGGGCCGCCCGGCAAAGTGGCAGATGATCGTTTATTATAGTGGGCTATTTGTGTTGATCATTGGCAGGAATTATGCGGAAAAATGGAAGCGACAAAGACTTTATGCAGCTTATGTGGCGGAAAATAATCATGGAGACGGACACCGCGCTGAAAGAGAAAGGCAGCGTCGGGAAACACGCGGAGTGGATGATAGCGGTAGGGGTAGAAAAAGAGAGAGTAACAGAAAAAAGATGCAGCACCCTGACAGGTACTCTGAAATATGTACCACCAGATGGCGACATGTTTTAGCAAATTTTTGGTATACATGGCAGGGAGTGATGACATATAGGAACGGAGTTATGTGCCGAATTGTAGCCGCAATGATTTTAGTATTAATAGTTGGTTTACTGACCGGCAATTTTGATCGGGGAAGCCGTGTGACTTTTCTGGACGTGGGACAGGGAGACGGTATCGTGGTGGAGACCGGGCAGGGGGCATATCTTTTTGACTGCGGCAGTACCAGTCGGAGGAAAATCGGTGAATATGTGTTGAAGCCTTATCTCAAGAGCCGGGGAATCCAGTCTCTACGCGGTGTGTTTGTATCGCACCCAGATGAAGACCATATGAATGGCATATTGGAACTGCTGGAGAACGGTGGAGAATGGGGAATTACCGTGGAGCAGATGTTTCTGCCTGCGATTACGGAAGCGGAGCGCAGGGAGGCTTTTGAAAAATTGCTTGTTGCCGCGGAATATGCCGGAGTACCGGTAAGTTACATAAAATGTGGCGATGAGATCAGGGATAGTCGACTCCGGCTGCGGTGTCTGCACCCGGAGGAGAATACGACCCTTGCGGATGCCAATGCCTATTCGGAATGCTTCTACGTGGAGGTATTTGCGAAAGCAGTGAAGCGGGGCGCGGCAGAGGGGATGGAAGCAAGTGGAGAGGGCGGAAGAGCTGCTAGCGAAGTTTACGGTGAGAACGGCAGCTTTGCTGTCGGAGTTACTGGTGAGAGAACCGGTCATGGTGATATCGGTGAAAGGAAAAACTTCGGCGTGGGTGCCGGGAAGCTAAGCATTCTCCTGACAGGGGATGTGGAAGGCGAAGGGGAGCAGCAGCTGACACAGGAATTGCAGACGTTGAAGACGTTACGGGTAGCGCAGGAATCACAGGCTTTGCAGAATGTGCGGAAATTGCAGGAATCGCAGGAACCGCGAGAACAGCAGGAACTGTGGGAATCACGGAGACAAGGGGGCTTCAAGGTAGACATCCTGAAGGTAGCGCATCACGGCTCAGGCTATTCCACCAGTTCTGAGTTCCTTGCCGCCGCCGGCCCCGCTGCCGCCATTATCTCCTGTGGTCGTAACAATTCCTATGGCCATCCCCATGCCGCGACGCTACAGCGCCTGGAAGATGCTAAGGTCCCCTGGTACCTCACCACTGACTATGGAGCCCTGACAGTAACCGTCGACAGTCACGGAAACCGGCTGAAAGGGTATCTGAGAAGAAAATAAGCCGTTGGGGTTCTAGGTAGTTGGGGCATGAGAGGAAGAAAAGTAAGAATAAGCCCCGAGGAAGCCAAGAAGCCGGGGGGTGAGAGAAAGAAAAGTAAGAATAAGTCCCGGGGAAATCGAGAAGCCGGGGCATAGGAGGAAGAAAAGTAAGAATAAGCCCCGGAGAAGTCAAGAAGCCGGGGCATGAGAGGAAGAAAAGTAAGAATAAGCCCCGAGGAAGTCAAGAAGCTGGGGCGTAGGAGAAAGAAAAATAAGAATAAGCCCCGGAGAAGTCAAGAAGCTGGGGCGTAGGAAAAAGAAAAGTAGAAATAAGCCCCGGAGAAGTCAAGAAGCCGGGGCGTAGGAGAAAGAAAAGTAAGAATAAGCCCCGGGGAAATCAAGAAGCCAGTGTGCAGAAGGAGGAAAAGTGAAAACTACACGCGAAAATATACAAAACAGAATAGAAGAAATTAATAAGGAATTAGAAAAGATAACAAAATTGGACAAAAAATTTCCGCAAGGAGAATTGCAATGCTTCAAAAATGAAAACCGCTACAAATGGAAAGTAAAAGAGGAAAATGGAATACGCTATCTTCCGAAAACCGAAAGAAATCAGGCAGAAATACTGGCATTGAAGAAATACTATGAGTATAGAAAAAAGGAATTGGAGAGTGAAGCAGCGGGATGGGAAGCCTACTTGAAGAAGACAGACAAGATTAAAATAAACTCCGAACATCTATTAAATCATCCGGAATATGGAAAATTGCTGGCTAAGAATTTCAGACCATTGGATAAGGAACTAGAGCGGTGGCAGGAGGAACCCTATGAAAAATGTACAAAGCATCCGGAAAATTTATTGGTACAAGGAACGCATGGGAAGATGTTGCGGTCTAAATCAGAAGCAATTATTGACAGAGCACTATATCAAAACAAAATACCATTCCACTATGAAGAAAAACTGATTTTGGATGGAATAATGTTATATCCGGACTTCGTGATGCGACATCCCTTTACGGGACAATATTTCTATTGGGAGCACTTTGGGATGATGGATAATCCGGATTATTGCAATCATGCTTGTGACAAAATAAAGCTATATTGCCGACATGGTATCATTCCTTCGGTAAATCTGATTCTCACCTATGAAACAAAGCAGTGTCCTCTGAATGCAGACAAAGTAGAAATGATCTTGCAGGAATATTTTGGTTGTAGCAAATGGGATGCCGTGGTAGGATAAAACATATCAGTAATAGTAAAATAAGGGGGATATGCAAAATGAAGCACCTGATCATTGTAAAATTTAAAGAGAATATATGGAACCGGGAGGATGCGGCGAGCAGGGAGATGCTTGCGGACATCAAGAAGATCTTCAATCGGACGAAGCAGATAGAAGGCGTTCATACGGTGAATATTTATGAAAATGTGACGCCGAGACCGAACCGTCATGACCTGATGATCGAAATGGAGATGGATCCGGAGGCGCTGCCTGTGTACGATGCTTCTGCGACCCATCAGGAATGGAAGGCAAAGTACGGGAAGTATATTCAGACTAAGACCATTTTTGATTACGAATAAAAGAAAATCAGCATGAAAGAATACCAACATCTGATCGGCAGGATAATCATTGTGGCAGCTATTGTGATTGCGGAAGATTGACCGCACATGCGCTGGAGCAGCTGGATGGAAGTATTGGTGCAGGTTTTAATACGATTGCAAGTCAGATCTATTAACAGATGACAGAAGGGCTGGAGGCAGCTATGGAAGAATTTGATATCAGAGAAGCTACGCCGGAAGATGCGGAGAAGATCATCGCATATTTAGCGCAGGTAGGTGGAGAGACAGATTATCTGTCCTTTGGAAAAGAAGGGCTTCCTATTTCGACAGAAGAGGAAGAGAAATTTATACAGAATATAAATAAGGAGGAACATTCCGTTCTCTATGTAGTATGGAAAAATGGAGAGATTATCGGAGATGCCAGTCTAAGCGGATTTTCCAGAAGGATGAGCCACCGCGCCGAATTCGGAATCTCTGTGGTCAAGTCGGAATGGGGGCAGGGAATTGGCAGTGCTCTATTGCAAAAGATTATTGATTATGCAAAAGAACATACGATAGAACTGATCAATCTGGAAGTTAGAAGCGATAATATACGAGCTATTCATGTCTATGAGAAATATGGCTTCCGGAAAATCGGGACCTCGCCGGCGTATTTTAAGATCGACGGGGAATACTACGATTTTGATCTGATGGTATTAGATCTTAGATAGGAAAGCTACAAAGAAACACAAAGGAGCCATAACACCATGGAATTTTTTGACATCGTAGATGAAAAAGGCATTCCCACAGGGGAGAGCATAGAACGCACACAGGCACATAAAAAGGGTATCCGTCACAGAACTGCCCATATCTGGATCATAAGAGAACAGGATGGGAAGGCACAGTTGTTATTGCAGAAACGCTCTGCAGAAAAAGACAGCTTTCCGGGGAGGTTCGATACTTCTTCCGCCGGACATATTCAGGCGGGGGACGAGCCGGAGGAATCTGCAATACGGGAACTTTACGAAGAACTGGGAATCCAGGCATCTAAAGAGGAGCTGCAATTCGCCGGATGCTTTGATATTCAATACGAAAAGGAATTTCATGGAAAAATGTTTCGGGACAACGAGGTTGCATTCGTCTATATGTACACTAAGCCGGTAGATGTTGCGAAGCTTATCCTGCAAAAAGAGGAAGTGGAGAGTGTGGAGTGGTTCGATATGGAGGAACTGGATGCCGCATTGCAGCCGCCTAGAGATCAGCGATTCTGCGTTCCCATGGAGGGATTCCAAATCGCGAAACAATGGCTGGAGAGCAGAAAATAAAGGCTGATCACTTCGCATAGATAGTAGAGCCAGAGAAGGAGATCGCTGAGACGCTGATGGAGGCAGAAGAATTCCGACAGGCAGAGAGAAGATAGGTATGCGCAGGTGTACCTGGCAACAGATAAGTAAAGCATATAAGTGGACAATAAAAAAGAACTGTCTTCCTGGGAAGCCAGTTCTTTTTATTGTCAATATAGCTTAATATCTGATGAAATTACTTCACAGTCACGGAAGTGATGTGAGGGTTCACACCTTCGTACCAGTACAGGAAACCTTCCATATCGATGGTGTCACCGATCTTTAAGTTCTTTACAGCGTTGTAAACATCGGTGGTGTTGTCGCACAGATAAGACTCAACGGTGAAGGTATAGGTCTGACCATTCAGAGAAACGTTGAAGTACAGGTCGTTACCGTCTTCACCGGAACCATCGTAGTTGTACAGGAAAGCAACATCATTGCCGGTGGCATCCTGGCTGGCTTCTACAGTCATACCCTTGAAAGCTACGAACTGGTTCTGATAGTTGATCAGATCATCAGTACCTAACAGATCGGTCACATCGGTAACGGGAGCGATGTAGCTGCCCTCTTCGATCTCGAAGGTAGCACCTTCAGCAATCTCTACTTCACCGGACCACTCGGTCTTATAACCGGTTACTTTGATCTTGGTACCGGGTACCAGCTTAGCATAATCCTCTTCGGAACATACGGAATTGTAGATGAAGTAAGCACCATCCTGATCCTGGGTGTACAGGGTAGCCTTATCTTCCCACCAGGACTGTTTAGCCTGAACATAAGCCTCGATCACAACTTCGGAATCGAGATCAGCAGCCATGTACTCTTCGTAGGTCATAACACCCTCGGACTTCTCATCAGCAACAGCTTCAGCAGCCTCGGTAGAAGCTTCCGTAGCAGCGGCTTCGGTAGTAGCGGCTTCGGTAGTAGCAGCCTCGGTGGTGGCAGCAGCGGTAGATTCAGCAGCAACGTCTGCATTGCTGTTTCCACATGCAGCGAGAGACAGAACCAGAGCCATAGCCATGGTTAATGCAAGTGTCTTCTTTTTCATAATAATCCTCCATTCCTGCGCTTGTGGCGCATATGGGTCTGTGCAGATACACAGACATCTCCTCAATTTATCCGGCGCATTCAGACACCGAACAGTTCCATTATACCTGAAACGTAAGATAAATCAAGGCTTTTTGCAAAAAGAGCCCCATGCGCAGGATAATACCACCAGATATTATCTTACGAATGGGGCTGAAAAATTACTTCTTTCTGTTTTTTAAATATTCCAGCCCTACATACAGGAGGATCAGAACCCAGGTGACTGCAAGTGTGCTTAACAGGATCACGGAAGCCCGGGGCATGGCACCCAGTTCCTTTTTGCCGAAGGAGGCATCACTTCCCTGACCGAGACGGTACAGGCTTTCTACATCGCTGTAAAGCTTTTGTATGTAGGTATCATCCACAGTCTCTTTTCTGCGGGTGGACTTCACCACGTTTTCAATCAACTGTCCGGAGGCATCACGTAAGGATGCGGAACCGTTAAATACCGGTGTAACGAAGGTGTTGTCTACGTTGTCAAGCAACAGTTTGGAAGCCTCAATTTTCACCGCATAATGCGTACTGTTATCCGCACCGCATTCGGACAGATAATCCTGATACTCTGCGGAGTTCTGTGCCTTAGAGGTTACAGGTACATAGCCTTCTGTCTCGGAATAAGCAATCTGCACATCGTTGGTGAGCAGATACTGGGCAAACAGCCAGGATGCCAGTACTTCCTGGGAGTCTGATTTATTGAAGACGCAGACGGAAGGACCCTGGGAGATCATTTCGGGATGTTCCGGGTCAAACTGGGGAATCATCCGCACGGCGGTCTCAAACTGCACCAGAGAATCCTCGCTGATATCCGACAGCGGAGCGTCCGTACCCATCCAGGTGGCTCCGGCGGTGGAATCAATGGCGAAAATACATTGCCCGGCATTCAGGAAGTTCGCAGGATAACCGGAGATCTTGAAGGTGGAAAAAGCACCACTTTTTACATGTCCGGCAATACCATACAGGAGATCCGTGGTAGTATCGTTGAAAAGTTCAATGCTGCCGTCAGCCGTGGAATATCCTGCGTTCTTTTGCTTTAACATCTGGATCATCATATTGTCGGTGGACTTGTAGATAAACGGGATCAGTACATTCTGCCCATTGACTACATAGGTGCCGTCCGCATTTTGTGCGGTGGCAGCCTCGGAGACTTCCCAGATGAAGTCCCAGGTCAGTACATCCGGCAGAGTATATCCAAGATTTTCCACGTAGGTCTTATTCACGTAGCAGGCCTCGGTGGAACGCATGTAAGGAACGGCATAGTAATGACCGTCGATGGAGCATTCATTCAAAAACTGAGGAATGACTTCTTCTCTGGCAGGACCGTCATAGGCAAGCTCCGTGCCGCCCAGACCGTATTTTTCATCGGCAAACAGGTCATCCAGAGGAACTACGGTATTCTGCCCGGTGAGGTAGGTGGCAATGTGATCCGGGTAGGTGATGCAGACATTGGGTGTCGTATTGGTGGAAATATTGGTAATGACATCGTTGTAAATTTTGCCGTAATCCGTGTATAGATTCAGGTTCACCGTGATATTGGGATACAGGGCTTCAAAATCCGCAATGGCTTTCTTGTAGATTTCCGTCTGGGTTTTGTTGGTATCATTTTTCGCCCAGAAGGTGATCTCATAGTTCCTGGAAGTATCGAATTCCTCAGGAACAGTGAATTCCGGCAGGCCTTTCGAACCATGGCAGCCGGTCAGGGACAGAGACAGAGTGCCCACGGCACATAATAATGCCAGTTTTTTGCTGAATCGACTCATCCTTTGGTACCTCCTCTGGCAACGCCTGCCATGACTTTTTTACGGAATACGAGGAACAACACCACCAGAGGAACGGAAATCACGACCACCGCAGCCATCATGGCGGGGATGTTCTCTCTGCCGAAACCATTCTCACGGATCTCCTGGATGCCGTTGGATACCAGATAGTAATCCGGATCATCGGTGATCAGTCTGGGCCACACATAGGAGTTCCAGCATTCAATAACCTTCAGAATCACGATGGTGATCAGCGTGGGTTTGCAGATGGGCACCATGACCTTGCGCAGATATCGCAGATCGGAAGTACCGTCTACCTTGGCGGCATAATACAGCTCGTCCGGAATCTGTGCGAAATTCTCCCGCAGCAGATAGATATAAAATACGCTAGTCACGGAAGGCAGGATCAGACCGGTGAAGGTATTGCGCAGATCCAGATTCGTGATGGTAGTGAAATTCGTAATGACCACCAGTTCATTGGGAATCATCATCAGAGATAAAAATAACGTAAAGATCAGATCTTTTCCGGCAAAGTTCAACCTTGCAAAAGCGAAGGCTGCCAGGGTGATGACCACCAGCATGATGGCAGTGGTGACCACGGTGAAAAACAAAGTGTTCCACAGGTATCTTCCCAGAGAAACAGTGGTAAAAGCGTCCACGTAGTTCTGCAAAGTGGGAGACAGGGTGAAAAACTTCGGAATATATTCTGCATTATAGGAGCCGTAGCTTTTTACGGAGGTCAGTACCATCCAGTAAAAAGGGAACAGTACGATCAGTGCCCACAGACACAGAAAAAAGTAGACGATCCCATTGCGGATATTGCCGCGGATCCGGGTGCGTTTCTCGATTTTTTCATAATCAGATGTAACATCAGACATCACAAAGACCTCCTTTCCTATACATAGTGGACATGCTTTTTGCTGACCAGCAGATTGATGCAGGTGATGGTCAGGACGATGGCAAACAGCAGGATCGCCGCTGCGGAAGCATAGGAAGGATAGCCGCCGCTGTCACCGTAGAGCATATCGTAGACGTAGCCGACAATGGTATTCATCTCTGCGGCATTTAAGTTCGTGCCGAACAGCGCCACGGCATCACTGTAGGCTTTGAATGCGCCGATAAAGCCGGTGATGATCAGGTAGAATACCATGGGGGAGATCATGGGCAGTGTGATCTTGGTGAACATCCGGAAACGGGAAGTGCCGTCCACTCTTGCCGCATTGTAGTACATGGGGTTCACACTGGCGAGAGCACTGGTCAGGATCAGAATCTTAAAAGGCATAACGATCCAGATGGTGTAAAAGCACAGCACGAACATTTTCGCCCAGTAGGGTCCGTCGATGAAATCCACGGAGCTGCCGCCGAAAAACTGAATCAGCAGATTGATCAGACCGTCGGAGTAAGGGGTCTTTTTGAAAAGAATCATGAAGACCAGACCGACCGCCAGAGTATTGGTCACATAGGGCAGGAAAAATATGGTCTGGAACAGATCCCGCAGCGGTTTGATGGAGCTTAAGGCAGCGGAGATCAAAAGCGCCAGTCCGGTGGAGACCGGAACGGTGATGATGACCAGAATGAAGGTATTTTTCAATGCCTGTAAAAAGTACGGATCGTGGAGCACATAGGAGTAATTGTACATTCCTACGCCGTAAAAGGTCTGGGATGCGGAATTGTAACCCTCTTCAAAGGAGTACACGAATACGTCGATGAGAGGATAGATCATAAAAGCACCCAGGAACAGGAATGCCGGCAGGAGATAGAGCCAGGCTTTCAGATTTTGCTTTTCCATAGGATATCTGCCTTTCTAGAAACGGATGCGTTCTTCGGTGTCGGTACTAAAGAGAAATACTTTTGCGGGCTTTAAGGCAAAATGTACTTTCCCGGTGGGAAGAGATCTGCCTTCGTCCGCATCAATGATGGAACGGATGGTAACGTTCTGGGATTTCTCATGGGTGGAAACAATGCTCACATCCCGGCCCATGACCTCCAGACGCACCAGATCGCAGGAGAGAGGTCCGTCCTCTTTTAAGATGAAGCCTTCCGGGCGGATGCCGACATGCACGGGCTGGTCCGCTACTCCGGGAGTGGACAGGACAGCCTCGGAGCCAATGTATAACTGCTCATTTTTTACCTCACCGGAAAATACATTGATGGGAGGCGTGCCGAGGAACTTTGCAACGAACAGATTCACGGGATCATCGTATACGTTCTGGGGCTTGCCGATCTGCTGTACGATACCGTCCTTCATCACGACGATCATATCGGAGATGCTCATGGCTTCGTCCTGATCGTGGGTAACGAAGATGGTGGTGATCTGTGTCTCCTGCTGGATCCGGCGGATCTCTTCTCTGGTCTGGAGACGGAGTCTGGCATCCAGATTTGAGAGGGGCTCATCCAAAAGAAGAACGCGAGGCAGCTTGACTAAGGCTCTGGCGATGGCAACACGCTGCTGCTGACCGCCGGAGAGCTCATTGGGTTTGCGCTCTAACAGGTGGTCGATCTGTACCAGCTTTGCTGCTTCCAGCACGCGCTTGCTCATCTCTTCTTTGGAAAGCTTGTCAGCACCCTTCAGGTTCTCTAAGGGGAACTGAATATTTTTCTCCACAGTGAGGTGGGGGTAGAGGGCATAGTTCTGGAACACCATGCCGACACCGCGGTTCTCGGGAGGAAGTCCGGTGACATCATCTTCGCCGAAAAAGATTTTGCCATCGGTGGGTTTCAGCAGACCGCAGATCAGATTCAGGGCAGTACTTTTGCCACAGCCGGAGGGACCTAAGAGTCCGATCAGCTTGCCGTCGGGGATCTCGAAGTCGAAGTCATTCACGGCAATGACATCCTCACGGTTCTTCCTGCCGCGGACAGGACCGCGGGCGGGGAATTTCTTGGTCAGATGCTGTAATACGATTTTCATGTGTATATTTCCTTTCTTATAATGAATCTAATGAATTCAAAATGGCTGACCAGTTCAGTCCGCGCCATTCGAAAAGCCGCGTTATCACGCTTTTGAACCTAAATCCCATAGGAGTCCTTCAAAATCGCAAATGATTTTCAGATTCCATAGGAATCTTTCAAATCATTCGATATATGATCCAGGTCGGGGTATACGAAGCTTTCGGAGATGCCGAATACCCGCAGGCTTTCAATAAAGTATTGTTTCCGCCCGGAGGGAATAATGATCTTATACAGCATATTTTCATCGCAGATGTCTTCCAGACGTTCCAGAGAGTTATGTACGGTGAAGTTGGAGTACTGGGAATACATGCGGAGGTTGTTTTCCGTGGAGCTGCAAGCCAGGATCTTGTTTTTCAATTCCGGATTGTGGTGGTTGTGTTTGAAGGCGGGCAGCAGCATTTCCTGGGTGGTGTCCGCATCAATGGGATAGATGCAGTTGCCGAAGCCTTCCTTCTCGTTCAACAGACCCGGTGTCAGTACCCAGACGCAGGCATCGGTGTCCGGAGTCTCCCGGTAAGTCTCCGTGGCGAAAAATACGGCGATCAGGGGAGACTGAGTCCAGTCTAACATTCTCGTGGGCAGACCGTAGTGCTGCATCAGGGAGACCCAGCCGGCGTAATTGTGTTTGTCGGGAGGATTGTCCAGGATCTGTCTCGCCCGGATATAGAAATCATTGGCAATATAGCGTTCGGAGTCCAGTCTTTTCTGGCTTCGTTGGATGGAAGGGATCAGAGTCAGATCTGCGTTCTCTTCCCCGCGGAACCAGAGGCGGACGCCGTGCTTTTGGCGTAACGTACTGACGAACTGCAGGAGTTCATCGATGGTGCTTACTTTTTGTGTTAACATGATAGACCTCGTTCTTATTTTATCCTAGTTGGATGCCTGCGGATTGTTTTGTGCTATTCGCATATCGGGGCATCAAGCTACTTTATTATAGATGGTTTTTCTCAGTTGTACAAGTATCCATTCTGTGGTATGGTAAAAGAAAGAATACGGAAAACGTTTTTATAATAAAAATAAAGCACACAGGAAGGAGTACACTATGGCAAAATGGCTTGATAATGCAATCTTTTATGAAATTTATCCCCAGTCTTTTCTGGATACCAATGGTGACGGTATCGGTGATTTTCAGGGTATCATAGAAAAACTGGATTATATTAAGGAACTGGGATGTAATGCGATCTGGATGAATCCCTGTTTTGCATCCCCCTTCGGAGACGCAGGCTATGATGTGGCGGACTACTATCAGGCAGCTCCCAGATACGGCACCAATGCGGACCTGAAGCGCCTGTTTAACGAAGTACACAAGCGGAATATGCATATCCTGTTAGACCTGGTGCCGGGACATACATCTGTGGCACATCCCTGGTTTAAGGAGTCCTGTAAGGCAGATCGTAATGAATTTACTGATCGTTATATCTGGACCGACAGCACCTGGGGACAGCTGGAAAACATGGGAAGTCTGTGCGGTATCTCCGAGAGAGAGGGCTCAGTGATCGTGAACTTTTTCGCACACCAGCCGGCACTCAATTACGGATTTTATAAAAAGACACAGGACTGGCAGCAGGATCCCGATGATCCGGGTCCTAAGGCGACGCTTGCAGAGATGGAAAATGTCATGCGGTTCTGGATCGGCATGGGCTGTGACGGCTTCCGTGTGGATATGGCAGGTTCTCTGGTGAAAAATGATGAGGACAGCAAGGGAAACATTGCTCTGTGGAGAAAGGTAAGAGCGTTCCTGGATGCAGAGTTCCCCGAGGCAGTGCTGGTATCCGAATGGGGAGAACCGGACAAGTCCCTGCAGGGCGGCTTCCATATGGACTTTTTACTTCATTTTGGACCGTCTCATTATAACGATCTGTTCCGCTGCGAGGAGCCTTTCTTCTCCGGAAGAGGTAAAGGCGATGTGGCAGCCTTCGTGGAGAAATATAAGGAAAATTATGAAAAGGCACAGCGCAAGGGTCTGATCTGTATTCCCTCCGGCAACCATGATATGGATCGTCTGGCGAGAAGCATTCATGGGGAGGAATTAAAGGTGGCATTTGCATTCCTTCTGTCCATGCCAGGTGCACCGTTCCTGTATTACGGTGATGAGATTGGTATGCGCTATGTGGAAAATCTGCACTCCGTAGAGGGCGGTTACGGACGCACCGGTTCCCGCTCGCCCATGCAGTGGGATCATACCACCAACGCCGGTTTCAGCGCAGCACCGAAGGAAAAGCTCTATGTCAAACAAGATGAATCTGCAGACCGTCCCACGGTGGAAGCGCAGATGGCAGATCCGGATTCCCTGTATCATGAGATTCAGAAATTAATTAACATCCGTCAGGCGCACAGCGCATTGCAGAGCCGTGGAGAGATCGAGTTTGTCTATGCCGAGGAAAAACAATATCCTCTGGCGTATCTGCGCAGTGACGACAAGGAGAAGATTCTGGTCATCATCAATCCGGCGGACAGAGAGGCCAGCTTCGACGGAGACTATGCGGTAAAGGAAGCTTTGTATATCTTCGGCGGGGAAGCTGCATTTGCAGGCGGAAAGGTTACTGTGCCCGGGGGCAGCGCCGGATTTTATCTGTTGTAGTTGGTAGAATGTATTTTAAAAGAAGTGGATGATCAGTCTGGCGTAACGGAGGAGCTTTCGAAAAAATGATTGCGGCATCTCTAAAAAAATATGCTATAATGAGCGTAATGCTAGAGTATAAATGAAAAGAGAACCGTATGAATCAGGTAAATTATCAGAAAGAATTAGAGAAAATTTTAAATACCTTACAGGAGAAGGGCGAGGCAGCGTCGGATTACCGGCCGCCCCGCCTGTTTCTGCATAGCTGCTGTGCACCATGCAGCAGCTATTGTCTGGAATATCTGTGCCGTTATTTTTTGATCACGGTATTTTATTACAATCCCAACATTTCCTTTTCGGAAGAATACCGAAAGCGCGTGGCGGAGCAGAAGCGTCTGATCGACGCTTATAATAAAGAAGAAAAGGGATGGCCCATCGACATCGTGGAGGGAGATTATGAACCGGAGCGTTTTTATGAGATGGCGAAGGGCTACGAGAACTGTCCCGAAGGGGGAGAGAGGTGCTTCCGCTGCTTCGACCTGCGGCTGCGCAGGACTGCGGAGCTGGCGGCAGATGGCGGTTATGACTATTTTGCCACGACCCTGACCATCAGCCCTCTGAAAAATGCGGCGAAGATCAATGAGATCGGGCAGGCACTGTCCGGGGAATATGGTATCCCCTGGCTGCCCTCGGATTTCAAGAAAAAGAACGGGTATAAGAGATCCATCGAACTGTCCGCAGAGTATGAGCTGTACCGGCAGAATTACTGCGGCTGTGCCTTTTCCAAGGCGGAGCGGGAAGCACAGATTGCAAATGCGTAATTGCGTCTTGCGGGATGAGGAATTTTAGGATATAGTAGAAATATTGAAAACAGCGCAGAAGCGTGAGAGATAGAAATTGTGACTGCACAAGATATTCCGGTACATTACAGGAAGTAACGGAATACCGGCAGATTACTGAAAGGTATGAGGATTGACTGACATGAAGAAATTTTTAGAAATGCTGACAGAGGAAATGCAGCAGGCATTTACCGCAGCAGGCTATGACGGAAGCTTAGGAAAAGTAATGCTTTCCAACCGTCCTGACCTGTGCGAATATCAGTGTAACGGCGCCATGGCGGGAGCCAAGCTGTATAAAAAAGCCCCCATCATGATCGCAAACGACGTGGCAGAGCAGTTAAAAGACAGCAAGGTATTTTCCGAAGTGGTGGCAGTAGCCCCCGGATTCCTGAACCTGAAGGTCAGTGAGACATTTTTGCTCACCTATTTACAGGGCATGGAGGCAAATGAAAAATTCGGTCTGGAGAAGCCCGAACATCCCAAGAAGATCATTATCGACTACGGCGGCCCCAACGTGGCAAAACCTCTGCATGTGGGACATTTACGTTCCGCAGTGATCGGTGAGAGCGTAAAACGCATCAGCCGCTATGTGGGACATGAGGTTATCGGTGATGTGCATCTGGGTGACTGGGGATTACAGATGGGTCTGGTCATCACCGGTTTACAGGAGAGACAGCCGGATCTGGTATATTTTGATGAGAACTACACCGGGGAATATCCCGAAGAGGCACCTTTTACCATCAGCGAACTGGAGGAGATCTATCCAGCAGCCAGTGCAAAGTCCAAGGAAGATCCCGAGTACAAGGCAAAGGCAATGGAGGCAACCTTCAAATTACAGAGCGGTGTCAGAGGCTACCGTGCCCTGTGGAAGCACATTATCAATGTGTCTGTGAACGACCTGAAGAAGAATTATTCCAAATTAAACGTAGAATTCGATCTGTGGAAGGGAGAGAGCGATGTCCATGACATCATCCCGGAGATGGTCGCTTATATGAAGGACAACGGCTATGCACACTTAAGTGAGGGTGCGTTGGTAGTGGATGTCAAGGAAGATACCGACACCAAGGAGATCCCTCCCTGCATGATCTTAAAGTCCGACGGGGCCTCTCTGTACAATACCACAGACCTGGCTACTATTATGGAGCGTATGAAGCTGTATCATCCCGACGAGCTGATCTACGTGGTGGACAAGCGTCAGGAATTGTACTTCGAGCAGGTATTCCGCTGTGCCCGCAAGACGAAATTGGTAGAACCCGAGACCGAGCTGAAGTTCTTGGGCTTCGGTACCATGAACGGCAAGGATGGCAAACCCTTCAAGACCAGACAGGGCGGTGTTATGCGTCTCGAGAACCTGATCAAGGATACCCAGGATGAGATGTACAAAAAGATCAAGGAAGGCCGCGATATGGAAGATGCCGAGGCGAGAAAGGTAGCGGACGTGGTAGCTATCTCCGCGTTAAAATACGGTGATCTGTCCAATCAGGCATCCAAGGATTATGTTTTTGATATCGACCGTTTCACCTCCTTCGAGGGAGATACCGGCCCCTACATCCTGTATACCATTGTGCGAATCAAGTCTATTTTGAATAAATACAAGGAGCAGGGCGGAGACCTGACCGCTGTAAAATTACAGCAGCCCGGTAATGCGTCCGAGAAAGAGCTTGCCATGGAACTGGCACAGTTCAATACCATGATCGCTACCGCTGGAGAAGAACTGGCACCCCATAAGGTATGTGCCTATATTTACGATCTTGCCAATGCGTTCAACCACTTCTACCATGAGACCAAGATCTTAGGCGAAGAGAATGAGGAGCGTAAGCAGGGACTGGTAGCACTTTTAGTGCTGACCAGAGATATCCTGGAGACCTGTATTGATATGCTGGGATTCGAAGCTCCGGAGAAAATGTAATAAAAATAATATCTATTTAGTAAACCCGCTGAAAAACGGGGACACAAAGCCAGATGGGTCTAAGGTCTGAACATAGAGAAAAATCAGACTATGACAGCCGGTTGCAGCAGATTCCTGAGTGTAGGGGAGTATGTTTATCGTGAGCCGTCTGTCAGTGCACATTTTTGGCAGACGGCTTTTATTGTGCCGTAGAAGGGGAAAACGATGTCTTTAAACTATGAGCAGAACGAAAATGACATCCTGAATAAATTATTGCCGGAATATAGACAGCATTCTGTACAAAGAAAAAGCAATCCAGAAGCAGTTACAGGACACATTGGAGAAAGTGAAGCTGAGTAACGAGATCATTTCCTCCATCGCCAGAACTTACCAGTATATTTCACGGATCGATATTCAGGCAGATTATTTCGAAGAGATCAATAACCGGGATACCGAGCATCTGAAGTTCACGAAATCGGGAAAGCTGTCGGAAAGCAATGAAAAGGTATGCAGACAATACGTGGCGGAGGAGTATCAGGAGGCATTTTTCAAATTTGTGGATCTGAAGACCCTGCCGGAACGCATGAAGAATGAAGAGACGTTAGTCCTAGAATACCGGATGAAGGATGGCGACTGGCACAGACTCCGTTTTGTGGAAAAAAAGAGAGACGAAAACGGTGTACTGACCCATGTGCTCTGCCTGATCCGCAGCATCAGCGATACCAAGAAGTGGGAACATGAACTGATGTATCAGGTGGAGGAAGCCAGGAAGGCAGCAGCTTTGAAGGCCCGTTTCCTGTCAAATATGAGTCATGATATCCGGACACCCATGAATGGCATTATCGGCACGCTGAATCTGGCAAACCGTTATCCGGATGATCTGGAGGTACAGAGAAAGTGCCGGGAACAGATCATGACTTCATCGAAGTATCTGGTCTCTATCGTGAATGATATTCTGGATATGAACAAACTGGAGTCGGGAGGTGTAGTGGAACAGGAGATTCCGTTTAATCTGGCAGAACTGCTGAACCGGGTTAACCTCGGCAAGCAGAAGCAGGCGGCAGAAAAGAATGTGGAATATATTGTTGACTGGGAACAGAGTGATATCCGCCATATGGATCTGGCAGGGAATCCAATCTATGTGGAGAGACTGCTGACCAATATTTCTGATAATGCGGTTAAATTTACCGGACCGGGCGGCAGTGTGCGTGTCTGGTGTGCAGAAAAATATGCGGACGAGGAGCGGGTAGTCTATGAATTCGGCTGTGCCGATACTGGTATCGGCATGAGTGAAACCTTTCTGGAACATGCTTTTGAACCGTTCACGCAGGAGAATGAGACCAGCAGATCCAGGTACGAAGGCACAGGACTGGGACTTGCCATTGCAAAGAAAATCGTGGACAGGCTGGATGGAGACATTGCCATAGAGAGTAAAAAAGGCGTCGGAACTACTGTGACCATGACACTTCCGTTCAAAATCGGGGAACCGGTGGAGAAGGAGAAGAACGTAAACTATGAGGAAATCCCGGTGGAAGGTCTGCGGGCGCTGTTAGCAGAGGACAATGAACTCAACATGGAGATCACAAAATTCATGCTGGAGGATTACGGGATCCACGTAGAGTGCGCTGCAGACGGAGAAGAGGCGGTACAAAAGTTCAAAAATCTGAGCTGGGATATTACGATGTGATCTTCATGGACATTATGATGCCGAAGCTAAATGGCTGGGATGCCACCCGCAGGATCCGGTCCATGAAACGGTCGGATGCCGGAAATGTCCCCATCATTGCCATGAGCGCCAATGCCTTTGCGGAAGACATTATCAACAGCCGATGGATGAAAAGAAGCTGTTGGAAACAGTGAAGGAATGCATTATGTTCCGGGACCATTCCTGAAGAAACAGCATAGAAACAGCCTAGAAAAGGGCAGAGGATATCCTCTGTCCTTTTCCTATATTAGGATGACTTATCGTGCAACATTACGTACTGAAAATGGTGGGACAACCGGATATAATAGCTACAAAGACAGGAGTTTTTTCTGTGAAGCATGTGGCCTACATTATGGAAAGGAGAAAAATTATGATTTCATTTATATTGTGTCTGTTGCTGTTAACCATTTTATTCGGAATCGCATATAAGATTACCGGGGCAATTTTAAAGGCCTGTGTGTGGCTGCTGATCCTGTTGCCCATCGGCCTCATCCTGTCGGGCGTGGGAGTGATCTTCTGCTGTACAATCATTTTAATACCGGTAGGGATCGGAATTATCAAGGCCGGGATCCGGATGATATTGCCGGGGTAAAGAAATAAAATGATAACAGACTGCCTGATGTGTGGTAAAATAAAGTTATCGCATATCAGGCAGTTTCATTATTATTGATATATAGTATTGATAAATCAGGAAAGGTGATGGCATATGGAGATCAAAAGTATACTGATCAAAGATACAACGAGAGAAGAGCGGATCCGCATTATACAGGAGGGTTTGAACCAGTGCGGTGGAGCCTGTGACTTCTGCAACGGTTGTGATAATCTGGGCGGTGGTTCCGTGGATACATTTTATGAACCGTACATTAACGGGGAGAAGGAACTGCGGCAGCTGAATGAGGAATACAGAAGCAACATGGGACTGGTGAGATAGGAGACGGGCTATGTTTTTCATACCGTGTATTAAGTGGAATAAGCACTATTATGTGCGGACAAGCTGCTGTAATACGCTGTATGAACTGGATCCGGAGATGGGAAAGGCCATTGCCCGGGGAGAGCAGGTACTGATTCGCCCGGAGCATTTGCAGAGAATTTCAAAAGTGACCTATGGGTATAACTATAAACATTGCAATTACTGTGGGTATGAGACAGCAGAAAATTTTGAGTATTGCCCAAAGTGCGGTAAGAAATTTTAAAAGCGAGAGGGGACGTGAATCTGTCTCGATTTCAAAAGGGAGTGTTACTCACAAGGACCATTGTCTTTCCAGGCACCTTTCCATTTTGGTTTTTCTGTGGAACGTTTTGGTAGATTCATAGTGTTCATCAGGCGGTCCACTCTGCCGAGACTGATGTTTATGCCATAATCACGTTCTAATACACGACGGATCTTGTAAGCACCAAGAGAGTTATCGTAATCAGTATAGATTTGTAAAAGGTGCTTACGAATCAACGGATTTTCTTTTGTACGAGGTGCTAAATCTGAATAAAAGTGCTTGTAATAAGTACTGCGATTTATGCGAAGAACTCGACAAAGAGTTTTGATATCGTATTGATGACGCAGCTTATGCACGGCATCTAATCGTTGCTTGAGTGTGGCGTGAATATGGCAATCGCTTTTTTTAGTATTTGGTTTTCTTCTTCCAGCTGAGCCATACGTTTTTGAAGCTCTTTCACCTGCTTTGCAGTAAGAACTTCACCGTCATCAGTTTCAACAGTTGAATACTGTTTGACCCATCTGGAAAGAGCAGTTTGAGATACGCCGTACTCTTTGATAAGAGAGGCCTGAGTTTTACCATTGTGGTAAAGCTCAACGAGGGTTCGTTTGAAATCCTCATCGTAATGTTGTTTTGTGGACATAAAAGATACCTCCTTTTGGTGTCTATGTTAATAGTAAGTCTATTTAACCAATGTGTCCACTTTTATAAGTATAATGCAGGTAGTACACATGATAAGAATTGCTGTTTGTGATGATGAAAATGTAATTGTGAATCAGATAGAGCATATAATTTCTGAAGTATGCAAGCGGGAAAGCATTCCCGTGAATATTGATGTTTTTTACAGTGGTAGGGAACTCAAAAGGCAGGTTACATCAGGAACAAAGTATGACATCATCTTTTTGGATATTCAGATGAAGGGTGGCGATGGCATCACTGCGGCTGAAAATATACGGAAGGTGGATGATAATGTACTTCTGATTTATGTATCAGGCTATGATAAATATATGATGGAATTGTTCCGGTTGGATGTATTTGGATTTATAAAGAAACCAATCGATGAGGAGATATTGACAAAGACATTTCTGGAAACTTATCAGAGAGTCTGCAGTAAAATGGTCTATTTTACCTTTTCTTATAAGCATGAAGAATATAAAATTCTATGTAAAGAGATTTTATACTTTGAAAGCAATGCCAGGAAAGTTACAATATATACGCAAAACGGGGAGCATTACACATTTAACGGGAAACTGTCAGAGATAGAACAAAAAATGTCAGATGGAAAAATACCTTTTTTGAGAGTACATCAGTCTTATCTGGTAAATTATTATTTGATTAGATCAAGGACAAAAATAGAAATAACGTTGGCAAATGGGAAGAAACTGCCTATAAGCGAAGAACGGCAGAAATACTTTAACCAACAATACAGCCATCTTCTGGGAGGGGAAATCAATGTATAATCAAATAGAAGATATTCTATTAAATATTTCTATTGTTATCGCAACCGTATGGATTGTAAAAAGATTTTGGGGAAGCTTTTTTGAAGAAAAGCAGAATAGTATACTTTCTGTTTCTCTGTGGATTGTTTATTGCATATTCCAATTTTTCTTTGGTTATCATAATGGGCGCCTGCAAATTTTTGCAACCATTCTGAACATTTTACTGATTCTGTCCATAGCGATGGTTGCCTACCAAAGCCGTGGAAAGGAAAAATACTTTTTATTGGCTACATTCTATGCAGGCTGGTCGTTGATTGAGGTCTTTGTCTTTTCCCTAATCAATAGCTTTGACATAGGGGAAAGCCAGCAAAGGGATATTATTGGGTTGGTATTATCGAACATCCTGATGATCCTTTCTGTATATGCACTGTCGATGGTGGCAGAAAAAAGAAAGGAGAGTCCGGTACCGGGAAAATATTATTTTTTTCTCCTGTTGGTGCCAGTGGGAAGCATAGTCATTGCAATCAATGAATTTTGCTCAGAAGGAAAGTCCTTTTTTGCTGTTATCACTATCAGCATTCTTATCTTATTTAATGTCATTATTTTTGAATTGTATGTAAAAATAAATAAAGTTTTTGCTTATGAAAAAGAACATACAGTTTATGCCCAGCAATTTGATATGATCGAAAAAATTACGGTATCGCAAAAAAAGATGTTGGAGGAATTTTATGAGGACAGGCACAATCTGCTGAATAAACTTATTGTTTTAAAAAACAGCGTTGAAAACAGTGATAAAGAGTCTGTAATCAGAAACCTGAATCAGATTATCAAAAACAGCAATATTTCCGAAAACATTTCCAATACCGGCAACAGTACCATTGATTGTCTGATTAATTTCAAATATGCCGTTGCTAAGGAATACGGGATTACATTTCAGTTAAAAATATTTATTCCAGAGGAGCTTTCCATGGAACCATGTGATATTGGCATAGCACTGGGAAATGCACTGGATAATGCAATAGAAGCTGTCCGGGACTGCAGGCAGCACCAAAAGGTGATAGAAATATCCATGGGAGTGAAAAAGCAGGCGCTGGTCATGCTGATAAAGAATCCATATGAGCATGTCTTAAAAAACGACAGAAGCGGAAAATATCAATCCACAAAAACAGAAAGCGGCAGACATGGATATGGATTAAATTCCATAGCAAGAATTGCAGAAAAGTACCAGGGCGAAATTCTAGTGGAAGCACAGGATTCTGTATTTTGCCTGACCGCCTCAATAGTTTTTTGAAATTCCCGTGTGAGGGGGAAAGTTGATTACAAACAGAA